>Ga0307510_10005593_pt1 | contig 14979 bp, 8 predicted proteins | sample 12_EM_MG_FD_207224 | JGI IMG/M metagenome (GOLD analysis project Ga0307510, IMG submission 207224) | Populus trichocarpa ectomycorrhiza microbial communities from riparian zone in the Pacific Northwest, United States - 12_EM | ecosystem: Host-associated > Plants > Roots > Unclassified | place...
AAATTTCTTGAATCTAAGGTTAATTGATCATGGCAGCTACTCACATAAAGGTCATATGTCACACCCCCTTGTAATTGAAGCACATGGAGCACCTACCATAAAAAAGACATCTCTCGCCTATGGGACAAGCAATATGGCAAGTAGAACTTGTAATATTTAAGCAACATGACTAATTTTCGGACTTTAACTTACCAAGTCCTCTCAGCATAGTTGGAGGGGAGGAAATGTTGTATCATCTTCCATTCAGGTATATGCTTACAAGAGGTCCAAAGTAGACTGGTGAAAACCTCAAATTTCTGCTAGTCCAACATAAACAAGAAAAAACAGAGTCAGGCAATCTGGAGACCAGATAAATAAAGAAATTTAAGTCTTAAACCAAAGGCTTTATGATTGGACTTTGCCTGCTGTTAAGTGAACATGGATGCATAACGACTTGTTTTCACATTCCATCATATCATAACGCTCAAGCTTAGATATAAAAGCTCTCAAGTTTAGATCAACTTTTTGCATCTTTGGACATTTCTGGATTCATTATCAAACCGGTGAGGGCAGCATTTGAGACTATTTTTACTCTCATAGGGTAACAAAACCTAACCAACACCGGTTGTTACAATAATATAAAAAAAGTTTCATATAATCTAATGACTGTTTCCATGGAGCAAGCACCATTATTTGCCTATGCAACTCACAAATACAGGTGACCAATTTAAACAAAGTTAAGATTCTAAAAGGAACGCGAATCAAATTCCAGGGGCATGTAGATAGCATGCAAGTTTTTGTGCATGTACTCTGGAAAATTTAAATAAATTAAGTCTCAGTCCAAACTAGTTGGAGTTGACTACATAACTCTGCCTCCTCCAATGGATTCTGTCAAGGGCTAGACTTTCTGCAAGTTAATGTGATAATATTGCTATCACTGCACCCTCCATAATTTTAATTCCCCCTCCCACTGCCTCAAATTTCTCAATTTGATGACTCTTCTCCACCAGTGCATCCATTGGTCAACTTTAAGTATGATTAAAACATCTCAAGCGATCTTCTTATCTTGTCCTTAATGGTGCCACTGGCTCTACTGCTGAGTTACTCATTTATTGACACGGTCTTTGTTGATGGTGAGTAAAAGACTTCTCCATATGAGACGCTGCAACAAAGCATTTCCAAGAGGAAATTGCAAATTTACATTTGTGAACATAAACGTGTGTATGCACGCGCATGCATGATAGAGAGAGTCAAGCAACTAACAAGAAAGCCAGCCAGTCGTGACAAAAATGATATGATTCAACCTAGGGTCAGTAGCCATCAATTTGGACAGCCTAATACGTGCTGGGAATGCCAACTGGCGTTATTTCCCTAGACTGTTTTATTGGCTCTCCTAGTTGGTGATGTGTCCATGTCAGGCAACGATAATCTTTGTGCAAGATTAGTTCCTAACAATAAATAGTTACTTCATGAGATATCTTATTCCACTTGCTCCTAATTTTAATGACTTTGAAGTCCACTTGTCCCATAAATTTTTATATAATAAGCAGGGTATTAAATTTTATATACATCATTTCTTTGAGTATACATCAAAATACATTACTATGCTGGACATGAAAGCTAAATATGTAACTGATGTTTTGATACAATTCACACAATCAGATTCGGTTTCTGATTTAATATTTTATAATATGCAATTTTACTCTAACAAGTATAATTCTCAATTCGACTGTTAAATAGGGCTAAAATTTTACCAAAAATTTTCAGAGATCTTGTTTTATATTGAGTTAAAATTTCAGTTCAACCAGAATTAAAAAATGTATCGTGATAAAGACCAAAAATTATTGTACAGATTTTGCTATTTGTTTCTTTATGATTTGTGGACTTTTTATTTAACAAGAATTCATTTTCTACAATAACAATATAGGTGACAACAATTAGGATTATTTTTTAAAGGGTTTTCATGTCAACAACTTTTGTATCTTTTTATTTTGTAGATTTTCTCATTGGAAAAGTTTCTTTATCATTCAAGGATATTAGAGGCGATTTTGAGCTTATATTATACAGTTTTACACTGACAAATATATTTTTTGATTTAACTGTTGGATCGAGTTAAAATTTTTCCAGATAATTCTAAAGACCTTGTTTTATATAGGGTTAAAATTCTATAGTGATTGAATATCGGGAAGGCCTTGCAATAAGATTCAAAAGCTATTGTGAGGGATTTGTATTAGTTTCCTAGTTGATTTAGAATTATTCTTTTATTTTATTGAGAATTATTTTATTATTTTCTAGTATTATTTAGGATTTTTTTACCTATTGTAAAAAAGGTTATTTAGATTTTTTTTTGTGACGGACTTTGATTTCAGCAATTATTATTGTGTGAGTTTTGTTCTCATACTTTTTGGTTCTTCATTAAACTACTCTAATTTATTGAAGAATTAACCAAGTTTCGTGATGTCTTTAATACTTCTCGTTCACGATTCTCTATAATCATTAGATTTTTTTTTGTGACGGACTTTGATTTCAGCAATTATTATTGTGTGAGTTTTTTTCTCATACTTTTTGGTTCTTCATTAAACTACTCTAATTTATTGAAGAATTAACCAAGTTTCGTGATGTCTTTAATACTTCTCGTTCACGATTCTCTATAATCATTAGGCGAGGATTCGATTATTTATAGTTTTGGTGTCTCAGTACATGTTATCATTATATCAAACTCAATTCCAAACTTGATCTTAGCTTTCTTGGAAAGAGTTGATTTAACGGTGGACTTGTGGATCTTCATATCCATAGGGTTCACATCAGTTGGTATCATAACAAGACTTTAAATCAGGTTATATCCCTTTTATCTTCAAGTTTTCGCATACTCCATTATTGTTGAATTCTTTATCTTCTCTAAAAACTAGTCGCGACATCAGTTAAAAAAAAGATATTATTTGGGATCTTGATTATATAAAATCTTATAAAAATGAACAAAGAAAATCATAAAAAAACAAATTAGGGTTTGCCACAAATCTTGATTCAAAAAACATAGAATTCGATCACTTTTGCTTTAAATATGTTTATAAAAAATCTTGATTTGGGATACTTTAGATTTACTTGGTTGGGTTTTCTTAAAATTTACAAAATAAGTAAATAAATAAAAAATAACATCTAGTTTTTGCATCATTTTTTTTTTGTTTCGGCCACCACACACACACACACACAAATACTTAGTTGGGTTATTTGAGTCTTATTTCATCAATACTTTTATTTTCATAATTTGTTTTCATGTCTTTGTATTATTCATATTTTGCCTAAATTCATTTTGTTATTCGCGATTTCGTATTCATAGATTAGTATTGATAATTTTCAGTTTTTATTACTTCTTGAGTCTTTATACTATTTTGGATTTTGTTTTTAAGTGATTAATTTTTCTGATTTGTTGTGAATTAGTTTCTTAAATAATTGAAATTTTTGAGATTGAGTAGTAAAAGAGGTGAGCATATTATAATGAAAAGCAGAAAATTTATGTGAAAGACGAGAGTAATGACATCTATTAAGTGTAAACATGTGAGGAAGTGTGTGGGGATATATTTTCTTACTACTAACGTGATTTTTAGATCTTAACAATGTCTTTCAAATGTGATACATCCCCGCTGAAAGAGAGAAAACCAAGCCTTTATGTTACGAGCCATGAAACAAATTTAAATGATGAATATGAGATTTGATGAGTGGTTTGAATAAAAAATAAAAGAGATGCTAAACTGCAAAAGGGATAATCTTAAAGGGCTTTTAATGCTAAAAAGCAAGAGAAACTAAGGTTCCAAACTCCAAAGATTGATGGTGAAAGAGCTTTTATGAACTTAGTAAATGAGTGCAAGGAAATTACAATGTTATTTGCAGAAACAAGAAAACTAATTGATGATTGAGAAGCTTTAAATCAGAATCAATAAGATACAAACGAGAGAGAGAATTTGCTCGTTGAAAGGATGCAAAACAAGAGAGAAGCTGTTATATTTATATAGTGTATAGGAGGCAAAATTGACAAAAAAAGAGCTCTAAATGCTTAAACAAAAGGTTAATGAAGTGGGTGCTACTGTTGCTCTAGATCTTACCATAGTTTCTATTGGTGATTCGAGTACAAGTCCTTTTGAAAAGAGGAGGAATGATACAATCCATGTAAGGGTTGGACAATCTGATTCAGTTTCTGGCTTAATATTTCATAATATGTAGTTTTATTCTAACTGGATCGGACTGAAATTTTACCAGAAGTTTCAAGATGTTTTATTTTATGTTGGTTTAAAGTTTCAGATCAATCGAAATCCAAAAAGGCATCACGATACAGACCAGAAGTTGTACGAGTTTTACTATTTATTTCTTTATGATTTGTGGACTTCTTATTTAGCAAGAATTCATTTTCTATAAGGACAATATAAGTGGCAGCAGTTGAAATTATTTTGGCAAGGATTTCCAAGTCAGCAACTTGTGTATCTGTTTTTTTTTTTTTGGATTTTCTAATTGGCAAAGTTTCTCTATCATTCAAGAACAATAAAGGCGAATTTGGGTTTATATTTTCTAATACATCATTTTATGTTGGCAAACATATTGTCCTATTCAACCGTTGGATAAAGTTGAAACTATTCTAGATAATTTTAAAGGTGTTGTTTTATATAGGGTTAAATTTCATAGCGATCAAAATCAGGAAGACCTTCTGATAAGGTCTAAAAGCTACCGAGTGGGATTTGTATTAGTTTTCTAATTGATTTAAGATTATTTTTTCTATTTTATTTAGAATTCTTTTATTGTTTTTCCAACATTCTTTAGGATGTTTTTACCATATTATAAATATGGTTATTTAACTTGTATTTAAGTTTATTTTTAGGGAAACAAACTTCAATTTCAACAATTATTATTGTGTGTGTGAGGTTTTCCTAATACTTTATTGTTCTTCATCGAACCAATGTTGTCAAAGGCGAAAGGTCCTAAAAGATACCAAGCCTGTAAAATGCCCAAGGCGCTAGGTGCACGCCTAGGTGCTTTTCCAAATGAACCAAGGAAATATGCATAGATATATTAAATTATATTATATAAATCTAAAATATATCTTCTCAATTAAGATTAAATCATTAGAAAATCAAAAGAAAATATAAAATATTTTTCACACTAAAAACAAAATAAGATAATTTAAAGTAGTAAGTAGTCAAATAGATTAAAAATAAACTTAAATACCATCATCATTATTCATTAATCTTCTAAAACATCTTCATCCATGCTTTCATGTTCTGTACTTGTATTGTTGTTCTCTGACTCTATTCAACGCAAAGTAAGGTTGATTTTTCTCTCCAAGTATCCTTCTTTAACATGTCTTCCACTTTGATGATTTTTTTACCCTAATATTTGATTTTTACAAAAATACCCATAAGTTGTTTCCTTTGGTAAATTAAAAAATAAACAAATAGGTCAAAACATAAATCAGTTAAAAAATGAAAAAGAACAATCCAACAGAAAAGGAAGTATTTCAATCAAGCACTCATTTTAACATCTGGCACCCACTCACGAGATGCTTGCCTAGATAGTGCTTCATTGAAATTCATTGCCTGAGGCTAATAAAGTAGTTGTCGCCTCGCCTCGCTCGGAGTGCCTAGGCAAGCGCCTCTTGACAACACTGCATTAAATTACTCTGACTTATCAAAGAATGAATCAAGTTTCGTGGCGTCTTCATACTTCTTGTTCGCAATTCTCTTTAATCATAGGGTAGAAGTTCAGTTACTTATGGTCTTGGTGTTTTGGTATAGATTATCATTATATTAAGCTCAATTTTAAACTTGATCTTAGTTTTCTTGAAAAGAATCAATTTTACTGTGAGGTTTTTAATTTTTATATCAACATGGTTCGTGTAATGTTGTTTGTTGGTGTATATCAGTGCAAGTGTGCCACCATGCGTTTATAAGAAAATATGATAGTTGAAAATTAGTATTTTTTACTGTATAGTGACTTTGACAGTCTACGTTTTGAAACTTGGATTTTTAACAAGTCATTCAATTTCATCGTTTCTACTTTTTAAGCTAATTCTTATGCTGGTTTAGACAACAGAAGATGGAGGGGTTCAATTTGTCACTTCTTCCCTAACAACTACTTCTTTATGTTGATGTCTTATCAAAAAAAAAAAAGAGAACCGAAGTATTCTTTCAAGCATCTGATACTTAGTATTCATTATAATGCCACCCACAAAATTTTTGCAAACTCAACAAACACGAAAAATGTAACACAATCAACCAATACCAAGACCTATCTTACTGATAAGAGGAGGATCATTTTATTAACTTCAAGACCTATCTTTACGTTGCACATTGTCACCTAGACAAAAATATAAAAGGTGATAGCACACAGTCATGAGAGTTTTTCAAACTTTTTCCATGTAAATGATAAGTAATTTCTGCTTGCTATTTTATCACAGGAGGATGACCATCTAGATATTAAAATTGACAGCCATTTTATCTCTATATTACTTTTTGAGACAGGTGTGCTCCTCCCTTGTCAAAGATTAAAAAAGGGATTTTCTCACTTCAAGACAGCACTCAATGATTGCAAGGGAAAAAGAATATATTACCCTTTCACCGCAAAGCGTCCTCTTGGAGGTCCTCCAACAAAGGATTCATGCTTTCGATGGAATTTCTTCGGTGTACACCTCACATACCACGAAGACAGAGACAAAGAAACTCTTTGTCTGCTTTTCTAGAAGTAAACATCATATGGTCACGATCTGAACAAATATGTGATAATGAAGCATGTCATAAGCTAAACAATCAATCCATAAATTAAGATAATGTTTCAGCATTTCCAGTGTGGATAATTTGCACCTCCCATTTTCACATTTCTCACAGTAATATTATAAACTTTGAAGAAAACATCCGTTTAATTGCCAATAAATGCTTGGAAAAATCTCCCATTTCCTAAAGATTACAGCAACACAATCACGATAAACCTAACCAGTAATGGAGAATAATCCCAAACAATGATCAAGTAATTAACAATGGGTAATCAAAGATTAATTAATCATGCTAGTCAAGTAAAAGAACAGAATTCTTACCGTTGTTGCAATTTATGAAATCTTGGTAGTACCAGCCAGTTTCTGCAGAAAATTGAAATTTCTGCTGCCTCTGTGTATGGGCGGAGTAGAGTAGCGCATCAGTATTTTTAACTGGACTGGACTAGACTGGAGCACTTTCAAATACAGACCTAAACTCCGACTCACTGGAACCTACCCTATTATTAGCCCAGCCCACAAACAGTAGCCGGGTCTATTCACAATAGCTTCCTGAAGGTGCTCTTTTGAGTGACCGTTTGTAAACGCAGGACAATTTGTATTTTTAAAAATTTTAAAAAATAATTTTGTTAATTTTTTTATATATATTTTAAATCGTTTTGATACGCTGATTTTAAAAATAATTTTTTTTAAAATAAAAAAATATCATTTTAATGCATTTCGACATAAAAAACATTTTAAAAAACAACCCTAATTACACTCTCAAACAGGCTCCCCGTGCCACTACAACATGCACTCCCATTAATTTTTTTTGTAAAAAAAATATTATTTGCAAGTTGATAAAATTAATTTTTCTTCTCACAATTGCTCACTTATAAAATATTAACAAAACATTAGTTAATTAATAAAATATTAAAAGAATTCCACCTAGTAAAACACTGTTCGCAAATATTAATAATGTTTTTTATTTTTTTATCAATTTAAAATTTCACCTAACATTTTATTTTTTGAAGATTAAATTTTATAATTTATTTTAATTTATATTTTATAATTTTATTAAAGTCTTATAATTTAGATCACAAGTTTAGACGATTAACTTAGTTTATTTAGCTTTTTATTTTTTTTAAATTGATTTTTTAACTCCATTACTCAACTTGATAATGTGTGTATTTTTCTATAGGAGATATCATATTACAATGTATGATAAATAACATACTTTATATTTAACAAAACATGTACAATGAATATAATAATCTTTTAAAAAAAATAATCCTGGACTATCAATTAAAGAAAGTTTTAATTACCACTTCCTTTTTTTTTCAATTAGGATGTAGAAATAAAGTATTACTACGTTATTATTATAAAATATTTGTTTTTATTTTTTATTGGAGTGTAAACATAAAATTAATACATTAGTTTTCTTAATGTTTCACCCATAAACTTAAAATAGAGGGTAAATACTTGAGAGAAATTATTTTTTTATTTTCAATGTATAATATTTTTTTGTTGTGCAATTCATTTTATTATACAACAAAAATAGAGGTTTTTAAAATTCTAAAATCTCCACCCCTTTTTTTTGTTGAATAAAAAACCTCACTGTAGAAATTTAAATTTCAACAGCTAGAATAATTCTCTTAAATTTAGTGATTAAAGGGTATGCTTAATTCTTTAACTTTCTAAATTAAAATCTCGAGACCACCATTCAGAAAGTTTTATTAATTTATTTTTAATGTATTACGATGATGATGTGAAAGTGTGCAAGTTAACATAAAAATATATTTTTTTACTGTCAATCTTGTTTTAAATCCTTGTTTTGTCCTATAAAAACCATAAAAAAAATCTATGTTTATCAGCTCTTTGAAGTATCTATTTTTTTTTGGTTAAAATAAACAAAACTCTCTATCTTATTATTATTCTTTTGAAGTATTCTATAATTATGAGTTAGATTTGTGGGACTCGAACTGGTGATTTTAAAAATAAAAATTAGAGTATGACCAATTAAGCTGCACCACTCAGAGTTATATATATATATATTTTTTTTAGCAAAGACTTGTAAGCAAACTCTAACTCATAATGTTACAATGAATCCAATAACTTTAGTTATACTTTAATTAATTTAATACTATTTAGGTTGGGGTTGTAAATTCTTCTTTCTCAAAGTGTTTTGTCCTCCAAGTTTAACATGCCCCATATCATATTAACTAAGACAAATTTTATTTTCTTAATAAAAAATACCGATGCTTTTGAAAATTATTTTTCAATTAAAAATATATTAAAATAATTTTTTTATTTTTAATATTAATATATCAAAATTATTGAAAAACACTAAAAAAATCTACTTAATTTTATCATGGCCTTAACTATGATAATAACCTTAACCCCGGGAAGCATTAGCTTCATAAACCTTTATTCAAACACCAAACGTATCACTATCTAATAACTATACCAACTCCATCGCATTCTATACTTTGCCAACCACATTACATTTTATACTTTGCTTTGAATTTCAATTTTATCTTTGATTAAAAGTAGAGCCTTATTGTTTTAGCATTTTAAATTGCTTTTGAAAAAAATTATTTTATTTTATTTTTTTATTTGATATTAATTTTTTTTATGTTTTCATATTATTTTAATATATTTATATCAAAAATAAAATTTAAAAAATAAAAAATATATTATTTTAATTTACTTTCAAATAAAAATATTTAAAAAATAATCACCATCACAATATTAATCCCTTATTAAATTCCAGCGTTGATTTAATCACTGCTCCGTCTCCAATTCGGACATTTCTACCCCATGGACTTGATTACTTGAACTTTCAAACCACACACGAGGCTTTTCACGAGATATATTGATTTCTTCCCAACCCCTTTTAAGTTCTTTTTAATTCCTTTTTCCTCAGTAATGAAACACTCATTCATACTGCATTACTTGGAAAGTCCAGTCAAGAGGAATAGAGGATCATGGATATTTTAAGCAGTCCTTCTCCTTCATTCAATTTCGTGTTTTTAGGCGAAGTTCACATGGTTCATGCAACGACAAGTCAGATAAATTAAGAGCTCATCGTACAGGAGGGCAGCTGCCCATGAAGATCGATGGTGCTGGTTTTCCGAAAGCGACTGCTATTCATCACCATTTCGAGGACAGCACCACGATCCGCCACAAAATGTCACCACGAGCGCATTTGTTGGTTATTGGTCAGGAAATCAATGCGATGTATCCTGGACCTTTGGAGCCCCGCGGGCAATGAAAATGAAAAATCAAGAGCCAAATTGCAGAGTCATGAAAAAAATCTACATATGGTACAGAAGCAACTTCAAGAATTTCATCACCGACCAAATCTCCCTTTCCCTTGCATAAAAGAAAAGACAGATCAAGAAAAAGAAAAATCAAGCCGACGCGGTTAACTACCTAGTCGGTTGTTTGAATCCAAAGGCAACTAGTTGTGGCTTCTTGCAACTTGCAGCCACACCTCGTCCAACTCAACAGCATCTCAACAGTCTACATTTATTCGAGGCCAAGGAAAATTACAAGCTGCTGTTAACTAATGAATTAAACGCATAAGTCAAAGAGCAGTTGAGAGAGAAAAAAAAATCTAGTAACCTTTGAGACAAATCATGATAAGGACTACCAGACTCTGTCCGAGCACTGCTGCAACCTAACCAAGATGGAGAAAAACAAGACGAAAGGATGTACAAAACGGAGAAATTGACAAAATACAAGGGTTAGAAACACCAGAAAGAAACGCAATAGCAAGAAACGCAGGTGAAGATTATAGCCTAATGACTTTTGAAAGGACCCATTGCCGCAAAAAAGACTATCAACTAACAATATGACCATGGAAACCTGCTACCGCAATGAAATGATCATTGCTGGAATTAAGTGGTGGTGGTGGTTAGCAATGCGGAAAATTGTTCAATTTCTGTACTTAGGACTTGAACGCAAATAACCCAAGCGCTCAGCTAATGTATTCACATCCTCATCTTCACCTCCTCCAGCACTCTCATTTAACAGTTCTTCCCAAAATCCCTCGTCAAGTTCTCTATCTCCGCTTTCTAGTGGCTCTAGCTCTTCTACTCCATCCTCTTGCTCTCTCCTTGCCCTGCCATACCCTTGCATTTCCAATGCAAGTGCCTCCAGCTCTGACACTTCAAATCCGTAGTCTCCATATTCTAAAGCCTCTGCCTTGATGGGGTTTGCACTTTCATCAATACGGTTTGATTCACCACCACCACTTCGACTAGGTCTTTGATCAACAGGAATTCTTCTCTTTTTAGTCATTGCTTCCTCAAGTTCTTTCCTTTTCCCTTTCTGTTGGACTAACTGCAGTAGAAAGGCAGGATTTTGCATTGCTCGAGCTAAGAATTGCATCATCTGCTGCTGCTTTTGTTCTGTCCCTTGTAGCCTTTGCTCCATAGCTTGTATATAAGATCTAGCTTTCTGTTGCTGCTGTCTAAGCTTCGCTAATTCCATCATCAAAACGTGCCTGTCACGTTTCAAGAGATCGATTTCTCCATCTAATCCAAAACGGCTAACTTCAACACAGGCATCTGGAGCTTGCTGTTGAGAAAGAGGCTGAGAAGCTGCCTTTCTTCTCTTTATATTCCTTAGAAGCTGCTTTTGACCCCTCAGAAATCCTTCATTGGCAAACTCCCATCTATCTGGATCAATCTTTCTAAAGCCCTGCAGGAAAAAAAAAGTTCCACAGTCAGAATCCAATATCAACCATCAATTCCTACCAAGAATATAAGTTGCAAAATTACATCTCAACACAAACTAAAAAAAAGTACTTCCAGAATATCACTTTGACAGACAGTCCCATTACTGGTCCAAAACATACTGATCGCTTTTAAGCCATCCCTGCATTTCATGAGTAGAGCAATCCAACTCTGAAACAGAAATCGGAGTTTTTTTTTTTGGGTTTTTGTAACAAGTAGAAATAATTTCAGGTCCCGCATCCAACAGGAATATTGAAGAAAAGGAAAATAAAAAAATAAGTAAGAAGACCAACTGCACCTAAAATAGAAAATGGCTTTAATAAACATTCCGCAAAAATAAATAAATAAAAGCAAAAATCCTGTAAAGTTACACGAACAGCATGTGATATTCCAGAGCAATCTTCTCACTAACACTGTTCTCTGGGCATAAAATTAATATTTTTTTGAAGTATCAAGAACCCATGTAGAGAAATGCCAGATAAATGTTAAATCTGCTTATTTTCGATAAAATGGACTCAGAAAATAGACTGTTTTTTTTTAGCTGGGTATCAAACCACTTACATAAGTATTGAGCTGCCTGACAAAGCTGGAGAAATTATTATGCTTGAAGTATCTAGGAAGGAGATTTGCGGAGAAAGAATAAGGATCCCAAACAACAAAGCTAAACCCTCCTCTGCTCCAAGAAACTATGTGATTGGTCATTGGGTCATCCACCATGTCAAAAGTCTTGGTCAGGAATGGCGGTGGTCCTGTATCATGTAAACCTTCCATCGGCTGTGGTGGGAGCATCATTGTTGGCGGCTCATCACCGCCGGACAGAGGCAATAAACTTGATCCTGCGTACTCTTGCTTCACTGTTAGATATGGATTCATGATTGCAATTTGATTCACTGCTTCAATTCTTATTTTATTTTGATGAAAAAAAAACTACTTGCCCCAGTGTCAGTTCAAGATTATTGATAAAACTAGCCACGGCCAAAATCGAAACTCCTGGTGCAGAATGGATGGATTTTAGAGAAATCTTGTCGAAAAATGAAAGCTAGCAAGGAAAAGGCAAAGAAAAAAGTTCAAGAAAGTAATACAAAAAATGGGTTTGCTCCAAAAAAGAGAGATATGGTCAAGAAAAACAGAGGAGGCTACTCCCTTTAAGCTAGAAAGAGAATTCAAAGCAAGGTCATGGGGAGAAAAGAAGGGAAATTGTGATGAAAGAAACAGGGCAAAGTAGCATTAGAGATATATGTGAGTGATGAAATTTGCTTTGTTTTGGGAAAGGAAGGTCGTTTATGTCGTTACAAGTTGGTTGGCTTATGACACCTATACACAGATGAGAAATGGAGCGTTATCTAAAGCGTTAAATAGAGGAGACGAGGCTTCGTAACTGTTTGGGAGTGCTGATGTTTTTGCCTTTGATTACGTTTTTAAAGTATATTTTATTTGAAAAAATATATTAATCTATAATATTTTTTTAAATTTTTTAAATTATTTTAATATACATGTCAAAAAAATCTTAAAAATAACAATTTTATATATTTTTAAACAAAAAAATATTTTTAAAATTTTAAGCTTTCCAATAACCCATGTTGTTGTGGTTTTAAAAAATAATATTAAAAAAGTTATAAATTATAATTTTTTATTAACCAGTATTTTTTAAAAAAATATTTTTGATGAAATAATGCAAAACTGTAAGGTGTTTTAATTAACAAAATATTTTTAAATATATAATTAAAATAAAACATGGATCACAGCATAATCTTATTATAAGTCATCATTCGGAAAGATCTAGAGGTATTGGGTGCAGATATATTATTTTTTTATAAGAAAAAATCTAGCTGCTTTCTTCATTTGGAAGGGGTGGGGAAGAGGGAAGTGGTCCTCTAGGAAACTTCTGGAACTTGCCATGGGTAAGGACTGAAGGCACGGTGGAGGTGAGGTACGGGACCCATCACATTTAAGTAAAAAATATGCAGTGTAACTATCTAGGTGGTGATCCAGTGGTAAAAGCTTGGGACCAAGAAGTTTGTTTCCTCTGTGATCTTAGATTCAAACCATGTGGTCGTCAATACCTCATACCAAGCATATTAAAACAAATTAACCATCTAGGTGGTGGCCCAATGGTAAGAGCTTGGGATCAAGAGGTTTGCTTCCTCTGTGGTCTCAGGTTCGAACCCTGTGGTCGCTCATATGATGGCCACTGGAGGCTTACATGGTCGTTAACTTCAGGGCCCGGGAGATTAGTCGAGGTATGCGCAAGCTGGTCCGGACACCACGTTAAATTAAAAAAAAAATATGCAGTGTTTTTTGACTTTTTGTTGGGTATCTAAGATTTCAATAGTTTTATGACATCTGATTGGAGGATAGCGGTGACTATATGACATTTGATTGGAGGAGAGTGGCGACTAAAGACCCTACTAATAATTGGCTAACGCCATAGAAAAAAAATTATTCAAGGGTCCTGATTGGAGGTAAAATGACAATGGCCTTTTACGCTTGGTAGGTAGGGGAGTGCCAATTATTGAATGCTAGGAGATAAGCTAGTATTAGCTCAAGGGTGTGAGCTCTATCTTGAGCAGGAAAAAAAAAGTCAACGCGTCAATAATCTTGCACTTTTAAAAAGTAGAGAAATTTGCATATGAAAGGTAAAACATGCACTAACAAATATATTTGATGAATCTATACGATAAAAAAAAGACATATCTCATTTTTTTTATACATGTAATTTAATAAAATTTATGAAATGTACATGGAGATTTTGTTTTTAGGTGATTTTTAAAAGAGTATTTGTTTTTCTAAAAAATAGTGTTTTTCGATGATATTAATGTGTTAATGTAAAGAATAAATAAAAAATCATTTTAATATATTTTCAAATGAAAAATATTTTTGAAAACTACCATGCATCACAATATTAAATGCATTCTTAGTTTGCTAGGTCAAATTGGTGCCTCTACGGCTTGTAGCTTAACTTGGTGAGGATATTTTAAAATAATGTTTATATCAAGATAATATTGTTTTGAAAATAATATTTTTTTAAAAAAAAGTTAGTGTTTTTCGATGATATTAATGTGTTAATGTAAAGAATAAATAAAAAATTATTTTAATATATTTTTTAAATAAAAAATACTTTTGAAAACTACCATGCATCACAATATTAAATGCATTTTTTTTTATTAACTTGGATGTTCGGACCAGCTTACTCACACCTCGATTAATATCACGGGTCCTGAAGTTAACGACCATGTAAGTTTCCAGTAACCATCATATTAGCAACCACAAGACTCGAACCTGAAACCACATAAGAAGTAAACCTCTTAATCTCAAGCTCTTACCACTGTACCATCATATTACCCCATGTAACCCTAATGCATTCTTAGTTTGCTAGGTCAAATTGGTGCCTCAATGGCTTGTAGCTTAACTTGGTGAGGATATTTTAAATAATGTTTATATTAAGATAATATTGTTTTGAAAATAAAAAAAATCATAATTTTTTAATATAATTCTGATGAAAAAGAAGAGAATCAATGATTTCTTTTT
>Ga0307510_10005594_pt1 | contig 14978 bp, 5 predicted proteins | sample 12_EM_MG_FD_207224 | JGI IMG/M metagenome (GOLD analysis project Ga0307510, IMG submission 207224) | Populus trichocarpa ectomycorrhiza microbial communities from riparian zone in the Pacific Northwest, United States - 12_EM | ecosystem: Host-associated > Plants > Roots > Unclassified | place...
TAGAAAATATAATGTCATGATTATAATTGGGAAGTGTCGATGGAAAATATTAAGTCGATAATTTTATTGTTGTTTGATATTTTTATGATGGTGATTTATGAAATATATATTGAATTGAGACAATACTTTTTATCTCAATCAACCTTCCATGATAGAATAATCAACTAGCTATTTCACTCGCACTCCGTTGAGAGTCATAATTTTTTTCCTATAAAAAAATTATATATGCAGGTTTTTTCGATGATTTTTCTTTACATAAAAAAATTATAAGTGCAAATCTAAAAGCTCGTGCATACATGTAATCAAATATATCAAGAACTACATGTGTTAAAAAATAAATAAAATCATTAATGATAAATAAAAATTAAAAAAAAAAGATATTTGGCCTCACAACATAGGTCTTTGACCTGGTTGTATTTAATGATTGTTTTTACCAAAATCAAATTTTATTTAATCAATCAATAATATAAATAAACATACATGAAATTGATTGTATAAAATAAAAGAGAAACAATATTATGTAAATACACATATTAAAAATATTATACAAAAATAAATATTTTTTATTTATATAAGACATAAAAAAAATTATAGATCAAATTAGAATACTCTCTTAAAAAATTAAATGCATACAAAATAACTAAAACATAATTGTTATTTAAAAGAAGCTAAATAAAAAAAAAGAGAAAAGGACTTAATTTAAATATAAATTAAAAAAAAAAACATTATATATATAAGCATAATTAAAAAAAAAAAAGGTCAAGAGTTGTTGGGTCTGGCAAGCTAGGCCAGCATGCCTGACCCATTTAGTATGGGCTTGCGCACTTAGACCCTTAATTTGAACTATTTAAAAAATTTAATTTTTCAAAAAAAATTAAGTCATCCGTCTTATTTAAAAAAATATTAAGTTAGACGATTCGTCATCTAATTTTACCCGATTGTAGACACTGTGGTGGAAAAAAAAATTAAAATTGAATTTAAAAACCTATTTTTCAACCAATTTTGATTTAAAATATCTAGAAAACATCATAAATCTATCTCGATAAACTCATCCAATACCTTAAAAAAACCTAAAATCCCCCCTGCTTGCTACCACCACGATACATGAATTATAAAATCCCATTGCTTAATATCATGTCATTGTTCTCCTCCATTCATAGGCTGTTGCCTTTGCTACTTCCTGGAGACCTTCACTCATCACAACTCTTACGTTCTTTTGTATGCCAACATAACATAGTATTTGATATTTTATTGCATGAGGGAACAACTTCATTGATCCTTTGCTTTATATAATCCACCAACATATTTTTCCACCTCGGAATAACACCAGCCCCTTTCCCGTTCATTTTCAACATATTTTAGATGACCAATGCTTGAAACCCTAAAATAGAACAACTGTATCAACGTAGCATAGTTTGAGTTAAGTTCTGCATTTATTTAAGTAGTTCAAAGTTTTTTTTTTTTTAAAAAAGAAAGTGTCTTGGCAAAGCTCGCTGGCAATATACCAAGCATATTATATATCTTGTTTGCTACTGGTGTAAAAGTGGTACCGACAACATATATATTTTTTATTATTATTAACGTGAGTGTCTGGGCCAGCTTGCGCGCGTTTCGACTAATCCCACGGGTCCTGAAGTTAACGACCATGTAAGCCTCCAGTGACTTTGAGGTTTGTGGGACTCAAACTGATGACTTCTGGGGAACAAATCCATAGCCTGACCAGTTGAGATAAAACCCTCAGAATTAGTTATGTTTTTCTTTCTTCTACATAGTGCATTCCATATTTTATACGAGTGGGGAGGATCACAAATAAAATGTTCATCAATTTTTACTCTAAAACATACATAACCATTCAACGTAGGTCAAAAATCAACATAGCATAGCTTGAGTTAAGTTCTGCATCTATTTAAGTAGTTCAAAGGTTTTTTTTTAAAAAAAAGAAAGTGTCTTCACAATCAGAACATCATCAAGGAACATTACATCTACAAGCCCGTGATAACACGCGCTGGCAATATACCTAGTATATTATATGTCTTGTTCGCTGCTGGTATAAAAGTGGTACCAACAACATATATTTAGTTTTTTTTATTAACGTGGGTGTCTGAGCCAGTTTGCGCGCGTTTTGACTAATCCCACGGGTCCTGAAGTTAATGACCATGTAAGCCTCCAGTGACTGTGAGATTTGCGGGACTCGAACTGGTGACTTTTGGGAAGCAAACCTATAGCCTGATCAGTTGAGCTACACCTCTCATAATTAGTTATGTTTTTCTTTCTTCTACATAGTGCATTCCATATCTTATGCGAGTAGGTAGCATCACAAATAAAATGTTCAGCCATTTTTACTCTAAAACATACATAAACATTCAACATTTGGTAAAAAATCTTCGGTTAATAATATTTTTTTCTTATTCAAAATATACTATATCAGTGTAGAAATCATGACCAATCCCAAATAATGAAATACTAGTCATCATACTTGAAGATTGCAACAATCGTACTCGATTAAAACCCTGGATTGATATTTTTTTTTATATATATATATATAAAATAAGAAATTCATATTTTTTTAGTTGATAAAAATGTCAATGTTCACAATTTGGTTTTCTAGGTCAAAATAAACTTTTGATCTAATTAAGTATTAATCAAAATAATTGTGTGAATTAAGTTTTATCTAGTCAATTTCTTATTTAATTCAACTTCAAATCCACCTTAGATCATGTTTAGAGCCACTAAATTTTCAAATCAACCAATTGAACTAGGTTAGATTAAATAACTATGTTAGAGAATCTATTTTTGAGTATTGATCAAAACAATCGAGTCAATCAAGTTTTATTAAATCAAAATTTTTTAGTTTAACTTTAAACAAGTTGGATTAAATTTAACAACAATGTTAGAGACTCTATTCTACAATTTGGAGGAAACCCATTTTTTCTTTAACGATCAAGTCAATAATCTAGTCAATGGAGTTTTATCATATCAATTTTTTATTTAATTCAATTTTAAATTTAATTTAGCGTGTGTTTATTTTTATGATAGAACCCATTTTTAAAGAATTTTTCAAATTGTTTTTTGTCTAAAAAGTCTAAAAAAAATTGAGATTTTTAAGTATTTTTTGATTATTTTAATATGTTAATGTAAAAAATAAAAAAACTAAAAAAAATATTATTTAAATATATTTTTAATTAAAAGATATTTTTATAAAAATATTCTATACCCTATTATTAAATACACACTTAGATCAAATTTTCAGCCACCAATTTTACGAATCAATTTGTTAAATCGAATCAGATTTAAGCATTTAACATATACGCCGGAGACTCTATTATACCCACTTTTTCTTGAGCATCAAAAATACAAAAAGAGTGACATATTAAAAAAAAAAAAAAAACAATAAACACCCCCTCATAAGTAACTTAACTTGGTGTCCCAACCCTCCAAAATTAAAAAGAAAAAGAAAAAGAAAAAGAAATTCTCCTTAAAAGAATATATATATATATAGAGAGAGAGAGAGAGGAGAGAAAACCTCCACAACTAGTATAGCAAGCGTACACACAGCCCCTCCTTCCTTCAAAAGATATTTTTGCGTTTCCGTCTAAAAAAGATTTCTCCTTTCTCCACCTTCTTCATCAATTTTAGGGTTTCTTCGTCCTCTTAGATCTTCTCCATTCCTAACACACCATCTTTCCTTCCTTTCAAATACCTCTCTCTCGCTCTCCTTTCCGTTTCCTTCTCAGGTTCGCTCTCTCTCTAAAAAAACCAGTAGAATTTTCGTTAGGTTTTTGAATTAGAGTTGTTGCATTTCAATTTTGACTGTTGGTGAACCAGATCAGGTTTTTCATTTCAGGTTTCTGTCTCTTCAGGGACAATTTTGTCAATTTTTCTCTACTTTTGTTTTTGTTTCCATTGTTTTTGTGGAATATAATGACTGAGAATGTTTTTTTATGGAATTCTTTCATGTTTTGCGGTTATTTTACTTTTTTTGTTTGCATTTTTTGTGGGATATATTGGTTGAGATGCTTTTTTTGTCAGTTGTAATTTTTGTGGGTTTTGGATGAGATTTTGTGTTTGATTTTTAGGTTTTTGTGATTCTGATTGTTTTTTCTTACTAAATGATATGATAATTAGAGAAATGATTTTGTTTTGTTGTTGGTGTTGTTGGGTTAAATGCGATAATGATTGTATTCTTTGAAGATTGAGGATTCAATGGAATTGCAATTGTTACATTGATGTTGTGTGAAAATAAAAGAGTTTGTTGGAGGAAAGATTTGATTTTGGAGAAAGTTAGAGACGTATTTGTTTCGTTGTGTTTAGAAATTGGAATTTCAAATTGGGGTATTTTGGTTGTGATTGATGTTGTTTTGTTATTGTACTAAATATAATGATTTTATATTTTGGAAAGATTGTGAATTTGATAAATTTGTGGTCTGGTTTCAGGGTTTTGTTGAAATTGTGATATCAAGAAAAGAGAATATTTGTGGAAGTTGAAGTTGAAGTTGATTTTGTTCAGAAAAAGGGAATTTTGTGTTGGAGATTTTACGTTTTGGTTAAGAATTGTGATGAATACGAGGAGTTCATGGGCTGATTTGGCTGCGAATTCTGCAGCTGAGAGCACAAAAGCTGGTTCTTCTGCTAACAATGGAAGTGTTGGTACTACTTCGGGAAATGCCCCTACTCGACCCACATACGTCCCTCCTCATCTTCGCAACCGTGTGCCATCTTCAGATCCACCAGCTGCTGCCTATAGTGGGCCTGCATCAAGTAATGATCGTTCTGGGTATGGTGGTGGATCTCGCTGGGGTGTTCCAAGAAATGATTACCGTGGTGGGTATGGTGGTGGTGGTGGGAGAGGTGGTTGGGGAAACAGAGGTGGTTGGGATCGTGGGAGAGAGAGAGAAGTGAATCCTTTTGGAGATGATGACGAAACAGAGCAGCCACTAAGTGAGCAAGAGAATAGTGGCATTAATTTTGATGCATATGAAGATATTCCAGTTGAGACAAGTGGGGACAATGTGCCACCACCTGTAAATACCTTTGCGGAGATTGATTTGGGTGATGCATTGAATCAGAATATCCGCAGGTGCAAGTATGTGAAGCCCACACCGGTGCAGCGGCATGCCATTCCAATCTCTCTTTCAGGCAGGGACTTGATGGCCTGTGCCCAGACTGGTTCTGGGAAAACTGCTGCTTTCTGTTTCCCAATAATTAGTGGAATTATGAAAATGCAAGATCAGAGTGCACAAAGGCCGCCTCGTGGAGCACGGACTGTGTACCCACTTGCTCTTATTCTCTCTCCAACCAGAGAGCTTTCAATGCAGGTGCATTTTTTTTCACTGGCTGTTTAAATGATATGCTTCTATCTTTCTTACAATATTGTGAGGAAATCTAACATGCTGCAGTCATGATTGCAGATACATGAGGAAGCTAGGAAATTCTCATATCAAACTGGTGTTAAAGTGGTTGTTGCTTATGGAGGAGCACCGATTCACCAACAGGTTTAGTATTGTTCTCTCCCCCTCCCTCCCTCCCTCTCCCCTCACTTGGTGGTGCGGGTCTTTTTTTGAACTGGTCGTGTTGGCTCCTGGCATCATTCTTTGATTGATGATACTTAATACTTTCAGATTCTATTTTATATATTCAACTTTGTCACATTTTCCGCTGCATGTTTCTTGATTCTGCTGTTGGAAAATAATGGATTTTGCTATGCTTTCCATGTAATACTGGTGATGCTATCTGGTAAAGCATTCAATACAGTTACCAACAAGCAGCATGTCATCGAATAATCATTGCATGATAATCAGCTAGTTGCATTTCTTCATCTTTGCTGTGCTTGATAAAGAATGTAGTTGGCAGAATTTGATCATATGTTTAGTTGCATCAGAAACCATCTGTTCTTCATGGATCTTCATTCTCTGAAATCGAATGATCACAGCTTGGTTGGATTACAGTCTGCCTTGTGGTTAGAGAAGTCTTCAATGGGTCAAAAGCTTCTATAGAGACAATAGAAGTTATATCTTCAACCACATTACCTTTTGCAATTCATGTTCCGAGTACTCTTCTTTTAACTAATCCCAGATCTTAATTTCTTGCCCCTTCCCATGTTATTATGAAACATAAAGACCACCATCCTTCCTAGTTTTATCCTGTTCAATTCACCAACCACCATCCTTCCTCGTTTTATCCTGTTCAATTCACCAACCAACTGCTCATTAGAAAAGCTTATCTCCTAGCTGCTGGACATTTTGTGTGACCCATCAATTCTTTTGTTTCAAAGAAAGAAAATAAATAGAAGTTCCATTGTTCTTTACCTTTGCACCATCAGGATCCTTTGTTTTCCAACCACACCAAAGCCCCAAAGGCTCTGAACTGGTTCTTCCAGAATGCTAGATTTCAAGTTGGTACGTTTCAGGCCTTTGCACTCCACAGAATCATACAAAGATAGATTGCTCAATTAATGCTCTCAGGTTTTGGTGCTTGGTCATTTACAAGAGTTGGAATAATGCTAGCTTACTCTTCTTAAAAGCCCAAGTATTTTCGAGACCTTTTAAGATGTTATTCATAATTTTAGAATGAATTCAAGTCAATGTGCAACTTGGTGTTATATTTACTCGTTCTTTGGTTGAGGCCACTTCATCAATCTTCGGGTTGATGTTGATGTTTTATCATCTCTGTACAGGCAGTCATGTTGAATTAATGTTTTAAAATCAAGCAGTAAATTCTTCTTGTTATGAATGTGCATCATTTCCTCTGCTATTTGCAGATTTATGCTTCAGCCTTTTGCTGTGGCAAGTGTGTAATGAGAAATTCAATTTTTAGTCTTCTCTATGCAGTGGTGCTATACAGTGATATTACTTTGCAACATTCCACTGTAATTCTATTTTTAATTGTTATATTTATGTGGCCAGCTGCGAGAACTGGAGAGAGGTGTTGATATTCTGGTGGCAACTCCAGGAAGATTGGTAGATCTGTTGGAGAGAGCTAGAGTTTCACTGCAGATGATCAAGTATTTGGCCTTAGATGAGGCAGATCGGATGCTGGATATGGGTTTTGAGCCTCAAATAAGAAAAATTGTGGAACAAATGGACATGCCTCGACCTGGTTTAAGGCAGACAATGCTGTTCAGTGCTACCTTTCCGAAAGAGATACAGGTCTGTTTTCTCTTATTTTTTTAGGAGGAGAATGCATCCGAGAGATCCTAAAGCTTTTATGGTGTTTGGATAGAAACATTCTTAGATTTTTCCCCATTTTTTTTGTGAGGCAGTCGATCCATGGAATAATTATAAGCAAATATGTTGTGACTTCCTTTGAAATTTGAATACCCCAAGTGTATATAAGGCGGTGCCCATCTTTGGCACCCTGATTGTTAAACTCGGCTTGCTGACAAGAAAAGGATTTCTTTTAGGTTAGATTGCATTTCATGACCAAAATAAAGAAACCTTGATGATGCTATTTTCAGAAACTTGATTTAAAATCCCTATAATCACATCTGTGAGTGTCGTTTTTGATAGGCTAAATAGGTGTAATGTCTGTAATGGCAAATTGCTTGCAAACCTATACTGCTGCAGAGTTTTTCTTGGTCTTGTATGTGTCGTCGTGTTTTTGACATTTAGTGAGGCAGAATTTGGTTTGAGATACAGATCATGTACAAGAACCTTGGATCCGGTGTCAAAGATTTGCTCATGATACTTCAAATTTTATCCTACTGATTTCAATCTTTTGTTGTTATGCAGAGACTAGCCTCTGACTTTTTGTCAACTTATATCTTTCTGGCTGTTGGACGAGTGGGCTCAAGTACAGATTTGATTGTCCAAAGAGTTGAGTTTGTCTACGAGCCTGACAAAAGAAGTCACCTCATGGATCTTCTTCATGCACAACGGGCGAATGGTGTTCAGGGCAAGGTAAAACTGGCAAAGACAATCTTTGCTCCCTAACACCTCCTGCTACTAGAGACTGGGATGAGGGGTTTGCTTTGACTTGTTAGTGGCATCCCTGATATATCCTGGACAAGCCTTTTCCATGGATGAATAATAATTAGAAAATTGTGTAACCTTGTTAGTTTTCTGATTCTTGAATCTTGATATATCTGTTGTTGACTATTGCATATCTTATATAATATTTCAGCAAGCTTTGACATTAGTTTTTGTGGAGACTAAGAAGGGTGCTGATTCTCTTGAGCATTGGCTATGCATTAATGGTTTCCCTGCTACTAGCATACATGGTGATAGATCACAGCAGGTAATTTTTTTTCTTCATTGCTGTAGGTATTCTTTCATACATGGTATCCATTTTGATTCAAACATTATATCGCATGATGTTGATTTTAATTGCTGAAATCTTTGATTGAGACCCTTTTATAGCTGTTGATCATGTGAAGGGTAGTAATCAATGCTATTCAATGACATCCATATAGTAACAAAAAATTAAATAAAATATGAAAGATTGCAAAAGCAGACTTTCTAAATTACTTTCTAGAGAAGTAAAAAACATCATTGGAATGTGGGATTTGGAAATTTTCATTATTATGGATGATGTAGTATTCATTGCGAGTTGATTTTGCCATTTTTCTGTTCATAATTTTGCCTATCTACTTATTATTCTTGACAAATTGAGATCATCCATAAGTGCCAAGTTCCTATATAGTTACAACCAAAACTGTAATGGAAGTTTTAGTGAGATGAATTGAATGACTGAAAGAATTGGGTAAAGTTTTGTCTGTGAAAGATTCCTGTTTGTCAATGAAAAACGTGAGAGAGAATGTTTTCTGGAAAGAAGGTGCCGGACTGGTACACCTCTAAACTAGGTGGTTCAGGACATAATTTGATCTTGTTTTTTGTTTCTTAGGGAAGGGCCTGTTGGCATTGCTAGGGTTTGTGATATGGTGGTTCTAGACTTACTGTAACTGTGGCATATGGGGGAAATGCATCCTCTCCTTTTTCCAAATTTATCTTTTAGCCTTGTGTTTTCTCCTCTCTTTTTGGGGATAAAAGTGCTGCATGGGGGTGATAGCAGTAGCACATCAAACACCTAGATGCCATGCAAGTAACAAGACTACTAATTTTTTCCCAAGAATAATAGGTTTCAGATATTTTGCTTAGGGCTTCTGATTGAGAAAACATCTTACTGCTAGAAACTCTCTATAAAGCATATATCATATGCATGAAACTTTGACTTTGGTTTCACCATGTGATTAATTCTGTATGGATTTGCCATTCATCTGTTTGTCACTCGATATATTCAGTCGGACAGGATGACAATAGGTGCATCTTTTGTATGTTCCCTTCATTACACCGGTGGTTGTTCTTTTTATGTTCTCCATGTCTCTTTAAAGTTGTGTCCTTCAGAATTTTAATGTATTTAAGTCTAATGAGGATTAACAGAGTGAAATAATGCTGTTGGGTTGTTTGCTAGCTCAATGCACTGTATAATCTTTACATATATGCTGCGTCTTTCCATTTCATCTCACTTTTAAGGGTGAAATAAGTTTGATTCCTAGATAAGCCCATGTCATCTGTATCAGGGATGCTGATGGTTATGTTATCTTGTTTCTGATTTTGTTTGTTCACTATTGAATTATTACATATTCAAAGTTGCTAGCATTTTAATCATTATTGTCATATTCTTAATACAGTACTCAATGTTAAATATTCCCAAATCATGCAGGAAAGAGAACAGGCATTGCGCTCATTTAAAACTGGCAATACTCCAATCTTGGTAGCAACCGACGTTGCAGCACGCGGTCTTGATATCCCTCATGTTGCACATGTGGTCAACTTTGATCTCCCAAATGACATTGATGATTATGTCCATCGTATAGGGCGTACTGGACGAGCTGGAAATTCTGGTCTGGCGACTGCGTTCTTCAATGAGGGCAATGCATCAATGGCAAGGCCATTATCTGAACTAATGCAAGAAGCAAATCAAGAAGTACCTGATTGGCTCTCTCGATATGCATCTCGTGCTTCTTTTGGTGGAGGGAAGAACCGCCGCTCTGGCGGAGGTCGGTTTGGTGGCCGTGACTTTCGAAGGGATTCATCTTTCAATAGGGGCAATTCAGATTATTATGGTGGAGGAGGAAGCGGCGGCGGATACGGCTCTTCAGCTGGATACGGCTCTTCAGCTGGCTATGGCGGAGGCTATGGCCCTGGGGTGACTAGTGCCTGGGATTAAACCCTGGGGTGACTAGTGCCTGGGATTAAACAAACAATTGAACATTTTAAGCATTTACATGACTTGGTGTCAAGTGGTTGTGGACTTCTCCCTTCTTTCATAGGGGACATTTCTCATTTTTGTCGTGTCTTTTAGTTAGGTCTCTAGTCATCTTCGTACTATACTCTTAGAAGTAACTATCATTGAGAGGGGTATTTAAGTTTGGGTTGTGCTGCAGGAGTAGAGGTGTATAATGTTTGGTAGTTTTTGGTGAAAAAAGTTCTAACAGAGTAGGTATTACTTGGTGCCGTTCTTTTCTCCTTTTTTTCTCTTTGCTGTAAACTTTGTTGGGGTGTTGATGGGTTGTAGAATATGTGGTGGGAGAGGCATAGGTTTTCTTTTCAGCCATTTCCGTGTTAATCTCTTAGGCATGTTCTTTTCAACCCAATTCGAGGGCATATTATTGAGGCATCTACTCCTGTTTCTCTTGTTTTATCTTCATCTTCCCCTTTGAAAGGAGCTTTTAAACAGGCTTTTGTAATATTTTGGTGGTCGCTGAAATGAACACCAAGCTTTCTTGGAACATTAATGTTTTGCTATTGTTAAGTTCTCACTCGCCGAAATACCTGTAAATCTGTCCATGAATTATCATCCTGTGGCGTTTTTTCCTGCTTTGACCCTTCAATCTTTAGGATATGCCCTGTTTGGGAACGTGGCTGTGGCTACACTGATGCTTCTGGTTTGGAAATGGAGGTGCAACTGAAGTTATGGGAACGTTCCCAAACAGGGCCATTATTACCCTGATATTCTTGCACTTAGCATATAATATTACGTTGTTGACTTGTATGTTATGCTGAACATACTGTGCAATAAAGTAAGAGAAGAGAAGAAAAAAACTCCACAAACGTTATTGTGTGTTGTCATGGGTGTAAGATGGGTCCAAAACAGAGAAGATGGAGCGGTTGTAGTTTTGGTTTTTAGGAGAAAAAGGAAGGAGACCCCTTGAAATTTTGTCACGTAAAAATACAGATGCCATTCAACATTCAACATGGAGGTGGATTTCTTTTATTTATTATCTTCTTGACATGTAGATAGATGAGCCAAAAGGGCAAGTACACCTGCATATGTACATGATCACATCATTCTTCACTATCCTTCTCACCTTAAGGTAGGGTTAGGGTTTGGTATGCTTGAGTGATTAAACAAGATATGAAATTTCCACTTCACTTGTGTGAATTTGCATTTGAAATAAGTTGAAAAAGGAATAAATATAATGATATCCTATATTTTTTGTAAGTCTGATTTTTATTTGATTGAGTTTCGCCCAATATTATAGAATCATTTAATTATTACCTTGTAAATCATTTTAATTTAGTGGATGATATGAAGTATGAAGAACTATTATATGATATACTAGAAAATGCCAGTATTTTTGAAATTATTGTGCACCTCATAATATACTGTAGATTGGAGTAGTGATTTTTTCATAATTTTTATTTTTTTCCTTGAACCTTTTATAAAAGTTTTATTTTTTTAATTTCACCATTCAATCTAAGTTTATGGTGTATTTTTTGTTTTTTATTTTGGTCTTCGTTCTTTTTATTTTTGTCCCTTTGTTAATGTTTCTATTCTTTTCAATTTAACTCTCAAATTTAAAATTTATTGTTGCCCCTTGATTTATTTTTTATGACAATTTTAACCTTCATTATTTTTATTGTATTTATTTTTATTTTTGTGTTGTTTTTTTATGTAATTTTAACTCTCATGATTTCTTCATGTATAGTACTTTGGGTATTATAAACTAGGTCACGGTTTAAAAAGTTAACAAGAATTGATATTTTTTTGTCTTATTTTTTTGAGGTTCATAATTTTTTTGTTTTTATTTCTATGAAATTATTCTATTCTCGTTTAATTTTTACTTTGTTAACAAATAAGATCATTGAGACGTTTTAGCAAAATTGTGAAATATATTTCCATAATAATGGCAAGTTGCATTGAATCGTTGTTGTTTTTCTCACTTGATTTATTGTCGATATTTTATTTTCTAATCATATTATTAAATTAACCGAATTTATTAAACTCATTCGAGTCAATTACTAGAACATTAGATCTTTTTTAAAAAATTATTTACATCATTTTAATATTTTTTATGCTGGAAAAACAAGTTGACGCATAAGTAATGCAAACCACCTAACTACTTAATACTAATATACATGCTTCCTATGCCATGCTCCACGTTAGGATATGGTCAAAGGAGGCATGAAATTATATGTTAGTTTGATTATGACACCATTGCAAGTGATAAATGCTGAGCAAATCGAAGCCCACAATTAGGCAAAGTATGAACCGATCGATCAACTACGAGTGATAAATTGACAAAACACAATGAAAGCAGCATAATGTCAAATTTCTTTCATATTCAACCTAAAAATAACCTTTGAAAAAATATTTGTTTTAACTCTGTAATTAACATATCTATGGGATCTAGAATAGACTAGAAGAAACTCCATGTGGTGTGGCAAGACCATGACCTCTTCTTCATCTAACTTAGATTAAGAAATGATTAATATGAGAGGTTCCATGAGCTAATGACGATGACTACAAAGAACAGTATGCCAAGTGCTCTCTCTAATGGAAATGGCCCTGTGATAAGTTTCAACTGCTCCCCTGAATCCTATTTCTGGATTAATTTGTCCTAAATTTAACCCCTGTTTTCTTTACTTCACTGAAAAACATGCTATATATATATATATATATCTCAAAACCAGTAGACCCAAGTTAAAGATTTCAATAAGATGTGCTGACAAGTGTTGAAAGATGATTACACATCACTAATGCATTTGCTTATAAGCAATTGATGACAAGGTTGATGGAAGAATTTGGTATACCTTAAAAAGCATAATTTTAAAACTCTATTTGAAAATCTACTCGGGATAAAATTGAAGTTATAAATTTGAATGATTAACTCGAGTTGATTTTAAATTTTATTTTTAAAAAAATTAAAATAATAATATTTTAATCAATTTTCTTGAAAAATCAATGAATTAATTAACGAGTTTTGATATAATCAAGTCATGTTAATTGAGTCAAACTGGGTTTTTGATCGAGTCAATTAATTTTTTTTTCCAACCCAAACTAGTTTAAACTTCTGATCAACTAAGATTCGGGTCGATACACGGAGCCTTTTCGGGTTTTAAGACAATGTTAAAAAAAATGTTTTTCTCAAACCATTTTTAGCCACTTGTATAATGCCAGCCATTGATTTTTATAGAAGAAATATTGGGGAGTCTCCATACTCGAGGGAAGGATTAAAAACCACACCTCATGGAAATATTCCTTTGGGTTGAACTTTGAAGGGTCTTTTAGGGTTGGTAAGGAAGCACTTTCAATCATCCATTTGAAATCTCTCTCCCTCTCTCACACACATTCTATAGTTAAATCTTTATCATCATTTCTTGTTGCCTTTTTTGACATAGATCTGCAAAGTTATCCTGTATAAGAAGTAGTAAATACTAATTTTGCCTTTTTATTATACATGTATATTCTGCTGACCTCCTGGTCAAACTTTTTTTACCCTAAATCCAACTTTTTCATGAATTAAAGTGAATAAAGTAAAATCTAAATTTAAATTAAAGTGTAACTTTTTTTTTTCTGTTATTAAAACTACCTCAACTCGGCATGTAAATCTAGCTTAAATTGATCTTTTCAAAACTTATTTTTTTTAAATTCTTCAAAACAATATTATTTTAATCATCTTTCAAAAAAAATCTTGAAACGATACTGTTTTAGTTTAACCAGGTCAATTCATCAAATTTATAAACTAGTCTTGTTTTGGGGGCTTGGGTTTAATAAATTTTTTCATTTTTTTTTAAATGAGTATTGTTGTCTGGTGGATGAAGATACACTAACTAATTGGCCTCATAAATAAAAAAGCAATAACAAGGTGCTCTATACCATTAGTATAGACTTTGGGTGGATGGGGGTATTGATTTGAAAAAATAAATAAAAAAATCTAAAAAGATATATGATTCCTCCATTAATCCATTGAGAATGATGGATCCCAATTCCCATACCATCAAAGAACTGTTCCCCTTATAATGGGGTTTGACCCATACATGTAGTTAGTGATTGAGTAAGCAATAACAAGGCCCCACTGATTGCCCTTTGAAAAATTCAAGCCTTTGAAATCTAACAACAATAAATAAATAAGCACCTGAAGTTTTTGTCAAACTTGACTATAAATGATAAGTAAATTTGTTTCTCGTTTGACCATCTAGACTTTAAATTGAAAATATATATGTAAAAAGGTAATTTTTTTTAGTGAAATAAAGCTAAACATGAAATAAATTAGGGGTAAATATAAGTTTTGGATGAATGAAACTTACCATGAACTAATAACTCATAATTTTCTTCAATTTTTTCTAAATATTTTTTAGTATTTTTGTTTCTATAAATATATTTAGAGTTGATTGGAAAGTTATTTAATTTGGAATATGAAAACTTTCCTAAAATATGTAAAATTTAAAAGAAATATTAAAAAATAAAGAAAACAAATTATTTTCATTAAATAAAATTGGAAAATAAACTCTTTGTTAAGACAATAGTCTCAAAACCCATGTACATTAAAGAAGTTGTTGAACCCGATGGGACCAGCTGCTAATGTAAGTAAGAGAAACAAACTCTAACTGAGGTCTGAGATAGAGAGAGAGAGAGAGAGAGGTAGAGTTTTTGAGAGAGAGAGAGAGAGTTGCTCTCATGTTTTGTTGGGTACAACAAAGTTTGTAGCCTGTTTTTTGTTTGCATTTGTAAGAGGTAAAAAAAGACAACAATATCAG
>Ga0307510_10005595_pt1 | contig 14978 bp, 10 predicted proteins | sample 12_EM_MG_FD_207224 | JGI IMG/M metagenome (GOLD analysis project Ga0307510, IMG submission 207224) | Populus trichocarpa ectomycorrhiza microbial communities from riparian zone in the Pacific Northwest, United States - 12_EM | ecosystem: Host-associated > Plants > Roots > Unclassified | place...
CATAAACAAGAGATTAATATAAACAAAACTTAAGCATTACAAAAATATAAAGAGAGAGAGCAAGAACATGATCTTGATCTGAAAACCAAGATGCCTAAATGCATGGCAAATGCCTCCTTTTATAGGCAAAAATTTGAAACTATTGATTTGATGACTAATTGTTGAGTGGGTGGCCACATCTTAACTTGGTGATAATCCTTATCTTCATGTCTAAACAAAACGTCATTGCTAACATCAAAATTTGAACAGATTGTCTTCATGAAAGTTTTAGGAAATTGTCTCAGCTTTCTAACTTAAAAAAGAATCAATGCATTTGGACTTCTAGAACTCGAGATATGGGCAAAACACTGAACATTATCTGGGCTGCAGGACAGATTCAGACTTCTATTTTGATGCTAAGATTTGGACTTCCAAACAGCTGAATTGAGTCTTGGACTCCTCTGAATGTTTTAGGCCTATGTCTTAGCTTTCTAACCATATAAACCAAACTGAAATCCAAGATCTACAGCTCTAGATATGACCCAATGACTGAACAGTGTTCTAGTTTGGACTGAACCAGCATCTCTTTTCTAAGCTTATCCTTCTTTTTGTCTTCTCAATTTCAGTAGTTAAACTCATCAATCAATCCCTTCATTTATGTGATAGGCCTGCATTTAAGATGAACATTTACCATAAATTATAGGTATCTTATATTATTAGACATGTTATTATAAAACATGCTCTAGTTAAGGAGTTATTGATACTTCAAGTGCAAAATGATGATATAAAACCTTGATAAAAATGCACTTTTAAGTACTAATCAGGAAACAACATATAGAAACTTCCAGTTAGGAAACCATATTTTGGATTCTTATTGGAAATTAGAAGTATGAACTTCCATACCAGATCACCCACTAAGAAATTTTTTTATCAAACATATTTATTGTATATCCTTTCATCCTTCTTCTTATATGTTAATAAGTGATCCAATACATGGAGTATTATCTCATCAAAATCCTCTAACTCTTTTAACATTGCAGATTGATATTTTAAACTACACGTGTTATAATAAGCAATCTTTTTTAATGATTCTTAGTCAATGATCTACGTTTCGGTGCAGGTCGAATCAATTTTTTTAAAATATATAGAAAACAATATGCAGGTAGTACTAACGTGTATTCTAAAAAAAAAACATTAAATGGTGAAGGCAAAATTTGATGCATAAGAGTAATAAAATAGATTGAGGATTGTATGTGCCTATAAATGTTAAAAAGAATTGTTAACAATAACTAAAAAGTAAGCAATGAAGATGACAAACAGATTCAAGTTAAGATATTTGATCAAAGATTAATTTCTAATGTAAAAAAAAAAAAGTCTTTGCAGGCGATGCTAATATGTTAATCAGTTTCAATTAAAACTGGAGACCCATTGGGTTGGACACTTGTTTGGCCTGAGTTTTAAACTAAACTGGGTTGAAGTTAATTTATATGACCCGGTCGAGCAAACGAGTTAAAGCACAACCTGATTGATCCAACAAAACCCTGATTTCACTCAAGGCGTCGATGTTCCAACATTGTTTTTTAAATACTAAGATGATGATATCTAGTATCGACATGGGTTAAGCTACCAAACACATGACCAAGTTGGGTTTAACAACTTTATTTTTTAAAATCATTTTTTATTTAATCATTCAATAATAAAAGTAGGCATACAAAAGACATTGATAAAATAATTCTAGAAAACATTATCATAAAGGGTTGTACAAAAGAGCACCTACTAAAAACAAAATGTTGTAATCTTAGTACAAGAAAATGAAAAAATTATATGGCATTCAATGAAAAGGAGCACAAATAAATTTTTAATTAATCTATATTAATGGGTTTGAATTTAATTTTTTTTTTATATATAAACAAAGTTAATGGAAAACAGGCAAAACACGTGGGTCTACACATGCAAGCATGCCTGACCAATAAAAAGAGAGGCTAGGTCTTTCTTGTAGAAATGTTCCATTCTTTTTTTTTCAAAATATAAAAACACATCAAGAATTTATAGATTAATAATATTTGCAATGTTTTAGTAAAAATCACTTTTATAAATATATCAAATCCATATGAAAAGAGAAATTTACTCTTAAATAATCCAAAAAAATAATTATTTATTGATACCTGCTATAATATAAGAAAATTATATATATAAAAAATTTGATTTCAAAACTAAGATCACATGATTAATGACTTTGCACTCTACCAACTAAGCTACACAAGCTTCTTGTTCTTTATTTCAAGGATAAAGTTAAATAATATTATTCAGTGATTTCTTTTAAAAACAAAAAAAAAATATGAGTTTTGTTATTTGATTAGGAAAAATCAGTTGCACCAAAAAGCTCACACCCAAGCCCACACGACGTAAAGCCTTGCACTTAACCAATTGAGCTAGACATGCTTATTGTTATTTATATCAAGGAATAAATTAATTGAATCTTATTTCTAGATTTAAAAAGAGAACAAACAATATGTCATTTTTATTCGATTTCGATCAGCTTAGGTACCCAAAAAGTTAAGCTTCTGAATTTAAGAGGCTTGAAAACCCATTTTTAAACCTGTTTTCACCCAAAAATACCTCAAAAACCCATTTATGGTCATAAATTTAAAGAAAAGTGATCCAAAAACCAAACTTAAACCCGAAACTAAAAACATTTTTCGATGCCAGATCTACTATCCTAAGAAAGATGAAGGGAAAATAATACCTTGGTTGGACTCTTCACATCGAATGGAAATCATTAACATTAAGATTGACATTTTAGTGGCCAGAATCAATTTCAACTCACTTTTTAGTTTCTTGAAATCAATTTCAACAGACTTTTTTCTCTCTTTTCCACTGAAATCCAATGAAATTGATTTCAAAAGACTTTTTTTCTCTCTTCCACTGAAATCTGATGACTCTCTCTCCTCTTTCAAACCCATGGATTAAAAAATGAGAAAAATAAAGTTTTTTTTACCCAAAGTGAATATTCAAAAACTATAGGGACTGGAAACATAAGTTAGAGGATTAAAGTTAACTTTTAGTGCCATTTTAAAAGAACAACCTAATTTGACTATAGGTCTTGTAAAATTATAGGATCTTGTAATTATATCATTCCTTAACAAATTAGAAGCTATTGACCACCAATTATGCTCTAGCAGGATCAAATCAAAGAAAAAAAAGTTTAGTGAGCAGAATAAAAGAAAAGAAAATGGCACTATTTCAATTTGTTGTGAATTGTGAGATAGTGCACAATGTTTGTAAGTTATAGAAAATACCTTACACGACTTAGTTTTTGGTAATAATCTAAGCTCTATATATAACATGTCATCATGGTCATATGTTAGAGTAAATTGTGATGTTTTTAATGCAGTCTTCTATGATGTCCTATGTTCTAACGGTACTTCTAACAAAGCATAATGCCAAGCTTTATAATTAATTTTATCAATTTTCAATGTTCATGATCAAAGTTTGTTTTGTTGAGTTCATACTCTTGTGCGAATTGCTTCACATTTTCCCTAGTAAATATTAATAGTTAGTTAATGGTGATAGTTTTTGGAAGTAAAAACTTGTGTATGATATATTTCTTAATAAATTTGATCACTATTTCTTCATTAATTGATTGAAAAGGAATAGCTTTAACCTATTTGGTATAGTAACTCATAGCTATATAGATATAATTATGTCTTTTTGATAAAGGCGGGTGTGTTTTACCAATAATATCCATTTCTCATCTTCTAAATAACAATGTTTTGACCACTACATTAAGCTTGTTTAATGGTCCATATTGAATTAGGCTAAACTGTAGGCATCATTGAAATCCTTTTGCAGAAGAAATATAATTCATGGTTATACCTAGTTATTAAAAGCCATGATTCATTATTGACTATCTCATCTTAATTCTAAATTAATGAGCTCTGTATAGCCCCTCATGAACCTCAAATATGACCAACAAGGCTTCTTTTGTTCCTAAACATCCGAGCAAAACTCTAGTCTTATATCTCCTATATAGTATATCTACTAAAAGTACATAATTGGTTTCTTTTATTTTTAAAGACCTTGAAACTTTCTATAAGGAGTAGTGTAGGAAATTTATATTTTCCTTTCTCTAATCCTTTAGGATCAAGAGCACTAGTATTGTTAAAACCCTTTGCTTATACTTGGTAGATAATTTCAAAAACAAACTTATTGTTACTGTTTTACATTTTTTTTTTACCATGGAATTTGCATTGTTATGTTCATCATGACATTTTTGTTGGACATCAATTATGTTTGATTGATCAATAATTTTCATAAGGATAATGTCATGATCATTAAAGACCATCTTGAATCTTAATCCATATTGAGCTAAGTCATTTGCTTTTTTATTGTTTCCTCTCATTGAAAAAATAAAAATAAGATCAAAAAACATTTTAATTAGGTTTGTGGCCATAACATGGTATGGACCTAGGGTGGGGTGTTCAAATCTATTCTCTAGATAAATTATTGATAATAAGTAATGAATCTTTAAATATTAATATCCCTAATAGAGCATAAAGTGCCCTTATCTTTTTTGCTTGATTTTCTTTGCACAAATAATCACGCTGAATATTTGACCTTAGCAATAAGCCTAGAAACACTATAATCAAAGATAAGGGCACTTTATGCTCTATTAGGGATATTAATATCAACCCTGAACTAGTTTTATTCTAGGTTTTAGATCCATCAAACCATAACTACCATGAAATTGGCTTTATTATAATAATGTTGATAAGTACATTTGTTGTTGAAATGTACAACCTTTAAGTCTTCTCAGGCTTTGATAAGGTTAATACTAGTGGTTTAGCTAGATAAGTTTTTATGTCTTCAAAAGCAATTTGTCACTTTTTGATTCACTAAAAATCATTAAAGTTCTTTCCTTTCAACAGATTAGTAAAAGTCTGATCTTCCTGTTGTATTTGTATTGTACCTTCTTAGGAAATTAATCTTATTGATAAGACTTTGTGATTTCTTCTTATTCTAAGGAGGTCGTGCTTATATGATTTATTGTGCTTTATTTTTCCTACCTCTATTCCTCATTAATGCACTAAAAATCATAGAAAATTCCCAACTTACACATTAAAGGTACATTTTACAACGATCATTTTTAGGTTGCACATCCTCTTCTATTCAAAGATAGCATATAATTCATCTAGGTGGGTGGATTTGGATTTTGATTTCACTATAATACCATCAATATAAACCTCTCTTTATGATTGATCATATCATGGTAGATCAACTTCATTGCCCTTTGGTATGTCACACCCAACATAACGACGAACCTATAAAAATAAAAATCTTATTTAACAATGGGGTAAAAATGAAAATAGGAGTTGTCACCTAGTTTTATGATTACTAAAAACCCTAGCTGGTCTTCAAAGATCTATGGTGAGAGATTGATTATGCTAGAGGGAATATGCTATCACTATAAAGCATCTTACATGTGATAGACTGCATTGTTTGTCTTGTCTTTTATTCTTATAAGTTTGTTATACCTAATCTACCGATGGTCTATCTACAAGGTGATAACGGGTCTACTATTATGAGTTAAAACCTTATTGGTTGGTTTAACCTAGTCATTCTATGGTTTTCCTCTTTTTTCCATTCTTAGTTATTGTCTTTGGATAACACTTGGTGAATTGATAGTTCTATGGTTGGTCACTCGTAATCATAACTTGTGACAAATTATCAATCAAATCATGTCAATGAATGATCCATGGGCTTATATTGAGCTCATTGAACCTAGTCTAAATCCTAGAAATGGGCCATCTCAATGAGGTTCACCTATCCTATGATGCTCGAGTTTTGCTCGCAATATTTATTGAATGAATATTTAATACTCCTGATTTATACTCAAATGTAATCGATGAATATTAAATTAAAAAATTTCTTAATACTCTTGATTTTATTCTTGGTGAATATTATATTGGAATATTTTGGAAACTTAAGAGGATGTGCTACTCCTCGTAATATTTAGGGCAATAACCTATATTGAGTCTATTTATCCTAAATATCAAAAGTGAATAGCAATTGTTTTTTACATGGGATTTTAGAAAACCTAGATAGGTTTTAACGATTTAGGAATTTTAGTTTCATGGGCCTTTTAATGTAGGCCAAGCCTTAATGGATTTTATAAACTTGTTATAAAACCCTAAAATTCATGCAATAAGTTTTCCTTTTAAAAAAAATGCCAAACAAGATAAAAAAAATCAAAACATGCAAGAAGCAAGAATGTGTGTGTGTGTGTGTATTCGAAAGACTTGACCATGTATGAAAAGGAAAATTTTCTTGAAAATTTTGGTAATGACATTTTTTGTTGGGATAGGATTTGATAAAATAATAATTTTTTATAAACGATGTCAAACAAGCATCACCCAATGATCCCACATACACTACCATACTTTAAAAGAGAGGAAAATATCATCTTGTATAAAAACCTAATATATTAGAAATAAAATACTCCTATTTGAAAGACAATACACTGCCATACACTAAAAGAGAGGAAAATGTCATCTTGTATGATAACCTGTCATATTAGAAATAAAATGCTCATGTTTGAAAGACGAGGCTTTCGACAAAAAAAGGCACATAAAAACAAGTGGGAGATTTGTTCTCCTTTTAAAAACCTGACATCCCACTATTTCTTCACTTCCTCCTTAATCTTGATCAATATACCAAATCTCTTCCATCTCAGTTTATGCTTTATGGGTTTATACCCCATTATTAAGGGTGCAACATAATATCAATGACTAAATTAAGCACGTCAATATAGGACTAGGCAAATACATTTACATACTCCTTTAACAAAGTGATCAAACCATATCTCTAATTAGATGAAATCAACATACCTATATTGAATTATCTTCTATTCTATTTCTTCTTTGGCATGTTCTCAAGCTCGTTCAGATCGTTGAACTTAGTGAATTCCTTAACAACATCTTCTTTCCATTCTTCCTCATCTATTGCAGTTACATTTTCATCAAAATTTAGCCAATTATTCTTAGTACAATATGTATGTCTATTTATTAAGGATTCATTTTTTGGGTTCTTGAAAGCAAAAAGTATTTGGTGTAAGTGTGTAAACTGCGTTGGAAAAGTAAATAGGCATGAGGAAGAAAAAGGCATAATTAAATAGAAAATGCATGATCTCGTTAAAACTTTGAGAAATGTTCAGCAGAATTAAAAACCTTATGCCATTATCTAAACCATGATTGGTGGAAATGTAAGAACAAAATAGCTAAGCAAGGCACATAATACACAACACATTATGAAGACAATATGGACCTCCTAGATCTCCTAATTATTCAGCTCTTCTCCCTTGACCATTTTTCTCACAAACTCCTTAATTGGGGCATCTTTTAAAGTGTTGACATTCAGTTGGGGTAGCATTTCATGAGAGTCCTTTTTAGCCTTGAGGTCTCCATCATAGCCTTTCCCTTCGTTTTCTTCCAAATTGACAATAGCATGAACACATTTCTTCTTTAAATCCTTCAGCTTATACTTAGGTCGTATTATATGTGCTGGTTGAGGAAAGGTCATATGGATAATAGGAGTCTCTATACCTTCTTCATTAGTCTTAGTCCCTCAATTTGAGCCAATCTCCTTTCCTTTTTTGCCTTAGCAACTCTCTTATAGTGTTTCTTACCCAACTTAAACCCTAAGCCAAACCTTTGATTTGTGCACTTCATCACATTAATCCTCTTAGACATTTTCGTGTCTAGGTTATACTCAAAAGGTAATCCATGTTTCAAGAAGTACTTTGCAACCATCTTGGCAGCCTAAAAAATATCATGTTTCCTTCTTGCAATATTTTCTAGTACCCATTTAGCATTCATTGCCTCAAAGGCATGTAAGTTTGCTTTTTTTATTGTCTTCTACTTTAATATAGGGGATGGATACATTTCTTATCATTGTTGAGGCTTATTTAGCTCTCAGAGTCACCAATTTTCTATTTCTGATGAATTTTACCCTCTAGTTTAGAGAAGACAGTACAACCATAGTAAAATGAATCTATAGTCTTCCCAATAACATACTGACACGACCAAAAGATTGATGTCTTCTCCCAAGTGCAGGAGTGTCGAAGTAATAAATAACCTGGAAAGATCGGGGTTGAACCACATGGATGTTAACTATATAAATTATAAATAACAACAACAACAACAATAATAAGTTAAAGAGAGCTTTGAGATGTGATATTGATGTAAGGATTAAACAAGGATAAAATAATTGTCAAGGTTAGAGGATCCAATAATGGTATTTCAAACAAGTATAGTATAAACTCTTTTTATTACTCAACTGGAAACCACACACAAAGGAGGTTCCAATCGAATTATAAATTGTTAACATGATTACATTAGTTATCTTATTCGAATAATGCTGATACTTGTAAATGGTATCAGGCATTCATGATTATAACTTATGTTAACAACAAATCAAGTTCCTTTCATAGCACAAGTGTCGGTTATACCATGCAGTTTGAGCTATGAAAGTACCACGTATTTGTTGTACCAAGGGTTATACAACATAAATCTAGAATAACCATCTAACAAGCAAAGTATTAAAAGTGAATAAGATAACAAATATAAAACATGTTAGTATCAAACATTAAGGTACATGTTGAGTTTATATTATACTTATTCTTACACCATTAGTGTACCCTTTTCACCTTGACATGATAAACTTAGCTAAACATAATGAAAGAGAGAAACATAAATAAACAAGGAAAGGAAATGAAAAGCATAAACAATAGATTAATATAAGCAAAACTTAAGCATTACAAAATATAAAGAGAGAGCAAGAACATGATCTTGATTTGAAAACCAAGATGCCTAAATACATGGCAAATGCCTCCTTTTATAGGCCAAAATTCAGAACTATTGATTTGTTGACTAATTGTTGAGTGGGTGGCCACATCTTGACTTGGTGACAATCCTTATCTTCTTGTCTGCCAAAAACGTCATTGATAACGTCATACTTTGAACAAACTTGAATCATGAAAGTTCTCAGAAATTGTCTCAGCTTTCCAGGAAAAAAAAGTTGAGGTCACTTGGACTTCTAGAACTCGAGATATGGGCTGAACATTGAACAGTGTCTGGGCTGCAGGACAGATTCGGACTTCTCCGTTGTTGCTACAATTTGGACTTGAAAACAACCTTTTTAAATCTTGGACTCCTGTGAACGTTTTAGGCCTATGTCTTAGCTTTCCATCCATATAAGGCAGACCTAAATCCAAGATCTACAGCTCCAGATATGACCCAATGACCGAACAGTGTTCCAGTTTGGACTGAACCAGCATCTCTTTTCTAAGATTGGCCCTCTCTTTGTCCTTTCAATTTCTGTACTTAAACTCATCAATCAATCCTTTCATTTATGTGATAGGCGTGCATTTAAGATGAACATTTACCATAAATTAAAGGTATCTTATGGTATCAGACTTGTTATTATAAAACATGTTTTAGTTAAGGAGTTATTGATACTTCAAGTGCAAAATGATGATATAAAACCTTGATAAAAATGCACTTTTAATTACTAATCACATACTATAGAAGGGGTGAATGTCCATCACTTGTAGTGCCACCTAAAAGGTTATAGAACAATTATTAGCTCATTATCATTGTTCTCAATAACATGTCTTAAGGACTCATCATAAGCTCTTGTTGTCATAGTACTTGACCTCTCGTGGGAAGCATCAACTAGCATCTTATCTAGGATATGCTTTGACAATATATTCTAAGATACACAATATTATCAGCTTCTTGGCTATCACATAATCTTTGTATTTTATCAAGATGAACAAAGGTTTATTGTGACATTTCCCCTTGGGATCTAGCTCATCTTCAATGAAATACAAATAATTAGTGGCTTCAATCCTCCTAACCAAATGCTCCATAAAGTTTTGGGTGATATTTTATAGGATATAAGCCTCATTGAGGAACTTTTACAATGCATTCTTATACAATTCAAAGCTTAAGATCAATGGCAAAAAGTTTTCTTCAGTGGGTTCACTACACTATATTCATTGTGCTTTATTAATTTTAAGAACTTAGTTTTTCCCTCATCAATCACTAGCTTGTTAACTTCATCACTCCTGACTAATTCTTTGACATTTTTTTTGCCTTCCTTTATATCTTTAACTTTTCAGTGAAACATCTCCCACTTCTAAATAATCCTCATACATTAGCATGGAAGATAGGAGAAGGACTCACAATATACAGAGAGTATCTATGGTTGCAAGGCAAGACATTCCAATTAAGGGACCTTCCATACTTGGCTGATATTTATAAACCTTATCCTTACCATCTTAATAAATCACCATTCCAATTGCTATATCTTTCTTATAATCCTCTATCCTCGGTACTCTTAATGCCATCAAGCTTTCCACCTCATTATAGAATTCCTCATAGAAGTTAATGTTGTGTTCATATTGGCGAGATTATGTACAAAACTTATCCAATTTTCACATAACCTTTATCTTGGATGGAGGCTTGAGGCATCTTGTTTGCGCTAACATGTCATATAGCTTCTTTATAGTTACGTCGAAGACTGTTTTACCTCTTTCCCCATCTCCAATAGAATTTACTCCTCGACTTCTAGAGGCATGACTTAGAAATAGGTTTCAGTTCACATTCAGTGCTTCATCAAAGATGATTCATTATGCCTTAATAAGTTAAAGAACTTTTCTTTTGAAAGCCACACAACTATCAATATTATGGCCATCAGTACAAGCATGGTATTCATAGGTTTAATTAGGCTTATACTACTACATGAATAGAGGTTGTATGAGGGTTAAAGGAACATGAGCAACTTGGTCATTTCTAAGAAATTTTTGGTACATTTCTCTTAGATGTATAAGCAATGGTGGTAACTATTCTTGGTCTAGTTTGGGTATTGGATTGATTTATGAGACATGGTGAGGTGAATTTTATATTGGCTATGAAAAAAACAGGTGTTTAGAAACTAAAGTTATTGTTTTATTGGTTCTTCTTCTTGCCTTTATTATTCTCATCTTTAATATTATACACCTTAATTTCTTTCTTTCTTCTATCAAAACCTTTCTTTTTGGAAGGATCTAAAATCTTACTACCTCTTACAGCTTGTTCAATCCTCTCGGCAATAACTATTAAGTCAGTAAAATATTGTTGTGCTTCCTACCAAGTATTCAAAGTATGGGGTCTTAAAGGTGTTAGAGAAAGAATTGACCATCCTTTTCTCTACAAACAGATAATTTACCTAAACAATTATCTCGTGCCATCTCTAAGCATATTTTCTAATGGATTCCTTGTGTCTCTTCTTTATATTTTATAGGCTTGATTTGTGGGGAATGACATCTATATTGAATTTATATCTTTTGATGAAATTATTTACCAAGTTCCTCCACCTTCTAACCTTGGTGTTTTTTAGCCTCATGTACTAGCTTAAAGCGGCATCACTCAAACTATCTATAAAAAAAATAATCAGTAACTTCTTATCATGGACCACTCTAGCAATCTTATTGTAGTATACTTTAAGATGGCTTATTGGGCATTGTGTACCATTGTACTTGATAAAATCTGGTACCTTAAACTTCTTTGGAGCTATTACATTTGGATCAAGCATATCTTGGTAGATTTTATAAGATCATAAAGATTTATCCCTTTAATGGCTCTCAATCTCTCCTTGATGGCAGATAGTTTATCATCATCAACATCCTCACTTGATTTTGCCTTTTAGGAGCCATTGGAAGTCAGATCAATGGTTGGTGGTGCTTGTACAAGTTCTAGTTGGGTAAAAGGAAAATGTGTTATAAACTAAGACTCTAGTGAGCATCCATTTTCCCCTTGATTTTATATAATAAAAGTTTATTGAGCTGCTTACATAGGTTCTTATTGAACATTAACTGTAAGTTGAGTTAAAGTTCATTCTCTTGATGGGTTTGATTATAAGGCTCTTCTCAGTAGATTAGCGAGCCTAATGGCTTTTTTTTTTAGATTATCAATCTTTTTTTTATTTGTTAGCCTTAAACTAAGCTCTTTCATTGTATTTCATTCGTCTATTACAAAGTCATAAATTGTAGATTTTGACAAGGGGTTGGCTTTTAAAGGGATCTATATTTCACCTGTAATGAAAATGGGACATATGACAATTATAATCACATAAATGCAGAATGCATGAGAATGTATACATAAAATAAGTATATTGGACATAGATTCTCCCTACAGGGGTGACACACGATCACCTCCCATAGATCTAGGATAAGTTAGAATCTGATCTCAATGCCATGCTGATGATGGGATCCTTACCCGACTTTTCCTAATTTGAGCTCTTTAGTTGCCCACCAGCATTCAATCTCGAGTAGTTTGTTTTACTCAACTGTAATAGTGCAGCAACTATTTATCAACCAAAAGTCTTGAAATTGAAAATGCTATATGTTATGCTTACCTTAGTGAGATTACACAGGGTCCATTCTAAAGGTAGGTTCTAGCCATTATATGCATAGGAGGTAGGTTACTACATGGTTATAAAGGTCCCTTACTACTTAGTAATCATCCTATAGTGGTCGATTTGAAGCTTATAAGACGTGTGAAAGAATAGGTCATGACTAGCATTAGTTTGGTATACTAACCACTACCAAGTATACAATTAAACAAGAATTAATGGTTTCATAAGCTTTACCTAGGCTGAAAGCTATTACAGTACTTTTACTCCCCCATCTAATTTAAGGTTTAGGGTGTGTGCTTTCAAAGTATAGTTATCATGTGTGAAGGAACAAATCCAATATGCATGTCATATATGAATAAACATGCATGCTAAAGTGGTAAATAAGTAAACATAACAAATAAGATAATAATATAAGATGAAAATCAAAGCTTAGTAAAAAAAAATCCCCAATAAAGCTGTCATTTTATCGCACCTAATATCGTAGCAAGCCTATAAAAACAAAAGGCTTGATTGAGAATGGGGTAAAAATAAAAAGAGGATTTATCACCTAGTATTATGGATATTACCACCTTAAACATCCTACCAAATGTAAGTTGTATCGTTATCTTGTCTTTTATTTCTAAAAGTTTATTTTGCTTAAACTACCATTGGTCTATCTATAGAATAATAGCAAGTCTACTACTGTGAGTTAAACTCTGGTTGGTTAGTTTAACCTGACCATTTTATGGTCTAACTTGTTTTTGTCGCACCTAGTTATTATCTTTGGATAACTTTTGGTGAATTGATAATTCTAAGGTTGGTCACTCCTGATCACAACCTATGACTAATTATTGATCAACCCATGTCAATTAATGATCCATGGGGTTATGTTGGTCTAATTGAACCCAGTCTGAATCCAAGGAAAAGCCTATAGAAGGTGCCTCGATAAGATTCACTTGTCTTATGGCACCCAAGTTTCACTAGCAATATTTGTTGAATGAAGATTTAATACTTTGGGTTCATACTCAGATGTAATCGGTGAATATTAAACTGAAAATTTCTTAATAATCTTGATTTTATTATTGGTGAATATTAGATGACATTGTTTGGAAAATCAAGAGGATGCACTACTTCTCTTAATATCCAGGCAACGACTCATAATGAGTCCATTTACCTAAAATATCATAAGTGAATAGCAAAATATTTTTTTTACATGGGATTTTAGAAAACCAAGATGGGTTTTAAGGATTTGGGAATGTCAGCCCCATGGGCCTTTTTAATATGGATTATATATATATATATATATATATATATATATATATATATATATATAAAAGAGACTTGGTCATGTATGAAAATGAAACTTTTCACAAAAAGTTTGGTAATGATTATTTTGGTTGGGATAGGATTTGACAATATAATATTTTTTTTAATAAAACGCAACCCAACATGGCATAAACAATGTCCCACATACATTATCACACACCTAAAAAATAGGAAAATGTCATTATGTATAAAAATCTGCCAAGTTAGACACAAAATGCTCCTATTTAAAAAATAAGCCTTTGGCAAAATAAGGCTCCATGAAAACAAATGGGAGATTTGTTCTCCTTTCATCATAAAGGAACAAAAACCAAATACATCACACTTAAAAATTGATCATCTTACTCATGCATTCTTATATATTATAATAACTGGACATTACTTATATTCTCATGCTTTTATTTAAAGGCTATACGTTTCTAGCAGAAGGAATAGAAACGAGTAACAAACAAAAGAAAAGGATGTGACACATCCTAGTTACCATGTTTTTGTTTCATAGAAGCTACATCCATGAGCTTACACCTCTCATTCCAAACACTTTATAGTTTTGTAAGACAACACCATACCCATCATTTAAAGAGATTGAAGAGATAAAAGGAGACCTACAACTACCTTTTGGTTACTAATCATCTATTTACATACTAGTCTCTTCTTATTAATGAAACAAAAACCTAAACTATATAGGCTACCTTCTACTAAACTATCCTACCAAGGGTCCAATGTACACCAAGACAAACCCAGTAAAAAAAAGTCTCACCCTACAGTGAGTGATGTGAACCTCATGATTAAGTGGTCACACAACCATAACAAATTTGAAAACCAACCTAAGAAAGTTGAATATCAGGTTTGAAACCTCAATCTAGAGGTAACCTTATACCTAAGAATCAAAGCAATTGAAAAAGGAACTTGAACCTAGATATAACCCTATACCAAAGAGGCTGTGCTGAAACTTAATGCTCCAAATTAGCAAGGAAACTTTTTTTTTAATTGCTGGAGTTTTCTCCCTTCAATTTCCTTCCTTTAATCTCCTTAATGTGCTAGGAAAACTTATAAAATAAGGAAAAAAAACAACAAAATAATCCTAAGCCTTCTTACCACCACATACATTCCATAATAGATATGGAATCCTTGTAAACTATGGATAATAGTTGCTTCCATAAATGTCTCCTTGTTGGATATAGAGTCCTTGTAGAATAAGTAAGTTAATAACTGCCACATATATTTCTAAAAGCATTAAGGAA
>Ga0307510_10005596_pt1 | contig 14978 bp, 22 predicted proteins | sample 12_EM_MG_FD_207224 | JGI IMG/M metagenome (GOLD analysis project Ga0307510, IMG submission 207224) | Populus trichocarpa ectomycorrhiza microbial communities from riparian zone in the Pacific Northwest, United States - 12_EM | ecosystem: Host-associated > Plants > Roots > Unclassified | place...
TTCCGACTTCCGACTTCCGACTTCCGACTTCCGACTTCCGACTTCCGACTTCCGACTTCCGACTTCCGACTTCCGACGCTTGTTTATTAAATAATTACTACATTTAATTAAACGAACCTGATTTTACTTCAACGCCGCCCCCTATGAAAAAGCTACTCGTTATTATCCTGTTTTTTTCTAATGCAGCCATCGCCCAAAAAATGGTGCAAAGTGGTATTGTTTACAAACAGCACCCTAATATTGAGGTGATGCGCAAACTGGCTACCCTTTATGAAAAAGGGGATCCCGAGGGCATGGCCAAATTTTTCGATGATAAGGTGCAGTTTATTGGCATGAGCAGGTATGTCGAGGGAGTGCCGCCCAAGAACAGGACGTTAGCGGAAGCTAAGGAAGGCTGGCAGCACGTTATTGATAACTGGGACAACCTGAAGATGACCGAAGTATTGCCGCCTGTAGGGATACAATATGCCAACGGGTCGTTTATAGTGCAATCGTGGTGGCTGATCAACGCGGTAAACAAAAAAACGTGCCCTGGTAGATATGGTTTTGTTTGATGAGTTTAATAAAAAAGGGAAGATCATCGCGCAGCGGCAGTATTATGATCCTGCTCCGTTGATTGATGCGTCGAAGTGAGTTGGACAGCTAAGTCCCAATACTGGTTTAAGAGTTCAGCGCTGCGCTCTTAAATCACAAATGATCATAGAACTCCGTTCGGTATTTTGTGCTGGATGATATCTTGTCCCGAAATTATTCGACATGAGAAATTTTGTGCTATTTACCCGGACAGAGTCCTCCATTTTCATGATAGATTTAAGTCGCCCTGCGGAAGACTTAAACCAAGGTTGGGGGGGTATCCTTGAGCAGGAACAGGCTAATTATCATACTGATATTCACAGCGCAAAATGCGTAATCGCGTGCCAATAATCCGTGATTAATAGTAAATCCTCCTACTAGGTACAGGATGGTTATTACGACAATAATCCATGCCCAAATAACGGCGTGCCTTCTTTTATTACTACCATAGTAACATCTTTTGATAATAAGTGGGATGAGAAAAAAAGGTGAAATAACAGCTATCGATATGGATAACGAGAACGCTATATATGAGCCGATATCTGTACCTAAATAGAGAAGGCCCGTTTCGGCAACGCCCGGGCAAATAATATAATAGGCTAAAAATAGAAGATAATATCCGGCGACCTTCAAAAACTTCATAGTGATCAGGTTGGTATTGCTAAGGTATAATTAATTCAAGTGTTTCGCAATTCTGATGACTCCGTTAACCCACGTTTATAATAACCTGCCCACCATTCATTACTCACCACTCACCATTCACCATTCACCACTCACCCCCTCACTCCCCCTCCAGCGCCACCACAATAGCAGTACGCATCTGCGGATCACTAAAATCGGGTGCAGCGTGGCCACGGTCGCTGTCAAGCACCATCAATTTTGCGGGCAATAGTTTGGAGAATTCTATGGCCGGTATCGGATTCACTGTATGATCCTGTTTGGAGCTGATGATCAGCATTTTTGCCTTAACGTGATTTGCCGCCTCCTGCATGGAGCCGCCGTAGGGTTTGGATATATCGTGATTGATTACGGCTATTGCCTGGTACAGGTAATCGTTCCAGTCGCGGTTCTTGGTGGTTTGCACCTTTTTCATCCACACAGCAAAGCTATCGCGCGACATGGTCTTTACCTTATATTCCGGCGTAGTCGACCCAAATTCCGACAGCATAACGGCAGGCACTATGATAGGGTTCACTTTATAATTGCCGTGATTAAAGCCGGCGTCTTCCTCAATTACCCTGCGGTAAATGTTGTAGCCCATCAAATCATAACTGCTGGGCCGCGGACTGCCTACAATCGGTATCAGCACATCCATAAAATAAGGATGGCTCACCGCCCACTGAAACGTTTGTATGCCGCCCATAGATATGCCCATCACCGCGTGTAAATGCACAATACCCATTTTGTTGATCATCAGGCGGTATTGGCTTTCCACCATGTCTCTCACACTAAAATGCGGGAAACGCGGCCCGTGCTGTACCACACTGTTCGACGGTGAGGACGACACACCATCGCCCAGCGCATCGGCTATGATGAGGAAGTATTTGGTGGTATCAATGGCCTTCCAGGGATCGGTATATTCCACATCTCTGGCCGTCCCACCATACCAGCTGGGGAATAGTATGCCGTTGGTTTTGGCACTGTTCAGTTTGCCGTAAGTTCGGTAACCGATACGGCAACCTTTTATCACCTGCCCCGACTCCAGTTTAAAATCGCCCAGTTGGGCAAAGCGCTGCCGGTCGGCCGTTTTTTGCGCATTGCAAAAGCCATAGCAGAGCAGGCTTAATAAGGTCAGGATAAAGGTTTTCATGGTGCGATGTTGTCCAGTTCGTCAATATGTATCAGCAGCTCCTGGTGAAAGGTATCGCGTTTAAAACCATCGGGGGTATAATATACCACATTCACATATTCATCGCTTTCTATAAAGCCGCTTTTGCCATCTTCCTCTATCACATAGCCCTCCACCGCCATCTTGGGGCCGTCGGCTATCATCACCACTATATCGCCTAAAATGAATTTCTTTTCCATGGTTTAAAGGTATTAAGCAATCATTGAAATATAAATTATAATTTAACTTCTCAAATGAAAACCCTCGACGATCTCCTCCTCCTCGGCGACCCGCGCCTGTACCATGTATGCGAACCTGTTTTGCCGGATGAACTGCCCTTAGTAAAAGACTGGGTAGCCGACATGCACAACGTAATGCAGGAAATAAGGGAACGCTACCATTTTGGCCGTGCCATTGCCGCGCCACAGCTTGGAATTATGAAACGCGTGATCTATATGAATATTGACCGCCCGGTGGTATTCATTAACCCGGTACTAAGCAGCCTGAGCGACGAGAAATTTGAATTATGGGACGATTGCATGAGCTTTCCCAACCTGCTGGTAAAAGTGATGCGGCATAAACGGATTACTATTGATTACCTCGACGAAAACTGGCAGCCGCAGCAATGGCGTATGGAAGATGCCCTGTCCGAATTATTGCAGCATGAATATGATCACCTCGAAGGTATTTTGTGCACTATGAGGGCGGTGGATGAAAAGGCGTTTAAGTGGAGGAAGTGAGATTTATGCCGCTTCCAGTTCCCTTGCTTGGGCCAGATCATAGGCTGATTGCAGACCGAGCCAATATTCTGCGCTGATGCCTAAAGCTTTTTCGAGCTTTACAGCAAGCCTGGCATTGATATTCCTTTTCCCTTTAAACAATTCGCTTAAATGACCAGGCAATATTCCTATCTGGCCAGCCAATTCAGCTTTTTTCAGTTTTCTATCTTCTACCTCCTCCTGCAACATTTCGCCCGGATGAAAGTGTATGGACGAATGTAATTCGTTGCCGTTTTTTCCAAATACTGTTGTCATGATCCTAAATTACTTATAGTGATTGTTCATCTCCTCAATGCAAACTATTTCAACCCTAATATTATCAGCCTCCTTCTCAATCCGCAAAATAATCCGAAAGCCATCATTTACCCTGATTGAATGTTTGCCTTCCATATCACCGAATAACTTTTCAAAATGCAAAGATTTAATTGCCCTTAAATCGCTTGTGTTTTGTGCCGACGATATCTGAAATACTCTTTTTACAAACGTCCTTTCAATATCATAGTTAAATTTGGGTTTACCCTTGCTTTTGCCATGTACAAAAAGGTATTCTAAATAATCATCTTCAATTATAACACGCATCCGGATTAGGTTTTACCAAAATTAGGTAATTTATTTTATTTTACCAAAAAATGGTAAGTGATTATTTTTAAGTGAATTATTTTAATTTAATATGCTGCGCCAAATTCATATTAATAAAATCGATTAGAAAGTGCGCAAGTATCAGCGCCTTGATATTGCGGTATTCCATGTAGTAGACACTGAACAGCGCCCCGACCAGGAAGGTAAATATCAACTCGCGGTAACTGCCGTATTTGTAATGCAGCGCCGAGAACAGTAACGACGACACAATAATAGCCACAGCATTATTTTTGAATAATTGCGACAGGCGGGTAAGCAAATATCCCCTGAAGATCAGCTCCTCGGTAACCCCGGCTGTAAGGGCAATAAAGAATATCATGGCCGGGTGCCCCTTTAGCACCCCGATCACCTTTTTCATCATTTCATTGCTATCATGTACCCCTAACGTAGTCAGGGCCGATACGATAGCCGCGCCAATACTCAGCAAATAAAGCACCAGCACCGAAAGCAGGAAATAGCCTATGGTGATTTTGCTCTCCTTCCATATCAGTAAAGACTGACGTTCGATCTTGACAGCATATCCCAACAACATCAGCGCAGTACCCCAGTAAATGAAACGCGAGTAAAACAGTTTATCATAGTAATCCATGTGAGTTGCTCCTATCCATATGGTAAGCAGAAGCGGAATAACAAAAGCCAGAATGATCCCCGTTAAAAGGGTTGTATTATTGGGTTTGTTGGGGAAAGTGAGGCTTGGAGTGTCCATTATTAAAGATCAATAAATTATTTTAAAAGTACCATCAGATCATATAAGAAATGGAAGATCATCAATACTTGTATATTTTGATATTTCTTATAAAATATGCCGCATATTATCCCGAAAACGAAAGTGAAAATACATTCGCTAAGGTTTCTATAGGCAAGGTGCAAAAACGAGAAAATAAGCGCAGAGATCAATACGGGCAAGTATTCTGATTTGAACAAAATGCTTAACCTGGGCAGTATGTAAGCCCTGACCTGCAATTCTTCAGTAAAAGCTGCCGTGATACATGTAAAAACAAGCATGGGCTTATCCGCTTTCAATAAAGTATGATAATACCTCATCATCGTATAATCATCCTTGTAACCTAACAATCGCGGAATAGATGACAGGAGATGGGCACAAAATGTAAGAATAAATAATACAGCGATGGCCGCAATGTAAAACCAAAAAGTTTGGGGCTTATCTTTCCACAAAAAGAAGTCCCTCCCTTCAACTTTTATGGCATACAGGTATAATAGCGGCAGCATAGCCCACATGAGCACCTCTGAAGTTAACAACCGCAAAAGAGGCGGCATGCCTTTAAACAGTACATAAGTACCAACTACCTGGGGAAAGAGCATAGCAATAGCAATACCGGCGAGTATAATGGCATTGTACTGCCGTTTTAATAAAACAGGGCTTTGCTCATCTGTCATTTCAGGCTCTTTGCAATTTGAGTATGATGTTGTAAACGTTTCTTACATCTCCGATCTGTTCGAAACTTGGGACGAACCTGGTACCCATCCCTTGCATCATCATGCCGCCCATCATACCAAACATGAAATTATTCTGGCTAAATACAATGTTTCCTGTTCCATCAGATTTTTCATCTACCGACAAATTTGAAAGCGTTTTGATATTGAACGAATTTATCTTTTTGGAGAATACTCCCGATCTTATAATGATCCTGTCATTCGTTATACCATACACAGTATTTGCCCTGCGGCGTTTGTCTATCAAAAACCTTCCGAAAGTGATATAGCACCCCACGAACAAAAAAGGAATAAAAAACAGGTAGATCGGCCAGGGCGGTGGAGTCGAATTATTTGAAGGTGAAATACTTGAAGCAATTAATCCGAATAATATCATACCAAACCATAAAAGGCTGAATGGGATAAGTAATATATCTATTTTTCTGAATATTATACCCGTACCGGGCCTTCCTGTCCAGATGAGTTTTTCATCATCTATCAGCTCATATTGTAGTTCCTGCTGAATATCAATATCTATCATAAAGTTTAAGTTTGATGCAATATAATAGTTTTCACGATACAGGCATCGCAAAATTCAAGACTTAGTTTTGAAATTCAAGTCTAAGCCACCAAAAAAACGCCTGATAACTAATCCCTAATCCCTATTTTAGCAGTTTCATTATGGAAGCAACCCTAACCAAAACACCCCGGCAAATACGCATAGCTAATGCTATATTCTTCTTCGTATCGGGCTTTGGTTATACCACCTGGACGTCGCGTATTGTATACATCCAGCAATCGCTCCACCTGAACGAGGAAATGCTTGGCTGGGCGCTACTGGCACTCCCGGCAGGATTGATGATCACCATGCCCATCACCGGCCGCATGCTCAGCACATTCAGCAGCAGCCGTATTATGCTGGTAGGTGCGGTAGCATTTAACCTGATGCTTGGCCTGTTGGGCTTTACCAACCAGTACTGGCAGTTTATAGCCATATTGTTTTTCTTTGGCTCGTCGCGCAATATTCTCAATCTCAGTATCAATACACAGTCTGTTGGCGTACAAAAACTGTATCAAAAATCCATCATCACCACCTTTCATGGTATCTGGAGCTTTGCGGGATTTTCGGGCTCGGTATTCAGCCTGGTGATGGCTTATTTTAAAGTACCCCCAACCTGGCACCTGCTCATTGTGAGCATAGGGCTTTGCCTCATCGCATTCCTGGCCTGGCCCAATACGCTGCACGAAAAACCGGAACCGCAGGAACGCAAACCCATTTTCTCGTTACCCAATAAAGAGTTGGTAAAATTCGCGGTGATCTGCTTTTCGTCCATGGCCTGCGAAAATGTAATGTATGATTGGAGCGGCATTTACATACACAAGGCAGTACACGCCTCAAAGGTGGTTGCCACGGCTGCTTTTGTGGTATTCATGATAGCCGTTACCACCGGCCGCTTTGCAGGTGACCATATAGTGAACAGGCGGGGTATCAAGATGGTACTCCAATATAGCGGTGTGCTCATTGTCTGCGGCTTTGCTGTAGTTGTTGCGTTTCCGTTTACCATACCCACCATTGCAGGCTATGCATTAATTGGTCTTGGTGTATCGTGTATGGTGCCGTTAGTGTTCAGCGTAGCCGGGCGCTCAAAATCCATGAGCGGCGGGCCGGCCATAGCGGCGGTATCCACCGTAGGTTATTTAGGTTTTTTGTTAGTACCGCCATTAGTGGGCTTTGTGGCACAAGCGGCTAACCTGCGCTGGTCGTTTGCACTTATTGCGCTACTGGGTTTGGTGATTGTGTGGATGACGAGTAAGATTGATGAGGAATAAGATATTTAGGGTAAATGAAATATTCCGTTCAGCTCATGGCCGCTGGGGCCTAGTTAGTTATTTACCTATTATTTGTTTTTTAAAGGTGTAAATGATTGCTATCGCAATTTTCTCTTGATAGAAAAGTAACCAAAAGATCAAGATAGAAAAAAACTTCAGCCCGCCCTGCCGGTTCTTTACGCCTTTTCCGTGCTGCGCACATTGCAAAGGCTAAACCGTCATTCCCGCCATACTCCCTGGCCCGCTTTTCTGTCAGGCCTTTACCCGCTTTTGTTTGGGTTACATTTAATGTGACTGCATAAATAATGTTTCCACGTCAGCAGACCAGCTTCGGGTGAAATCAGGCAGAACGATGGTAGGCAGTGCGGCTGCAGGGGCATTAGGATTTTGCTGAAGCGTGGACGGCGGGTGTGAATAGCGGGGCAAAATCATCCGGCCCCAGGTTCTGCCTGATTTGCAGGGCAAAGGCCATGTGCGGCAAAGAAGCCTTTCTGCTGACTTGATTTTTTGTTACTTTTTGATCAAGCAAAAAGTAAAGAAGCCCCGCGGCAACTGAGCGGTGTGATACCTTGTTTAGCACCACATACCATCCAAAGCGAAAAAACAAGCGCACAAAAAAAGTCCCGACTTACCTAAGCCAGGACTCTCCACAAAATGTATAAGGAATTATCTTAGTTCCGTCTGAAACCACCTCTGCCACCGGTATTTGCACCCGGCCCTTTATCTTCGGCTATGTTAACCGTGATCTTGCGGCCGTAGTAGCTTGCGCCATTCATGCACCTGATCGCTTCTTTAGCCTCATCATCATTTACCATCTCCACAAAACCAAACCCCTTGCTTTCTTTTGTCTCGCGGTCTTTGATTATCCTGAGCGATTTTACCGGCCCAAAGTCACCAAATACTGCGTTTAATTCTGCCTCGCTCACTTCCAGCGGCAGCCCTGCAATAAATACTTTCGTCATATGGTACAAAGATACACAAAAAAGCCCATTTTCCGCCTACCTGCTAGCTACTTAGCCGTATTTATTACAATCAAATGTTAAAAAGAAAAAGTTTTAATCTAAGGCTATTATTACCCCAATAACTACGCTTTTATGTCGGGTTGGTTAATCAATGTAACACAAATGTTACATTATTCAGATACCAATAACCATTAATTAATAAATTTACAATAATCTGATTTTCAATATATTAAACATAGATTTAAATAACTAATCTTCACCCTTTAACCCTCTTAATTAATTAAATTATGAAAAAGCATTCTTTATGGTTATGCATCCTTGTTGCTATAACCCTCTGCACATCAAACTATGCCCGGGCACAAAAAGACACCACCTTTTGGATGACCCTGCTCGAGTACCGCGTTCATGACGAAAGTGTTTTTGAAAAGAATTATCCGGCCGTCAGGTCCTATTGGCTCAAGGCTGATGCAGGTATTGAATATAATCGTGCCGCGCATACATCTGAATCAGGAAGGATCTATGGTATGGCCTTTTTTAAGGGCCCGGATGCCTTTGGGGCATTTATGGCAAAAAGGGTAAAAAACAATGATGCATTTGCCAAAGACCAACCTGCCATCAATAAAGAAAACATGCAAAACATTAACGGGGCCATTACACGGTCGATATGGATGCGTATAGATTCGTTGAGTGAATATGAACCGAATTATAAAATGGAGAACTATGATTTCAGAAAAATACAGTTAATAAGCGTCAACGCTGACAAAGTGAAAGAGTTTGAAGCCACCTTATTTAAATTAGCAAAGCTTGACGCGGGTCATGGGATAAAATATAATTTTATTATTTTCAGGTGTACTGATGGTTACCCATCCAACACTTACATACTGGCGCTGCCCGATAAATCTTTAATGGATTATTACAAAAACCGCGAAGGCAGGAAAAGTATAAGAGATAAGGATAAAAGCAGTTACGATCCTTTGAACAAAGCGATTAGCGATATGTCACTGATCGTCCGCATCGACCATTTGACACGGGTAAAAATATAAAACAGCTTATCACCCAGGAAGCCTCTGTCCGGCGGGCAGGGGCTTTACCTTTAAATCCCTGATCAGGCCTTATTTCAGTTTCAGCTCAAAGCTACCGTCCACCGGATAGCTGGGTGAGCCTGATTTGGTATCCGTTGCTAAAAAAGTATGGAAAGTGCCCTTGGCAAGAATAGTATCCTGGTTATATTTTTCAATGGCGATGGTACCGAAATTCTGCAGATGCGCACTACGGATGAGTGTATACTCCTGGTTACTTTTACCCGTGCCCTTCAGCAAAAACTGGCAGCCAGATACATAACTGGCCAGTTCGTCAATTGGCATACCGGATGAACTGATCCCAAAACTCACGGTATGATCTTTATTTATAGCGGTTAGCCCGTAAAATTCTTCGCCATCAATGTTGATATTTACAAACGCGACAGAATCCTGCTCGGCATTAAATGTATAAGTGGAATCTTTTATTTTAACAGTAAGCGTGCCTTTACTGGCAAGGTAATTACCGGGAGATGAACTGATTTTCAGAGAGGTGTCGGCTTGTGGCTGCGGGTCTGTTTTCTTCACACCCTCGTCTTTCTGGCAGGCGGTTATCAGTACTGATATCAGTGCCAATAGATAAAAAAGACGAATAGAAATCCTCATCATAAGCAAGTGCTTTAGGATGAATTAAATTTATGTAAATAATTGCGTTTTACAATACCAAAAATCGTTTTTAATTAAAATTTAACAATAATTAACTTTCGGATTACAAACTGCAGGACAAGCGCTAAACCACGTTGTTTAGCCTCAATTAGCAATCGCCTGTTATACAGGCATCATATAGCGTTAAAACCGAATGCAATTCCCGTAATACTACGATTGACGTACTTTTCAGATCATTTTACCATCAATTTCAAAATGCCCAAAAATCAAATTGCTCCCACGAGGAACAGACCACATTAAAAACAAAATTTATAACATTGGCTGAGGAAGCCGGCAGGGAATTTTTGACAAAAATAAATAAATAACCTGTCGCCACGTCCCGGACCGAGTTCAAATTTGGGTGTTTTAACCCGGATGATTAGGGTGTTTTCACTATTCTTTTTGGGGATAGATGTCTATATATTTATTTAACAATTGGCACCCTAAGCCATTAGATGTAATTTCCCCGCCTGTCTTTCTAACCGATATTATTCAATAACAATAATTAATAACGGAACGAAAAGATTTAGCAAAGGAAAAGAACTCAGTTCGTGACAGAAGTACTACAGTATTCCATCTGAAAAGAAGAAACTTAATGTAATCATCATGAATAAAAACAATCAATTTACCGTCGACCTCGGCAGTCTGAAGTTGAACGAAGAACAGAGAAGAAGTATAAACGCGGCCATACAGGGCGCTGTGACCAAAGAACTGGCTAATATTGTCCTGTCCAATAACGTCGCGCTTGTACCTGTTCACCAGTATTTGAAGGGTCCTATTATCAATGGGATCATTTTGTGGGAACATGCGGACATTGTTAACCAGGTTCAATTGCCGCAACACGCACACGCTCAATAATTATATGGACCAGAATAATGATAAAATAATGTGCCCTGCGCATCGTTGCAAGCAGGGCTCATTATTGCTTGGCGCGCGAGTTGAAAATGGCACTGTTGCCATTTTCCCGGAGGCGCTTGCTATTGATGCTGAGTTTATTGAAAACGCGAAGAATAGCCCGGCCCCGATTGAAGAACGCTTCAGGTTTACTAACAAATGTATTGAAGGCGGCTGCAAGCAATGGACCGGCACCGCCTGCGGCGTAGCAGAACGCGTTGTTAACTTCCTGGATACGGTAGATGAGATCGATCCGCATTTCCCTTGCTCCATAAGGAAGAACTGCCGGTGGTTTCTGCAACAACAATATGATGCCTGCAAAATCTGTCCCTACATACTTACGGAGATCACAGAGACCGAAGTATCAGATTTTTTTGAACGACAAAACGCCGGTAATTAAGGCGGGCTGTTTTCTACAGCCCTTTTACTCTTATTCGTTTCTTCCAAAAAATTTAAATATCTTTAGGCGTTAATAAAATTATCGACTTAAACCTTTCACAATCAAAAATGAAAAAGACCCTGATCTTTACCCCGCTGTTTTTTATCCTGTTATCTTCTTTAAGTTTTGCGCAAGACAAAAAAGTCGCCGTAGTTACGTTTTACGTCAATAAAAAAATTGATGTTGCTGAGTTTGGTCCAGCGGCGTATGCTGCCGAAAAAAAGCTTTTGGCAGATTCAAATTTTAATTTGGAGCCTTTATTAAAAAACTTCCACACGCAGTTTTTCGAATCGTATTCAAAGAGTTTTCCTTTTCAGCTTCTGCCGGAAAACCAGGTTGTCAATAATGATGCCTATAAAGCTTTTGTACCGGTAGGTGTGGCCAGCGATGGCATTTTAGATGTCAACAAATTTGTAACTGTTATTCCTGGCTATAAGGTATTGCTTGAAAAACTTGCCTTCCATCAAAATGAGAAAGAAATGCTTAAAATATTTAACCAGGATGATGGCGTGATGGATGTATCTATCTATTTTAAATTGGTAAAAATAGGTATTGGCGGCATGGGTTTGGTTAAAGTGGAGGCTAAGACCAATATTGCATTGTTTAACAAAAGCGGCGACCTGGTATTTTCTGTAGACGAATCCGCAAGATCAAAAGGTATAACTCCTCTTGTTGCAGGCGTCCCGGTTATGACACCAGAAAAGATATTGCCGATGTGCGAAAGTGCGATGAGCGAGTTAATGTCCGATCTGCAAAAGGATATGCCTAAGATGATTAAAAAGGCAGATAAAAAATTGTAATGCTTTACCGCTCCGCAAGGCTACACAGTTGCAGCCCTGCGGAGTTTTCTGACATAAAAACCTTTTACGGAAACACAAATCAATTCAGCCAAGCTGGTCTTTTAAACAAAGCAAAATAGGTCTTTTAAACAAAGTCCGGGAACTTTGCGCCCTCTACTTTTGTGTTAACAAAACAAATTTGAAATGACACAAAACAATTATCAGGGAGCGTTACAGAAACCGATAGGTTCTGGATTCAACGCCACAACAACGGCAAGTGATGTAATAAAAGGCATCGACCTTACAGGAAAAATTGCCATCGTAACAGGCGGTTATGCCGGCATTGGCCTGGAGACCACTAAAATACTTGCTGCAGCAGGTGCAACAGTTATAGTTCCTGCAAGAGACCTGGCAAAGGCAAAAAAGAACCTGGACGGAATTGCCAACATCGAGTTTGGCACTATGGACCTGATGGACCCGGCATCAATTGATGCATTCGCCCAAAATTTCCTGGCATCCAGGCGACCCCTTCACCTGCTCATTAACAACGCAGGTATTATGTGGGTACCCCTGCGCAGGGATAGCCGCGGTATCGAATCCCAGCTGGCCACCAATTACCTGGGACAGTTTCAGCTTGTTGCGGGCTTATGGGAGGCTCTTAAATTAGCTAATGGGGCAAGGGTTATAAATGTATCGTCATTCGGCCACCAGATGGCGCCCTTTAATTTTGATGATCCCAATTTTCTTCATCGCCAATATGATACCCTGCAAGGTTACGGGCAATCAAAAACCGCCGATAATTTATTTGCCGTTGAGTTGGACACCCGTGGCAAAGTATTCGGCGTCAGGGCTTACTCCGTGCATCCAGGCGCTGTTGTTGGTACCGATCTGGACAGGGAAGAACCGATAGAGTTATTTAAACAATTAGGCACACACGATGCCGAGGGCAACCTTAAACCAGAAGTGGCCAAAAAGTTAAAGACCATACCACAAGGCGCCGCTACCACCATTTGGTGTGCTACGAGCCCTATGCTGAACAACATCGGCGGTGTTTATTGCGAGAATGCCGAAGTTGCGGAGCTGGACCTGGGAAACATTGAGCATAGGTATGATGAGCCTTTAACGCTAAGAGGCGTGCAACCATATTCGCTCGATGAGACCAATGCAAAACGATTGTGGCCGTTGAGCGAAGAAATGACAGGTGTAAAATTCCAGGTTGATATGGATGTTGAAAATCAAGCTATTTGATCATGAAACAGTCTGTCAAAAAGATCATAACTAAGGTAAGCGCAAGCTTATCAGGTGTAAATAGTGCCGGGACAAATGGGAAGGACGCTGTGCCCGGTACTATCGCACTGAATTTTCTATCTTCCTATTCTTCAGTGTTTATTGAATACTATGAAGCCCTGCTTTGGATGAATGAAAGTACAAGTCCACTGGAAGGATTAATGGACCGGTTAATTTATCAAGACATTACGTAATACTTATTATTTTTATACGAATGGAATATAAAGCCAAATACATAACCGACGATATTAAGCTTTCATGTTATGACGATAAGTTTTTTAAGTCGGACATTATGTTCGACCAGCATATGTTGATCTGGTTCATCTCAGGCGAAACCAAAATCGTGCAGGCCGAGGGTACCTATTTATTTAAAGCCGGTGACATTTTTCTGATTCCGCGTAATCAACTGGCTACTATTATCAATTATCCCAAAGACGGGTTTCCGCACAAAACTGTAGTGATGCATTTGTCGACTGCACGACTGAGAGATTTTTATACTAAGCTGAATGTAAAACCAAAAGCATCAGCCTCACATAAAATCCATTGCTTTAACAATCACCCCTTACTGGAAAGTTGCCTGGCTTCACTAATCCCATATTTTGATATGAGGGACCTGCCGGAGAATATTGCTGAACTAAAGATTACAGAAGCGATCAGCATTCTGAGGGTAATTGATAAAGACATCGACAACATCCTGGCAAATTTTGAAGAGCCCGGGAAGATCGACCTGGCCGGGTACATGGAAAAGAATTTTATGTTCAATATGCCGATGGAAAAATTTGGTTACCTGACGGGAAGAAGCATTACCACATTTAAACGTGACTTTAAAAAGGCTTTTGACACCACGCCCCAAAAATGGCTCACCCAAAAACGTCTCGAATTAGCGCATTACCAACTTGTAGAAAAGCATAAAAGAGCAACAGACGTTTGCTATGAAGTGGGTTTTGAAAACTTATCCCATTTCTCTTTCGCTTTTAAAAAGCAATTTGGCTATGCCCCGACGGAGTTAACAGCGCGAAAATAGGTTGCCCAAGATTTTAAACAGCAGGCAGTGTTTCAAACGAGTCCCCTTAATATTTCTAATCTATTGCCGGGAGCGTCTGGAGACAAGAAATCAGAAATGGTATTAGCATTTCTCCTTGGACGTTTTAAAAACTCCACCGGCCATTCTGTAATTCTTTGCTCTTTAATGTGAGTGTATTGACCAGGTTTGGGTTCATCGATATATTCTTCTTGAAGAATAAGCGCCAATGGTTCTTCTGCCCCTGGATTTGTTTCTGAATATTCAAGTGCTTCTTCGTAAGTTTCAAAAACATAGTAATAATCATCACCATCCTCAGTATCCGGTGCTCCTCTTTCAGGATGACACCAAACCCTGTATTCCAATACTTCATCCCAAACATAACCGCCACCAGATTTTACAAGTGCCGGGTACCTTCCAATTAAATCGGAGTCCTTAACTAATGGATATTTTGACATAGAATTTTACAATTACTTATTCAATATCTCCAGCGCTTTATCTTTTGCTGCATCTTTTCCATTCCAAAGGTCTTTTATCGTTTTTTTGACCGTAACATCCGGCATAATGCCTATGCCGACAAACTCTTTCCCGTCAGGGTAGGTGTCGCGTTTGCCGCATACGCGGGCGCTTCCTCCGCCGGGCAAACTAAACGGCACCGGCTGCCCGGTACTGCCGCCCGTTGGCATGCCAACCAGCTTACCGCGTTTCATATAGTCAAATGCTACGGTAAAATCTTCAGCAGCCGAGAATGTCCGCGGACCTACCAGTACGATAACCGGTTTATTATAAAAT
>Ga0307510_10005597_pt1 | contig 14976 bp, 15 predicted proteins | sample 12_EM_MG_FD_207224 | JGI IMG/M metagenome (GOLD analysis project Ga0307510, IMG submission 207224) | Populus trichocarpa ectomycorrhiza microbial communities from riparian zone in the Pacific Northwest, United States - 12_EM | ecosystem: Host-associated > Plants > Roots > Unclassified | place...
ATGTGCTTTGGTATTTTCTTCTTTCCTGGACTGAGAACATCTGTAGCCTTCTGCTTTACAGTTTGAACTGTTGTGCTTTCACTGATTGAAAGAGATTTGATAGATTTCAAGCTGGATTTCATGGACTTGCTGTTGGTGGGTTTTTTCGCCATGGTAGGGTGTGTATCAACTGCTCTGGGCCACTGACACTTTTTATTTAGACTGCACTTGTCCAAATTTTTTACACGACATGCTAAGGTGGGGTTGCATTACTGCCACCACTCTTAATAGCAGCTGTTGCTACTCTATTAGTCAACTATTATTAGAACTCTGTAGTGATAGTCCTAGATGCTCTACATATATATTAATAGGTGGTGGGTACATAAAAATTCATACGGGTGGCGGGAGTATGCAAAGCTGTCCCGTACCCGGACCCTTTGCATCCTGTTCCCATGACCCTTGCGGGATACCCCAACCCTTGCCATTGCCTACCTGCAAGAGAGATTTGAAAGGCAGATTAGAGTCTAGAAAGGATAGAGATTGACCTCTCTTGATCTCACACCACCACCATGTCCAATATTCCCACGCCCTCACCAGCACTTGGAGGCCCTGAAAAAGCCTTTGAAAGTCTCCTGATCACCATCATTCACACTGAACCACATATTTGGTTGGCTAAAGTAAAGCCACATCTCCTCACCTTCTTTGCCCACCCAATCATTCAAGAGCTCATCAGCGAGAGTGATGCCCCTGCTCAACCCGCTGTCGACACCTCCCCCAACCTGAAACTTCAAAAGATCCAGGACTCTCTCCTGCAGCTGTCCAAAGCAGTTGATGCCTTTGAAAAAGGCTCCCCCCCCTCCAACAAAGACACCAGTGCAAGCAAAGGCAAGCAAAAGTTGTCTGCCCCTATCAAAACTCCCCCATGTACCTTCTTGGCTATCACCAAAGCCAGGCCCCCTAACCCCAGTTTGTTAGTGGACATGGCAAAGCTCAGAATGGGCAAGGAAGGCTGGATCAAACTGGAGATACTGTGCTCAGCCCTTAACAAGGAACTCGCTGCTGTAACCCCCCCACAAGTCCAGCTAGTCGCTGTCAGGTGGACAGCTAAGGGCAACTTAGTCATTACTGGGGGTCCAGCTGCAACTCCACACATGCTCCAATTAGCTGCCCCCCACATTAGTGCACTAACTAACTCCCTTTCCATGCCCTCCCACTCCCCCCTCCCCCAACCACAGCCCAACACCAAATGGTCCAAAATCACAATCAATGGCATACCCACTGGCACGTCAATAGCTAGGTCCCCCCTCTCCCCTGATGAGTGCCATACGGTGCTAGCAGCATCAAACCCCACCTATCCCTCCCTCTCAATCACACAGAAACCCAGTTGGGTTCGCCCACCAGCCTCATACAAACCAGGCTCCATCTCCTCCCTCTCAGTGGCTTTTGAGGACCCAGACGGCAGTAAGCTGAAGGTGTTACTAGCCGAATGCTACCTATATGCTTATGGCAACAGAGAGTCAGTCCAAAAGTGGAAGTACCACCAGAAGAACTCCAAAGACAACTCCAAATCCACTGCTGTCCAGTTTGTCCAGTAGCGACATTAATTTCCTCTTGTTGTGCTGCCATTGTGGTTTGGATGGATAACTGGGGGTGAATGGCAGTGGCTTGGGTAGTATCAAGAGGGATTTTGATGCCTTGGTAGACTGCTGCTTCGATTTGGGGAAGAATAGGGGCTTGTTCTGTGAATGGGTGGCTTCCTTGGAGAGTTGTGATATGATGAACTCCTCCTGCAAGGATTTCTTCTTCTGGTTGTTCGATTGCAGTGTGGAGTGTTGGGCTAAAGTGCTCTGCACTGACATGGTCTGTATGTTGTGGGTCTGATTTGTTCCACCAGCCAAGGTTGGAATTGTTTCTGATAATCGCTCCTTGGTTTATGATCCAGGTGTTATCTTTCCAGTGGATTTGGACCCAAAGATAGGTGTTGTTTACTTGGATGAATTCGATAGGGATGTATGTTTTCCTGAAGTTGACATAATATCCAGTGTCAGGGTTTCCTTGTCCTTGATTTTCAAAATATGTGTTTACTTTGACATGTGCTGGGATATCATCTTGTTGTCTCCTATGAACTTGTTTGTTTTCGTCTCTGAGTTCACTGATAAGTATGACCGCTACCAGGGTGTAACTGGTGTTGTCCTGTATTTCAAGGATGTTTGAGGAAAGCCCGACTTATGTTAAGGCCTATTGAACCTTAAGGTGTGACGTGCACAAAGGTGAGATATGTGGCAATGGCGAAGTTACAAGGGTTGTAATTCCCTTAATAACCGAAGTAACTTTGGAATGTGATAAAGGTAAGAAGGTTGCTAAGACCAATGTCTGGGTGCAGATAAAGAGGAATGGGAAGTATCTTCAAGGATTTGAAGATAACTTCAAAGAAAGATAAAAGGGAAATAGTTGGTCAAGCAACAAGGACCTTGAATGCAATAGATTGCAAACTAAGTCAGGCTTAAGGCCCAACTCTAGGATATAAGTCCAGCTTATATACAACAGGGCAGCTACCTGACTAAGTGTACAAAAGAGGGGAACAATAGATGTCATGAACAATAGGCATCACAGAACAATAGAGTCACAAACAATGGTGGTCACAGACTACCATAAAGGGAGAACAATAGGAAATGTACAAAAGGAGGGAACAATGAAGTTCCTGCAAAAGTGGCTCTGTTGTACAGGTAATCAGTCATGTGAGTCGAGGTCAGGTGATCATATAAGTATATAACAGTCAAGAAAAGAAAGAAAAATGTGGGCCAAGTGCCCAAGAATGTAACAATGGTTGTTCCTAGCCTACAAAATACAGGTCAGTTTGCAAGAATCAGATGAAAAAAAAAACTTACCAATTGGATGACAACACTGATCAATTCCTTATCTTGGTAGGGCCAAGTGGTCTTGGGGTTAAGTTTTGCAGCTGCTGCATAGCATCTTATATCACACTATAAAAATGCATGGGTCAGAGACAAATACACTTTGCAAGAAAAAAAAAAAGAAAAGAAAACTCACATGGAATCTCATGTATGTCAGTTTGCTATCTACACTTTCAAGGCCCATCGAAGCTTGAAGGGTTACTTTCTTCTTCCATTGTGCTGGTGTTACGTTCCTGGGCACTTGGCCCACTTTTTCTTTTCTTTTCTTGACCGTTATGTACTTATATGATCACCTGACCACTTCTCACATGACCACTTACCTGTACATCAGAGCCATCTTGCCAGGAACTCCATTGTTCCCTCCTTTTGTATGTTTCCTATTGTTCTCTTCTTATGGTAGTCTGTGACCACCATTGTTTGTGACCCCATTGTTCTGTGACGTCTATTGTCTGTGACTCTATTGCTCTCTTCATTTGTACACTTAGTCAGGTAGCTACCCTGTTGTATATAAGCTGGACTTATATCCTAGAGTTGGGCCTTAAGCCTGACTTAGTTTTGCAACTCTATTGTGTTCTCAGTCCTTGTTGCTTGAACAAACCATTTCCCTTTTATTTCTCTTTGAAGTTATCTTGAAATCCTTGAAGATACTTCCCTTTCCTCTTTATCACCACCCAGACATTGGTCTTAGCAACCTTCTCGCCTTTATCACTTTCCAAAGCACTTTAGGTTACTAAGGGAATTACGACCCTTGTAACTTCGTCACTGCTGCATATCTCACCTTTGCGCACGTCATGCCTTAAGGTTCAATAGGCCTTAACATAAGTCAGGCTTTCCTTGAACGTCCTTGAAACACAGGACAATACCAGTTACACCCTGGCGGCAGTAGTACTTATTGGAACTCTTGAACAAAACAAGAGAGTCCACAGAAGACAACAAGACGATCTTCCAGCACACATCAAAGGCAAAGCATACTTTGAATACTACGGAGCCAGACATAAAGACACCGGATACTATGTCGATCTCCCAAAGAAATCACACAGAGTTGTTGAATTCGTCAAAGTAGAAGACGACGACTTTTGGGTAAAACTCCTCTGGAAAGATAACCAGTGGTACACGAATCAAGGAGGAGTACTTCACACCTCAAAACTTGGTGCTTGGAAAGAAACAGACCCTCAGCACCTGCACTACGTCAACCCAGACTACCATAGCCCAATGCTCCACACCGCTATCGAACAATCACTAGAGGAAGAAATATTTGCAGGAGGAGTTCACCACATCGCAACCCTCCAAGGAAGTAACCCGTTCACAGAACAAACCCCTATCCTTCCCCAAATCAAAACAGCAGTCCAACAAGGCATCAGTATCCCCCTTGACACTATCCCAGCTGCCGCTATTCTTCCCCAGTTATCCATCCAAACCACAATGACAGCACAACAAGAAGAAATTAATGTTGCTACTGGACAAAGTGAACAGGAAGCACAAAGGATCAATGTCATCACTAGTCCCAATGGTGCTCTTAAAGGGAACCCACCACCCATCTTCACTGGAGATAGAAGCACAACCAGAAAGTTTATCAATAACTTTGACCTCTGGAAAGCAATTAACTGACACAATGACACCATGAGGAAACCCTTTTCCAGAGTTGTCACCCTCCTCACCTATATGGATGGCCCCCTAGTAGCCGCTTGGAAAGAGGAACAAATGCACAAACTCCAAGAAGCAATAGATGATGGATCTTAGGAAACGGACGAAGATCTCTGGGATAGCTTCATAGAAAGATTCAAAACAGCCTTCACCAACCAAAACCAAAAGGAGGAAGCCTATCAGAAACTATGCAAACTCAAACAAGGAGAAAGCCTTGACGACTTCTTCACTAAATTCAAACAACTTGCTCACAAAGCAGGAGTTCCCCTAGATGACAAAGGAACTATCGAAACCCTCAAACATGCCATGAACCCACCACTCACCAGGGCAGTTATACAATCCCCTGATTTCAACCCAAATGCAGACGTCCCATGGACCTTCAAAAAATGGGAAGACCAGGCCAGAATGTCCCACCAAAAGTGGTTGGCTGCCGTTCAATATAGTCAGCAAAAACAAGGACTATACAGAGCCTTTGGACTAAAAACAAATCAAGGGAGAAACAACCAACCTGGAAGAAACAGAACTTCTAGCACCACCTCTTAAGGAGGATATGCCATGGACATCAACGCCAATAGAATGGAACAAACACATTCCAACGCCAAAAAGCAGCAACTCATGGACGAAAACAAATGCTTTTACTGTGAAATCAGAGGACACCAAGCCCGCGTCTGTTGCAAGAAAATAGCGGACCACACCAAAAATGGCAAAACCGCTGACAGCGACACACCTACTGTTCGAGGCCAAGGTCCCATTGATATGACCCCAGACGACATCTCTGGTTTCTTAAAAGACCACATGGGCTCGCTTGATGAAGATACCAAGCTGAGCATCATCAAATCTCTTATGCCGAAGGATTTTCCTCAAGCCCAAAACTAGCTGCCATAGTTAGGGCATTCCGCCTCGATAGTGTTTTTGTAAATCACTCAAATTCTGTGCAAATAAAAGTCGTGTTTTCACACTATTGAGGGAAGGCAGAAGAAACAGTCCTACTTGACACTGGGGCAACTGAAAATTTCATTGACCATACAACTGTCATCAAACTCCGCTTAGGAATGAAGAAACTCCCCTATCCCCCGCCCAGTATTTAATGTCGATGGAACCCTTAGTTGACATGGAACAATCACTCATGCCTGTGACTTACTTGTTACTAAAGGCAACAAAAGGGAATGTCAAAGATTCTTTGTCACTAACCTAGGATGTGATCAACTTCTCTTTGGCTACCCATGGTTTAAAGCTTTTAGACCCGAAATTGACTGGGAAAAGGGAACACTCTTAGGCCCAAAAGTTCAAATGGAAACCCTATTATTTGGAACCCTCCAACACGCCAAAACATGGGTCAAAAGTAAAATACCAGTTAATGAAGACCTTATTCTTGAAGCGCAACAAACCAGGTGCAATCCATGGTTGGGAGTAACCCCTTTAGAAATGAAGGGAGGCCCAGTGGAAGTCAATCGCACCCATACAGCAGTAGAAATGGCCCATAAGTACACAATGGAACATGGGAAGGAGGAAATCACCCTCCCGGAAAAATTCAAATGTCACATGGCACTATTCTCAGATGAAGAAGCGAACAAATTCCCACCAACCCATGGAGAAGGAGACCATAAAATTGTACTAATGGATACTGCTCCCACTTGCTTTAATTGCAAAGTTTATCCGCTCTCAAGGGATGAACAAAAAGCAGAGGACCAATTCATCGACGAAAACTTAGCCAAAGGATATATCACACCATCGGATTCCCCCTATGGCTTTTCAACTTTTATGGTCCCTAAAAAGGACTCTAAAGAGAAATGGTACATTATTGATTATCGCCCCCTCAATGTGGTCACCAGGAAAGATGTCACCCCACTCCCCAACCTCAAACAATGCATTGAAAACCTACAGGGAATGGAATTATTCAGTAAATTTGACATCCGTTGGGGCTATAACAATATCCGAATACGTGAAGGGGACCAATGGAAGGCTGCTTTCAAAACTTGCCAAGGACTATTCGAACCAAAAGTAATGTTCTTTGGCATGAGCAACTCACCAGCAAGTTTTCAACGCTTCATGAATGGCATTCTCAAAGAGTTATACAAACACTTCAAGAAGAAAGGTGTACTCGAAATACAATGCATACTTCAGAACTACATGGATGATTGCGGAATAGGAACCCTACTCAAGGATTTCAACCTTCATGTCGATATTATTCACTTCCTATTCGATCTCCTTGCACGCCATGGTCTACACCTCAAATTATCGAAATCTGTCTTTATGCAACCACAAATGGATTTCTTGGGTGTCCAGATATCAAAAGACAGAGCTACAGTCAACCCAGCTAAAGTTGCAGGACTCAGGGACTACCCACAAGAACTCAAAGACAAGCGACAAGTCCGTGGATTCCTAGGAGTCTCTGGGTACCATCACATGTTCTGTCCCAATTTCAGCATCATCACCACACCACTCACAAAGCTCACTGGAAAAGACGTACCTTTTGAATGGGGACCTCAGCAAAAGAAGGCTCAAGATAAACTTATTGATATGATCACCCACACACCAGTACTTATTCGACCAGACCCTGATTGCCAATTTGAACTAGAAACAGATGCGTCACAGATTGGAACAGGTGCCATACTATATCAACGGGACCCGCCTATTACAAAACCAGACGGTACCAAGAAACCAGGACCAAGACGGCCAGTAGGATTCCACTCCCAAAAGTTTACCCAAACTGAGCAGAACTACCCCATCTATGACTGGGAATTCTTGGGAGTTATGCGCAGACTACACTGCTGGTCTCACCTTCTCAAAGGGACAACTATACCTGTTCTAGTCTTCACTGATCATGCCAACCTCCGTTACTACCAAGAACCCAGAAAAATAGGCCCTCACATTGCTGGATACCTACCAGAAAGGGAGCAGTACAACATCATTTTGGAATACAAACCTGGTGCCACTAATCGTGCGGATGCACTATCCAGAAGACCTGACTACAAGGGACCCAATCCAATTAATGACGACATCACTGTATGGCCGGACAACTACTTTTGGGACAATCATACCTCAATTCAAGTATTCGACATGGACAGTATCAGCGATAACTTGGATAGCCGTATCAAGTTGGCTCAATACAAAGAGCAACCGCTACTCAAGAAATGGGCACCAACACATAACCTCTCCTTATTGGATGGTACACATTGGTATCATGGGACTGCCCTGGTTGTTGTGGCAGACAACGCTCTTAGGAGGGGAGTAATTTCCCTTTTTCACGACCACATGACTGCCAGGCATGCTGGAATTACCAAAATGCTCCAGTTAATTACCCCATACTACTGGTGGCCCAACCTGAAAACCTTTGTCACCAAATACATCAAAGGATATGCTACATGCCAAATGACCAAAGTCAACACCCATCCTACCCATCCACCCATGTTCCCCATCACTCCTGCAGACAACGCACAACCCTTTGAAACCATTGCAATGGACTTCATCACTAAACTCCCACAGTCAGGTGGTTTTGACACCATTCTCACGATCACAGATACCGACTGCTCCAAAGCGTCTATCTTCATCCCTTGTCACAAGACCATCAACTCAGAAGGAGTAGCCTTACTCTATCTCAATCATGTCATACCCCACTATGGCATTCCCCATAAAATCATCTCAAACCAAGACGTCCGCTTTGTATCGAAATTCTCAACAGAACTCTGCTGTATCCTCAACATCCATCAGAATATCAGCATGGCGTATCACCCTCAGACTGATGGAGCAAGTGAAAGAACCAATCAAACCTTGGAGCAATATCTCCAAGTATTTTGTGGAACACAACAGAACAACTGGCACGCATGGTTACCACTCGCTCAGTACACTAAAAACTCATGGCCATCTGCAACTACCAAGAAAACACCATACAACTTACTCATTGGATACACACCCCAAGTACACCAACCAACCCAGAAAACCACTATTCCCTCCCTAGAACAACGACTCTCATCTATTGAAGAAGCCAGGAAAGCCACCCAAGAGGCCCAACGTAAAGTGCAAGAATCCTGGATAAAAGAGAAGCCACAATACATCCCATTTGCAGTAGGCTCAAAGGTCTGGCTAGAAGGAACCAACCTACAACTCCCAAGTAACACCACACCCAAGCTTTCCCCAAGGAGATACGGACCTTTTAAGGTAGTCTCCCAAATATCAAAAGTCGCTTACAAACTCAAGCTCCCTTCCACCTGGAAAATCCATGACGTCTTTCATGCTTCCTTACTCACGCCCTACAAAGAAACAGACCAACACGGACCCAACTTTCTAGAACCACCACCAGAAATACTAGAAGGCGAACCAGAATGGGAAGTCAAAAAGATCCTGAAAGAGAGGTCTTTTGGCCATTGGAAGAAGAAGCAGTACCTTGTGCGCTGGAAGAACTACTCACCAGCACATGATTCATGGGTTAACGCCAAGGATCTCCATGCTCTGGAGTTACTATCTGACTTTCAAAATACCTCAAGCAGTATAAGAACCCTTCCTCTTGACAAGTCACCCCCAGCATGTCCAACCAGGCATTCTACACCTTCACCATCGATCCCCCTTTCAATTCGTTCTGTCACCTCTTCAGAGACCTCACCATCTGGCCCAGTCATAAATTCCACACCTTCACCCCAGCTGCCCAGAAGACTTTGTCGCTGTACAGAATGATCCACCCCACTCACGTTCACGCCCTTGAGCACCATCACTTCTGCAAAGAACAGTACTGCCCCTATCATTGCTGAATGCCCCTTGATTTCACCCAACCCACTCACTTCAGCTATGTCTATGTCGGACCAGGAGGTACTACAGTCCACACACAGCAGTCCATCTATGGCAATGGAGACATTACCCTTTTCTCCACAATCATCCCCACCACTGGGTCCTCCTATCACTGCTGGACTAGAGGTCGCCTCTACAGCGACAGATATCTACTCCAATCTGAGGATAGCTTTGAGCAGCTTTCTGGGCGCATCACAAGGTCAACCACCATCCTTCCCCATCCCGGTTACTGGCCACACTTCACCATCCCCTATCCCGATCCCACCTTGTATCTCCCCTTAGAATGAGGACAGTATGGCTTGAACACCATCCCCCTCCCCCCTATTAACTCTACCCCCAACCCCGTTACTCCGACGCCAGCATCGTCACCCTCTATCACCCCAGCCATCCAGCATCCACTCAAACATAGTTGTCGACACACTCCCCAATGACAAGATACTCACACTAGCAGGACAAATTCCCTCTTCGTCACAGGTTTGCCATGTGAGAAAGCAATGCAGGGCCTTGTTGAAGTACATGGAACGTCAGGAGCGTATCACTGGGGCACTTTTGGCTTGGACGGAGGATCTCCTCCCAGCCTTGAACATTCTGGGGAACACTGAGCTTGACGACCAGGTGTTCACTACCACTTTCTGCAATTACACCGCGGTTGAACACCTTTTCCTCATTCCCCAAATCCTCCAGAAGATTGAGGGTTACATGTCGGACCACAATGTACAAAGCGACGAACCAATCAGATTCGCTGAGTACAACCCCACCATCTCTCTTTCATCCACATCTAGTCCCATTCCCAATATACCCCAACTCACTGAGCAGCTTGACGACCCAAACCATCCAGGAGCCGGATGGAGCAAGTACGATTGCGGTGATATGTGACAGTACCCACTTGTTTTCCTCAACAAGTACAGACAAGATGAGGTGGCATGTTATGTTACCTTTAGGCAAATTGAGATCGACACTCATCTTGTAGGAACTCGCAAGTGTGGCAACCCCGAGTATTCCATTCCCCTTCATGCACAAGCACATCCCACTCCCAACTTCAACCGCCCTGGGGTCAAAGATTACGACCTCAACATTTTTCATCCTTCCTCCACTTCCAGACTTCTCATCAACAATGCCATCATCGATCTCAAGGATCCCAGTGTTGTTGCTGATGTTTATAGATATCGGGCGCATCAGAGCGAACTCAAGGCAGTAAAACACCAGAGAATTGAGCTTGATAGGAGGGAAGACAGTGCCTAGAGCAAACTCAGCCTGGTGGAGCGACACCTCACATCTGCTGCTGTTCGCACCCAACTCACTCCTCACCTCAACCGCATTTGTCCCCCCTCCACTAACGCTATCCACATTCCTTGCACCTGTGCCGCTCAGGGGCCACCTGATGTTGAGGAGGGAGAAGACAGTCTCGAGTGCTGCGCTGTCCTAGCCAAGCGGTGTCGAGGAGGCAAACCCAAGTTCCCCTACTGACTCAAGTGCAATGAGTCATGTCCCAACCACGTTGAAGAGGAATGTCCCCTCTGGAAGACGTGCCGCTGGTGCCTTAGCACCCAGCATGCACATGACGATTGCGACCGCCCTCACGAACAATGTGACACTGAGTATTGCGCCGTTCCCCACACTCATTCCAACTTCGGGGATATGTGCGCAGCTATGTCATTCCCCACTTTGTGTCACAAGTTGGAGTTAGCTCGCACTGACTACGATGAGGAGTTTTATGCAGTCTCCTATTAGTTGCGTGGTAGCAACTCTTTAGGAAGGGCATTGTGTTACGTTCCTGGGCACTTGGCCCACTTTTTCTTTTCTTTTCTTGACCGTTATGTACTTATATGATCACCTGACCACTTCTCACATGACCGCTTACCTGTACATCAGAGCCATCTTGCCAGGAACTCCATTGTTCCCTCCTTTTGTATGTTTCCTATTGTTCTCTTCTTATGGTAGTCTGTGACCACCATTGTTCATGACCCCATTGTTCTGTGACGTCTATTGTCTGTGACTCTATTGTTCTCTTCATTTGTATGCTTAGTCAGGTAGCTGCCCTGTTGTATATAAGCTGGACTTATATCCTAGAGTTGGGCCTTAAGCCTGACTTAGTTTTGCAAATCTATTGTGTTCTCAGTCCTTGTTGCTTGAACAAACCATTTCCCTTTTATTTCTCTTTGAAGTTATCTTGAAATCCTTGAAGATACTTCCCTTTCCTCTTTATTACCACCCAGACATTGGTCTTAGCGACCTTCTCGCCTTTATTACTTTCCAAAGCACTTTAGGTTACTAAGGGAATTACGACCCTTGTAACTTCGTCACTGCCGCATATCTCACCTTTGCGCATGTCGCACCTTAAGGTTCAATAGGCCTTAACAGCTGGGCATTCAACTTAGACATGAGCCCTGCAGGGGCCATTAGCCACTTGCTCTCAGACAAGATAGCTACTGGGGCTATCAGCCGCTTGCTCCAGGACAAGAGCTTCAGTGGGGACATCAGCCACTTGCTCCAGGACAAGAGCCCTGCTGGGGCCACCAGCCGCTTGCTCTAGTGTTGCCGCGACACGGCTAGAATCCGGCCCGCAAGCCGGAGCTGGTCGTTTTTGCAAGTCAGCTGACCGAGCCGATCTTAGTCATCAACTTGCCTCAAGTCGTGACTGCAAGTCGACTCAGACCGCTCATCCTCTGGCCTCTGCAGCAAGTGAGTTCCCCTTGCCGGCTTGTGTTCTTTCCATGCCCTGATCAGTCCCAACCCCTGCCCTTGCACCTTTTGACCCCCCTCTTGCTCATATACACCCCTCCCACCACTGACAGCCACTCAGCCCTGAGGACATGCCACACAAAAACAACAACGATGAGGTCAAGACGACCTCACCCTCTCCAGTGGCTGAGTGCCCCTCCCTCCCTCCGTCCCTCCCTTTCAATCTATATCCTGACCAGTCCCCATCCTAGAGTCGCCGTCATTCTACATGACCCGCACGATGTATGACTCTCATATTCCTGTGCGTTTAGTCCCCATCCATGCCATTTTTACTTCATTTTCGGTTGACATCCCACACCAACCCACCACAGTTTCCTACCGCAGACCTTGTCTATCGATTGCCGCTTTAGTATCTCTATCGCTCGGACTCTTCCAGGACTTTGGTCAACCCCACCCAAAGGAGAACCACCAGTTGGCTGGGTCGAGGGCGTTACTACTATCCTTGTTGCTTGTTGCCATTCCGATCATTGTTCTCATCGGGTCGTTGAACGACTGGAAAAAAGAGAAGCAGTTCAAGGTGCTCAATGAGAAGAGAGAAGAACACATCATCATCATCCGTGATGGCGAAGAGCAGATGATCATCATCCACAGCGTTGTCCTGGGTGATGTTGTGCTATTTGAGCCCAGTGAAATTGTTCCATGCGATGGCATCTTTCTCTTGGGTCACAATGTGCGGTGCGACGAATCTGGTGCAACGGGCAAGTCAGACACGTTTGAGAAGCTTTCGTACCGCGAGTGTATTGCACTCGGGGAAAGATGACTCACCGAGTTTGATCCCGATAGTGCTCCTGATGATGGTGAGAGCACTGGCGGGTCGCGAATGAACACAGATCCTGTCAGCTTGGATTTGCTTGGCTGTACAGACTGTTTTGTTGTCAGTGGAAGTGAGGTTATCAAAGGGATTGGTTCATATCTAGTCATCGCTATCGGGCCAAAAACTTTCAACGGGCATATCATGATGGGTACGTCCTTTGTCCATCTTACACTTATGTTCCCTGACGAGGCAATGACTTGTAGCGTTACGTACTGATTCAGAGAACACTCCTTTGCAGCTCATGTCGAATGACTTGACCAAGGTCATTGCAAAGATCGGAAGTATTGCTGGCATGCTCCTTTTTGCAGTGCCTTTTGTTCGTTTCATCATTCAAGTCGCCACAAGCAAGCCCAAAAGGTGATCCTCTGTCTCAGTTCATCTTTCAATGACCCACTGACCTCTACAATTGTCGCAGTACCTAGAGGTAATTTTCCAACACCACAATTCGAAATTTAGATAATGACATCACTTGTCAATCGCAGGACTTCCGCTTGCTGTCACATTAGCTTTGGCCTTCGCAACTAAACGGAGAATTTACTGGTCCACAAATTGTGTGAGAGATGGGTTATCTGTGCCAACAAGACTGGGACTCTTACTCACAAGATGGCTGCCTTTACTGGCTCTGTTAGCATTCACGCCAAGTTCGCATGGAAGCGGGATGAAGATTGGATAAGGGCAGGTGATGAAGGAAAGAGCAAGTCGGAGCGACCCAAATTCCAGGGACTTTGCCATCGATATGTTGAACCTTAATACAACTCCTATCCTTTAACAACCAGTAGTTGTAGTTCAGAATTACAGTACTGACGGTGCTCTTAATGTGGATCCCGTGTGAAGCTGTGGCTGCAACCTGCATGTGACTTATCAATGCATCAGCGTCACAATTACAAATCAGTGAAAGACCTTCCCATGCCCATGCACATTATTGGTGTACGCTTCCCATCCACATACTTGCATGTTGGCACCTTGGGAATCTACAGTGAGCTACATGTCATTAACTCATCATTAACGCATCACTAATGCATCATCAATGCATCATCAAGTGTCTTTCTTTCTTTCGTCGTTCTTTTTGACACTTATCAAACTCTCAACCCCATGCTTTTCCTGACAACGTGCAGTCCCCCCTGACGAGGTCTGGTCCTTTAAAAAGGATACGAAGGTATGACAACCTCCATCCAAGTCCTTTCCTGTCCAACACTCATGGCACCTCGTCGTCAAGTTGTCAACCCGTTAGAGCCCACACCCTCTTTGCCTAGTCTGGCCCCTGCGTCGCAACCTGTCGACTCTCAAGAAAGTTTTGCTCTGGATGATGTGTCAGGTGGCGACCAGCCAGGTAGTGATCATGGCGACGTAGGGGTCAACAATCCCGACACCATTGCCATGCCTAAGGGCAACGTCACACCTGACATTCTACACTTTTTTGACAAATCAGGAGACAAGGCTAAGTGCAAAGAGTGCATGTAAGTCTCCTATGCGTGGAACTCTGCAGTTTTGTAACCTAAACAATACCTCATAGGAGGGCCAAAGCAGCAGACCCAGATAATTGGCCTACAACCAACTATTGTCGTGAGCGGTACTCGCGCCCCCCAGTCTCAGCTACAAACCCGTAACTTCAGCACCATGTGACTGTGGGAACATATCACATGACCCTACACGTGACTCATCACATGACCCCTTCGCCACTTGTATATCACGTGACTTATCAGCACGTGACCCTGGGAACCTACAACCCCGTGACCCTGGGAAGATAACACATGACCTATCAAGGAACTGGTCATCAACAATGTCACATGACAAGACGCGCTTTGGACGTGCGTCTAACCCGTTGATCAACATGTGGCAGATCGTGGGAACAATCAACAAGACGCATCCACTAAACAATCAACGAACACGCGACACGACTCGATCAACAAACACACGACTCATTAGGGCTAGACCCTAATCGAGATATATAATGTAATCTGCAGTTACTGCGTATCGACTGCACAGTCCCCCGTTACCTGTAATTATACCTACCCTAAACTGCGCACAGACCACCCTGTATTAGTATATAAGACCTACGAATTTAGGTGAACAGTCCTTAGACTGTTCTCTTGTCAATCC
>Ga0307510_10005598_pt1 | contig 14976 bp, 19 predicted proteins | sample 12_EM_MG_FD_207224 | JGI IMG/M metagenome (GOLD analysis project Ga0307510, IMG submission 207224) | Populus trichocarpa ectomycorrhiza microbial communities from riparian zone in the Pacific Northwest, United States - 12_EM | ecosystem: Host-associated > Plants > Roots > Unclassified | place...
GACGGATATCAAAATGCAGCCCTGGGGTAACGGTTCAATGAAATTAGTGGGAACATCCGGCGGTCGGCGAGCCCAAAGACAAAAATCTCGTCACAGCAGTTCCATCCTTTCCCGATGTCGCAGCTGTGTGTCAGCCTGCTTTCCAAAAGTAAGAGATCCGGAGCAGCTGACGGTCCAGACATTTTGTGGATTGGAAAGGTCCGTGATGAGCCGTGTGTCCACCAGGGATTCGATATCCGAGCTCAATGATACTTTCACTCCAACAAACTTCAAGCAACGAATGACTACAGCGAACAGTTGGCGGGGTGGAAACGGGGCGAGCTCATGGGGATGGGTGGGGATCTCGGGCATCGTGTGATCATCTTGTTTCTTGGGTAGTAGCCTGCTGCTCCACGCTGTCATCTTTGAAACGACTCGTTCTAAGCACAAACATTAATTTGGAGACATGGAGCATCAGCGCTTCAGCAGCTTATCCGACGGTATTGATCCCTGAACTTGAGGCTGGATTCTAGCCCAGAGAATGGGTGGTTTCTATCGGTCGTGAATGGGACACGCCGTAGCCCGATACTTGACTTCAAGACATTCGTTCTGGAGGCTTCCATGAATCGTGTACCATCAACTCGTGGCCAGCTATCATCCGTGCACGTTGTATATTGACTGCAGGCGGATCGCGTGAAGCCGAGGCCATGTTTCGTCTGATTGTTTGCTGCCCAGAATGGCAAATCGACTTGGACCCCGCCACCGCGACACCTCCGACGGCCTCCAGATACCGACGTTAATCTCCGTCGGTAATAAGCTCTTGAGGAGAGACAGACGACCAGACGACGAACTGTTGTGAGTTACACTGCTTCCTCCTAAATCTCGCTCGATACTCACGCGGGATCTTTTCGCCTTTTGATTTTCCCCAGTCTGTTGTTCTGAGATCATCATATGTCCAGCCTCCAGGGCTACGTCGACCGTATGCAGCTCGTTGTGACCTTACACGCCCTATAATTCACTTGCTTGTTAGGTCAAGTTCTGGTCATTCTCCAGGATGGCCGTGTCATAATCGTAAGTCATCCCAACCCTACGCTAATCATCGATCAAGTGACAACCCGTTTTAAAGGGAACATTAGCCGGTTATGATCAAAAGTCGAACGTCGTACTTTCCGACTCCAAGGAGAGAGTGTATAGTACCGACGAACCAGTTGAGGAGGTCCCTCTGGGGCTCTATCTCGTGAAAGGTGACCAAATGTGAGTTCTGCGAACACCCACTTGTGTTTTGGCCGGTCTAATGCGATTCACAAAGTGTGCTCATCGGCGAACTCGATTTAGAGAAGGACGAATCGACAGACCTGTCAAACATTCGCGCTGAACCACTACCGGCCATCCGATATTAACCAATTCAGCGGACCGCGCTCCTGAGCACGACGCGATGGAGCAGAATCACGCGATAACCGGACAGCAAAACGTGAATTCAATGTATTGCCAGCTTTTTTTTGCACGAGCACGCGCGAGCGAGCAGTCAACCACGCCGGAGGGGGGAATGTATTACGACTTCGCAGGCTTCTCTAATCTATTAAGCAATACACCAACAGATGTCCGCAACGCGTCTGCTTCCTCTAACTTCGCGTCTCCACATGCTGCCCACCGGACTTTCAGATGTTCATCCAGCAGGTACACATATCCAATGTGCTTGTTCACCATGCCCAAGCTATCCCGCACGTATTCCATGTTCTGGCTTGAAACGAGATACGTGGGCTGCAACTCTACCGGAATAGTCTGACGCAGAGATGACAAGAACATGGAAACCAGCAACGACTTGAGAACGTTCTCTTGCAGGTTGATCTGAACAAATCGATAGTTTGGGTTTGACAGAAACAACTCGTTTGTTGGGTTCGCGAATGAAGCCGTCTGAACCTGCAAAGAGTGCGTAAGTTCGAGAAACGGGAATTAGGAGATGTAAATCCCTGGCTCACCTCCGATATTTTGGTCGAGAGCATCGAGATTACGGATATCTTCCCCTGGCACAAGTGGGTGGTATGAACGGGATTCCCCTTGTCAAGGGTTTTCCCTACGATGTCCGGGAAGTAAAGGGCAGCCTACGGAGCAACTGTCAGAGGGTGCTGACATCGTCCAAACTGTACCGAGGGCACCGACCTCTTGGCGAATCATTTTGGACGGAGCTATCCATGTCTTGCCTCCGTACTTCCGGGTTGCGTTCAAATCGTGGAAATAACCCCTGGTTGCTTCCTTTACCCTAAGACCTGGGTGTTAGGCGAAGAAAGGCTTCTGGAGCTAAACCGGTTATGACTCACAGGTGCCTCCGCTGTTCAAGCCGTTTCTCCTGGTTGAGAAGGTCAGCCTTCCGCTCCTCCCACGTCTTTGCCAGCGTCGTCGGCCGCTCTTTGACTCCTAGGGGTTTTTGAAGGATGGGCAGTGGTGGTACCTCATCCTTGGCTGGGCTAGCGGTTGAATACGCGTGCCCGGGATAGATGGCACGCCTCGCCAGCGACCGAGAGGAAAGCACCGATCGAAGCATGACCGATCACGTGCTGTTTACTCCCTTTCCATATAAACAAGCGACACCGAAGGGGTCGGACGCGTTCTCTCTCTCTCCCATACCACCACCATCCTCCTTCACTGTAGACCCCCAGAAAACATCCAAATAAAGCTATGGTACGTGCAGGCTTCATATGCCACGTGTAGCGTCGCTCAATCCCGTTTGGTTTTCATAGAGCGGAAAAGGTGTCGTATACTCACATCGGACCATGCGCGTTTACTTGTGTCTCACCGAATTACGCGTACAGGAAAGGCCGGAAAGTCTTCAACTGGCGGCAAGGCTAGTGCTGATGGAAAGTCCATCTCCCGATCCTCGAAGGCTGGCCTCCAGTTTCCCGTTGGCCGTATTCATCGTCTCTTGAAGAAGGGCAACTATGCACAGCGTGTCGGCGCTGGTGCACCAGGTATGTGACAACCAGATATACATTGACTCCTATTGACTCACCTGATTATACGTGTAGTCTACCTCGCTGCCGTTTTGGAGTACTTGGCCGCTGAGATCCTCGAGTTGGCTGGAAATGCTGCCCGTGATAACAAGAAGCAACGTATTATTCCAAGGCATCTGCAGTTGGCTATCAGGAACGATGAGGAGTTGCACAAGTTGCTCGGTATGTCGTTACTCCCGAGCCTGCTTCGACCGTAGTGCTTACAGTTTGTGATAGGAAACGTTGTAATTTCCCAAGGTGGTGTCGTTCCTCATATTGCTTCCGAGCTCCTCCCCGCCAAGACCAAGAACAGGAAGGAGGAAGCTAGCCAGGAGGTCTGAACGTCTGCCATTGCATTCTACATTTCTTGCTATATCGTCGTGTCCTGTTCATAATTTACTGTACTTTTGCAAGACAATTTACGTGCCCATACGGTACCATCTCGATGCATGAAGAACAGTTTCGCCGCGCATTGCTTTGATAAATGTATCCTCGAGGCTGGGTTTACAGCCTGGGGTCATCAATTTCTGTCTAATTCATACATGGAGAACCCTCAGTAGCTAGCTCCATTGACCTGTAGGAGGTAATCAGGCCGTCAGTCCTTTTTTGAATTTGTTAGAGGACCCACCCTATCCTTTAGCTGGTTGATGTATTGTTGGTAGCTTGGAAGGACGTCGGCGCGATCCTGAATCAAATTGCTGAGTGCCCATAACCTCAACGGTGGTTCTCCGTCCTCTTTGACGATGTACAGATGGGGATAATATACACCCCTCCTCATCTCTCTTGTCTTCTGGACGATCGCATTGACGCGCTGAGAGAAGGGGTTGTCCAGTACCGGAAGGTTGGACTGTCCCAAGTATCACATCAGTAACAAGGGAAACCGCTTGGAAAGAGCTCATACCTTTCCACCACGGAGAACTTCGTAACTTGGAAGGTTGAAGACATCCAAGACTAACTGCGGAACGGAGTCTCGTCCAACCCACAAGAACATAGTCTGGCCGTCTTCGATGAGGTACAATCCGTGCCTCTCCAGCCTTTCAGACGTAAGGGGCAGAAGTGGTGGCATAATGATGCCTTGCTCCCCGACGGTCCCACACTGTCGATCACCATCAATCAACATTTCCGTCGCAACGCCCTCTCAGGGGAAACGCACCTCAGGAGGCATATTATGAAGAGAATAGAAGGATGGATAGAGATATGGGATGAGGGACTGGGAGGGGAGGGTGGTCAACAATGCCTGAGCATAAGCCCTGAGGTCGGGAGGTATTTGGGCGCTCTGCCTGATTCCAACCTGTTCAAAAAAGACGAGTCTCAGTCAACGAAACCCGTGTAAATCGAAATAGAGACCCCTTACATTCTTCACCAAACCGAGCATCAGCACCGGCAGCATCTTCATATTCTCACAGAGCGCCAACTGCGCGCTTGCTCCAGAACCTGCGGCCGTCATACTGCTCTTGTATGCTGTCAATATCTCCACCATCCTGCTGTACAAAGCATCGCGGCTGTCTTCCAGTTTGTGAGTTAGGGACTTTTCGACAGCCTTGTTCGCAAAGTACGTGGCCAACGCGACCTGATCAGCGGAAGCAAAGATCTCAGACAAGCTGGTCGTTGTCGGGACGGCAGAGGTGACAACACGGATACGTCTCTCGCCGTAACACGTAGTATGGAGCACAGCGGTTTGGAACACGACGAAAGGGGCCGTGATAGTTTCCTCGATCTGGACCTCGATAACATATCCCTGATCCTGAGGGACGGCGGGCATGGCCAGAAGATCGGTGGAACGAACGAAGAAGTTGCCATGGAAAGAAGCCATTCGGAGACCTCGGGAAGCACGGACACGCATGACGGCCTCCAACATGATCGGCATAGCCAACACACCGCCAAACTCGTGAGCGAACTTTATGGCGTCTTCCGAACGCGAGGCGTTGAACGCTGGATAGAAGTAGGTCTGACCAGAAGTATAGTGAGGAAGACACGCTAAACCCAACGATAAGTAACCAGATGGTGAGAGCCACGCAAAGCCTTACCAAGAGTTGCGACATCCTGATACGAAGAACTAAACAAGAACATATCCACTGACACCTGCGTCCTGGAACATTCGATGGCGAATGTCTTATAGAACGGAGACGCCGCTTGGAGCAAGGTCGACTCCTGATTATCTTTGTGAGGACAGCCCTGACAGGGTTTCATAACAAGATCTGACCTTAGCGGTCCCAAGAATTTTCGGATCCTCTCGGCTCTTGAGAGCACCAGCACCAACGCTCGGCAGGCTGGCGGTCAAGGCAACGATTTTACCACCGATAGGAGACTATACCCAGTTCGAGTTCAGTGCATTCGAGCGGGGGGAGATGAAATGGAACCAACCATAAGTTTAAATCCAGCTTGAAGCGCAGGACCTAAAGCGCTACCGATGACGTGGTTTTCCGCAAACATATCGTTCAACTTTCCAAGAAGCGCCTCAAGAGCGGCCCGGGATTCAGTAAGATTAACCAGCAAATCATTTGGTTTTGGCAGAAACACGTCGTCGATATCGGAAACGACCAACATCGTCGATTCGGTGGATTCAGGCTGCAGGAGGCGTTAGGGGATGAGATGAAGGCGAAGGAGGTTACCGACCTGAATGGAGAAGAAATACAAGGAGGTGTCAAAGGCCAAAATGGATATTTTCGTCCTGTTATCTTCGTTGGGGATGCGATCCAGGTTCTCCAAAAGCGTTCGAGTTGCGGTTGCAACCATGCCTAAAACTGGAATCAATTTCTCGCAAGAATCGCCGGGGAACGGGAATCCACAGACCAGACTGAATTGCAGCGTTGCTGACATCGATCAAGAACACGTACACAGCTGGTTGAGGAGGTCGAACCATATACTCAGTGGGAGCGACGAACTCCACGGCCGAGTAATTCAACTCAGCACGCGCCCACCTATCTCCAGGCTGGTTCCTCTGTTGGTCCCAATCAAACAACTGAGGGATTTCGTTGGACATAGAACACATGCAACACCTCCAACGGTTTCCATTGTCAATAAATTGGACGAACGGGTTGATGTATGTCCTGCATCTCCGACACCGGGCGATGACGGTATCGGTGACAAGTGGAACCTGCTCTTCACCGTCCTTCACTGTGCGGTAGGGGGTGATCACGAGAGCGAGAGGGAGTTTTGATTTGTTGAGGAGTGCGTGGGTGGTCGGAATGGCGTTGATGGTCGAACGCTGATATGATGGGTCGGCGTTGGAGAATGGAGAAGTGGTCAGGGTTGCATTCGGGGGTAGGATAACTTCCGGAGGTGGCTGTTGCAACTCTTGTGGATCAGGGGGAGACGTAAGTAGGTTTGTTGTTTGAAGGCGGAGTCCCTTCTGGCCAGTGACATTGAGTTGGCCGAATTGATCAACGAGGTTTGTGACTGGTTGCTGCTGGCCGTATACAGGTTGCTGTGCATAACCCCCGTCGGCGTACCCAGGTTGCTGTGGTTGTTGGTTATAGTATGCACCCTGCGTTTGCTGCTGCTGTAGTTGTAACTGGTTATCCCCAGCGAGACCGGGAGTAAAAAGTTGCGGGGCAGGTCCGCCGGCCGCATATCCGGCTGGAGCAGGGGGATCTGCGCCACCATAATAAGCTGTAGTTTGCCCGGCAGCGTATTGTCGACGTTTCGCGTGATGGGGTTGGGTCTCGGAGGACAAATCATCGATTGGCACGGGTGGTCCGAGCTCGGGAGGTTCCCATTGTGTATGGCCCGTCTCAGTCTCTGATTAGGGATGAGATTTCGTAAGGTCACCTCTACTGGAACGAACGCACCGATGAAGAGATATCTCTGGTGAGTTTGGTCCCTAGACGTGGATAATCTGAAAAACGGGTTCCTCTGAGAGATATGCGGGCGAATTTACCACTCTGCACTCCAACCCGGTGGTAGCTGCTCGGCTGGCGCGGCCATGTCGTCTGCGAACCGTTTGTTGAGTAAGGGTCACGAGTTGAGGGGTTAAGTAGATTTTGGCTCTCGAAGGACACGTCTCAACCTGTGTCACGCCTTGGCCAGTTGCGTGTCAGATCAGGTTTTTCCGAAGTTCCCCCGCAGCCTCTCATCAGCAACGCTCATGGACAAATGCTTTGTCAAAACTTACGTTGGGGTCCCCGCTGAGGATATAAGCTGATGAATCTCCCCATTGTCCTTTTTTTTTGCACCCCACTATGACTCTTACGAGCGGGATCGAACATGCGGCCCGTTCACTCACAAGTGTTCATCACATCCCTTCTCCCCGCCCATCTATCGAATTACGCCGGGTAAAACATGCTCACGCCGAGTCAGATACTGGAGATCTTTCTGGTGTACGAAGGGACGATTCAGAAGGATCCCCCACCACGGGAGACCGGGCGCAAGCTGTCTCACCAAACGCACGAAAGCGGCTTGAGGTTCAATACGCTTGTTTGTGCTTCGCTCTGTTCCTCGCTGGTTGGAACGACGGCACAAACGGCCCCCTGCTCCCAAGGATCCAACGCTACTACAATGTAAGCCCCTCCGCACCCCCTATCCACTCCATTCTTATCCGATCGGGCGCAGGTCAACTTCACGCTCGTCTCCCTATTCTTCATCGCCAACTGCGTAGTAAGTATGCGAAATGAAAAAAGAACCAATAGCTTAGGACATCCGATAGGGTTTTGTTACCGGGGCAGCCGCGAACGTCATTCTCACATACAAACTTGGATTTGGCAAAGTGAGTGTCAGTCATGGTCTGGCTACAATCCGCAATTCCGACCCTTGTACGTGTAATTTCAGTTGATGGTGATAGGTGTGTCGTGTCATATGGCCGAATGGACTTCTCTTCACCTTTGATTCGAGGCCCCGTTTGCCAAGCAATCGCCTATGGTATCCAGGCACCTGCACCTCCATTCCCCCTCTTCGTCCTCGCCCCCATCCTGAATGGTTTTGGCATGGCCATTCAGGTATGTACTATGCGGCGGTAGCTGCACTCTACTACATCTCACAATCTTCCCCAGGATGCGCAAGCCAATGGTTATGTCGCCTCCCTCAACAACCACAAAGAAGTCCGAATGGGCGTTCTACATGCTGTATACGGTCAGGGTGAATGCTTGTGGCCTACTTGGTATAATGCTAACCCCAATAAGGTCTTGGAGCGTTTTCCGCGCCATTAGTCTCGACGCAGTTTTCCACAATGAGGTATTGGTCTTATCATTACTTCTCTTCACTTGGTCTCGCGGTTGCCAGTGCAGTCCTGGCGATGGTGATATTCCGTTTCAAAACACAGGAGGGTAGGTTTTCTCGTTCAGTTCGGGGCGTGAACGTTGAACGTTTTGCTGACCTGCATTGTAGAGTGTCTGCTGGAGATCGGACAACACCCGGAAGAGACAGAGGCTAGTGAACACAGCGTATATAGCCAGATCTTTCGCCTGAGGGCGGTGCATTTGATGGCATTCTTCATTCTGATCTACGTCGGGTATGTCTTCTGCGAAGAGCTCATCAGACTTGAGTCGAACATACATTATCTAGGGTGGAAGTTACAATCGGCGGCTGGATCGTTACGTACATCATTCAGGTCCGAGGTGGTGGACCGTCTTCCGGTTATATCTCTTCTGGTTTCTTCGGAGGTTTGACCTTTGGTCGCGTTGCGTTGTTGTGGGTAAACAGCAAGGTAGTTGGGTTGCTTTCCTAAACTGAATCATTGACTAACGGGATCCAAGATTGGCGAACGACGGGCAATCTTCTTATACTCCTTGCTGGCGCTGGGGTACGTGCCCGAAATATCGGTATAGTCCGGTTGTTCAGGTATTCACTATTGACTCTTGAGCGTAGGCTTGAAATCGTCATCTGGAGGGTACCATCCCTGATTGGGAGCGCCGTTACGGTTTCAATTGTCGGCGTCCTTGTACGTTTGAAACCCTATCCAAGGCCAAGCCCGTGGGTTACGACACTGACCCTGTGAACCCCAGCTCGGTCCAATTTACCCAATCGTGATGAACCACGCTGGTCGCATCCTACCACATGTGTTGTTGACAGGTCAATTCCCGCTCCCACTATCTTCTCGTGGTCCCCTATCTTCTAACTGCCGGTTCTCAGGATCGATTGGATGGATCGCCGGCCTCGGTCAAGCCGGCTCTGCGGCGATCCCGTTCATGACTGGCGCACTCGCAGCCAGTTCGGGTATCTGGACTCTGCATCCTCTGTGAGATCGTCGTTGTCGGGCTCTCTGCTGTCGTTCTGAAATTTATTCCAAGGTTGATCGGGATGATTGGCCTCCTTCTTGTCCTCTGGGCCCTCGTTCCTAGCAAGAGGCGTACTGATTAGACGTGTGTAGTACATACGCACGGCACGAGATGGGTGGTGTGATTCTTTTTCTCCGTAGAACCCTCGAACGATGTTCCTGCATTCAGGCATCCATTGTGTTACTATCCTGCGTATGTATTCTCGTGTTTATCGGACCTCCTAAACATCCCCTATCTGGCCGGGTGGCTGGGGGCTCCCGTAATCCTTCGCTGCGTTTTCAATTCCGGAAGTCTAATAATGGAGCTCCTCGATATCAGAGAATCCCAGCAGAACCCACAAGTAGTGGTTCGCGCATGCAGTTAGCTGCGAATCTGCCTTCGCTCAGTCACACACGGGGGTTACGTCTCCCTGCTTTTCGCCGCCACCCCCATTGGCGGCTGATCTCAACTCAGCGCCTACCGGAGGACTTCCCTGTCGCGCGGCAGCTTGAGCCGGCACGACCATTCGTCCAAGCTGTACTCTGCGGGTTTCAGTGGGAACTATCACTTGCGCAGCGAGAGTGAGTTACAATAAGGGGTTTCATACGCGGTTGAATTCGAGTCGGCCCTCGGATGTAGTTGGGAGCATCAACGCAGCAGGGGCAGACTTCGCGGACACGCATGATGTGTGCATCTGCTGGTGATTAGGTCCAGGGATATTTGCATATGTTGTTTGTTTGTCCGAGAAGTTCACATCCGGCCCAGTATATATTGCAGCGTGTTGGTTCATTATCGATTCATCCTCTTCTATCTCTCCCCCATCAGCCGCATACCCCCACCCCACCCAGAGCAAACAATCGCCACCGAACCCTAACACCCCCGACGTTGAACCCACCCTTGCTGTACTACAGAACCCAAAATGTGTGGAATCTTTGCGTACTGTAACTATCTCCAAGAAAAGGTAGGTTCTGTTGCGGTCACCACGGAGATCGAGTGGATCTCAATGCTCGGTGATGTTGACGATCTATCTTATCAGGACCGCAAGACTGTTTGTGAGGTCCTCTGCAATGGCCTCGCCCGTCAAGAATACCGTGGCTACGACTCTGCGGGTATTGGTATCGATGGAGACCAGCCAGGCGAGATCTACTACTTCAAGGAGGTTGGAAAGGTCGCTGGTTTGCGCAAGAAGATCGCCGACTCGACTGTGGACACCTCCAAGACATTCTTGTCCCAGGTCTCTATCGCTCACACTCGCTGGGCTACTCACGGTCCTCCCTCCACCATAAACTGCCATCCCCTCCGCTCTGATCCCAATTCAGAGTTCATCGTCGTCCACAATGGCATCGTAACCAACTCCGTCGCCCTTCGAACTGTCCTCCAAAAGCGCGGATACAAGTTCGAGAGCGAGACCGATACCGAGGCCGTCGCAATCTTGTCCAAATACATCTACGACACTCAGCCAGCAATGAAGGGGAGCTTTACCGAATTGGTCAAGACCGTCCTCCGCGAACTCGAAGGATCCTTCGCGTTCGTCTTCAAGTCTTCCCACTTCCCCAACGAGATTGTCACTGCTCGTCGTGGATCACCGTTGTTGATCGGAGTTAAGACCGAGAAAAAACTCAAGGTTGACTTTGTCGATGTCGAGATTTCCGGCCCGAAGGATGCTGCCGAATCTCGTAAGTCCCTCCAAACCGATATTTTGGAACAGATACTGACTTTGTCCCCAGTATCTCCTGCACCCTCCGCCACTGGTGGTCTCCTCGCTCCTCCAACCGCCAGTCACAGCATCGCTCGTTCGCAGTCCCGGGCATTCATGTCCGAGGATGGCATGCCCCAACCGATTGAATTCTTCGTCGCTTCCGATGCTGCAGCCATTATTGAACACACTAAGCGTGTTCTCTATTTGGAAGACGACGATATCGCCCACATTTCCGAGGGAGAGCTCCACATCCACAGATTCCGTCGTGCGGAGGATGGCAATATCACTCCTTCTCAAGCCGCTGCTACCCGAAGCATCGAGACCCTGGAACTCGAACTCGCGGAGATCATGAAGGGCAAATTCGACCACTTTATGCAGAAGGAGATCTACGAACAACCCGAATCCGTGGTCAACACTATGCGTGGTCGTGTCAACTTCGACACTAACGCGATCACTCTTGGTGGTCTCAGGGCATACCTCCCGATCATCCGCCGCGGTCGTAGGATTGTATTCTCGGCGTGCGGCACCAGTTACCACTCTTGCTTGGCCACTCGAGCTATCTTCGAGGAGTTGACAGAGATACCTGTCAGCATCGAGCTTGCCTCCGACTTCTTGGACAGGAAGACCCCGATTTTCCGTGATGATGTCTGCGTGGTCGTCAGTCAGAGCGGAGAGACTGCTGACACGATCCTGGCGATGAGGTACTGTTTGGAACGTGGCGCGCTCTGTGTGGGTGTTGTTAACACCGTCGGTTCTACCATCTCTCGTGAAACACACTGCGGTATTCACATCAACGCCGGCCCCGAAATCGGTGTCGCTTCGACCAAGGTATGCTTTTGGTTAACCATTCCGATTTTCGGATCGCTGACAGTTGAGATTAGGCCTACACCTCACAATTCATCGCGTTGTTGATGATGGCGCTCCAACTGTCCGAGGACCGGATCTCGTTGACCCCTCGACGCAATCAGATCATCCAAGGACTTCTGGCACTCCCTGCTCAGATCAAGAAAGTTCTTGACTTGGACAAGTCTTTACAAGAGCTCGCCAATACGTCGTTGAGCAACCAGAGGAGTTTGCTTATCATGGGTCGCGGTTACCAGCATGCGACGTGTTTGGAAGGCGCCCTGAAGATCAAGGAAATCAGCTACCTCCACTCGGAGGGTATGTCGGATCACTGTCGAGATCACCACCAGCGTACTCATGTTTCTCATAGGTATACTTGCCGGAGAACTTAAGCACGGCCCGCTTGCGTTGATCGACGAGAACATGCCGGTCATCATTGTTATGACCCGCGATTCGCTCTTCGCTAAAGTCGAATCTGCGTTTGCGCAGATCACTGCGAGAAAGGCAGCTCCGGTTGTTATTTGCAACGACGATGATGACTCCGAGTTATTGAAGCATGTCAAGACGATCCGCGTTCCAAAGACTATCGACTGTCTACAGGGACTGCTCAACATCATCCCCTTGCAACTCCTGAGTTACCACCTGGCTATAAGGAACGGATTTGACGTGGACTTCCCCAGGAACCTGTGAGTCTGTTTCATGAGCTGGCGGTTCGTGCCGAGTACTGACGCTTCGGCAGGGCCAAATCCGTCACGACTGAGTAAAGGCCGGGAAGAGACCGCGCGGCCGCTGTATCACCACTCTCGTTTGTACCATTCCTCCCTCTGATTCCCCATGACTCTGGGATAAAACTCGCTGGACACTGTTGATAGAAGGCTGGTTACGAATTAAATCTGATTTGCATGTTCCTTGTCGATGGTTGGGCGTTGAACCGGGCGCATATGACAGAAGCAAAAAGATCGCGTCTCCTGGCTGTTAGATGTCTGTTCTCGGCTTGGAAGAAATTTCTTATCGACAGCCAGACCCCGCGACTGTTCTGGGCTGGAATGAGACATGTGAGGCTGTCCAGGGACCCGAAGTCGCAGCCTGTTCCCGGAATTCCGTTTCTTGTCTCGATCGCCGTCAACCTAAATCCGCTAGGGGAAGAATTCGACTTCTTGTCTCCGAGGTAAACTCACTCCTTCGCCATCCTGGCCGTTCGATTTCCAACTTGGTTTTTTCTTCACCTACATGAACATCTCCGATGCTTATAAACCCCCCGTTTCCCCCCAACTGCATCGCCGCCTCCTCTCCCCCTCCCCCCTCCCCGTTTGTCGCCCCCCCCCCATTGTTTAACTCCCTCACGATGGTTGACTGGACTTCCCCCGCAGAGATCACCGCCGACTATGGTACGTACCCAGCCCCACTTCCCTCGGTCCCGCGTCATTAATTCTCGAGGTAGTCGCATTCACCAAGTTCATGCATGTGCTATATGGGGTCTACATGTAAATCTCGTCCGGTCAATTGGCCATAGCCGCGTCCTGACCTGCGCTCTCTCTCCGTAGCTGGGAATTCGCCTTGTCTGTCGATTTTGACTGGCAGTTCATCTCTGGAAAGAAGAAGTTTCGTTGGCCCTTGGTATGCTTCGTGGGAATCCAAAGTCGATCGTACTCGCTGTTAATTTTGCGTTAGATATTCTATTTCGTAGGACGTTACGTCCTGCTATTTGCGTTGACCGGGATGTAGGTCGAGGGCAGTTGGCCACCGACAATCCAGTTTCTGACTCATCTCGATAGAATCGCCTCCCTCAATCTCCGAAGGTGTGGACGGGGGCTGGGGCGATATTTCATTTTTTCTGATTTTCCGCCAGTCAAGTCGATTGTCAGGCTCTGTACACCTTTAACCAGGCAACTACGCATTTCTCACGAGGAACCAATCTCTAACTCGGTGACGACAGGTCATGGGCAACATGGCCATCGGAATCGCCAGTATCAACCTATCTCTCAGGACGTGAGTGCAGCTTCTTGGATACGACCCCGTGTCTGAAGGTAGCCCAGCATGGCTGTATGGTCGCAGAGTCGGTTCATTGTTCTCCCACTGGTCGCACTCATCCTTGGTCACTGGTCTCTTTTGATGCATGGCGAGTGTCATGGTAGTCACTGGTACCTTTGTGTTGAATCTGGCCTCAGGCGTATTGTTGAAGGTAGAGTGGACCCCAGGCGGATGCGCGATTATCTATACGAACAACAAGATCCTTGCCGCCTCTTTCATCTACGGAATGGTTTTCGACTTCCTTGTTCTCTGTCTCACCGCATGGAAACTAGCATTCCCTAGTGGAGGTCGTTCCAGGCTGATAACCCTCATCTTTGGGGATGGCTTGATATACTTCCTGGTAGCGTACGTGAAGCACTACCCCGCCCCACCGGGACTGGCTTTGACGGCACTTTAGGTTCTTGTCCAACCTTCTCGCGACCATCTTCATGATGCTTGACCTCAACGCCGTCATGTCCATCATCGCCAACGTTCCAGCAGCTATTGTGTCTACGGTGCGGCTTCTCACGAATCGACCTCCTCAGTATCTCACTCCTGGTCAGGTCGCAGCCTCCCGGGTGGTCCGCCGGTTGTACAACTACTCTTCTGATGGTCCCGAGGTGTTTGTGTGAGTTTGGTTCTCTTTTGTTCCGACCAACGAATGACCGTCTCGAAGTTCGACTCAAGGATCTACCCTTGCCTTCAGGAGCGGTAATGGTCAACGTTCTCTTGCTGTTCACAAGAAGACGGAGAGTGTTCACGTCCAGGTTGCTATGCATTCCCTAAATCGCCACGGGGGAACTTACTTTCGTTTACAGATGGACACATTCCCAGACGGTACTCGACCTCAACAATCCTTCATGGATTATGACGACGCAGCCAAACCCCAGGGAGAAAACTTTGACGTCGAATCCCAAGCAGTTACAGAAGAGTTCAAGTCTCGTAGGCCATCCTACTAGCGAGCTCGGTTGGCACCATCGTTGTTTCATCGACCGACCCTCTTGTCTAGTCGTATTGCTATCTTTCCAGTTGGTCTCTGAAGGTTAACTTTTGGTAAATTTCACTCAACTCCCGTGCACGTTCTGCGATGCTTTTGGGATGTTTTTGGCGTCCTAGTTTGATCGCCCTCTTTGTTTTTAATACCTTGTTCTGGATTATTTGGGGACCGGCAACGCCACCCACGGGCGCGTGTCGATTTCAAATTGATTTCAAATTCTCTCTCGCAGGAGAATTCTAACCTTTATCGCAACGCATTCACAGCAAGAAC
>Ga0307510_10005599_pt1 | contig 14974 bp, 13 predicted proteins | sample 12_EM_MG_FD_207224 | JGI IMG/M metagenome (GOLD analysis project Ga0307510, IMG submission 207224) | Populus trichocarpa ectomycorrhiza microbial communities from riparian zone in the Pacific Northwest, United States - 12_EM | ecosystem: Host-associated > Plants > Roots > Unclassified | place...
AGTTGCTTCCCTGGGCGTTTACGCCACAGCAGACGTCCGTGACCGTGTTACTGTGGGAGATCAGTCTCGCGTTTTACAAGGCGAAAATGCAACGTTATTCATAATGTGATCAGCACCACGACTACAACCTTACCCTGGACCGAGTAAGCAGCAGCAGCTAACCGTGGGTCGGGAGGGAGAGGAGGTAACAGACATTGTCATGGTAGCTCGCGCCGTATTTCGAAGAGCAGATGGCGTTGGCTACTAGGAGAGGCTCGATCTGCACCGGTTCTTTATTGACAGAGACATGGGGGGTCTTGGGTCTTGGTGCTGTTGATATGTCCTGGCGTAAGCGTTTTTGGGCATTTCTTATGAGTTGGATTGTAATCGCCGCAAATGTACTCATATCGAGCATCGATGACACTCATGGCGGGATGGAAAGCGCAAGAGCAATCAAAACCTGGCGCACCTGAGGACTGAGGACATCAACCAGACGTCGCAAGGCTGGCCAAAAGTAAAATTTGGTTCAAGGTGGTCTAGATGGCTGCCAGATTGAATTGGCCAACACCTTCTGTACACCCCTACTACTGTATGGCCACCAGTACATTCCGTGACTTGCTGTAACCTGTAACCAGACTTTGAGTTTGGTCCTATGCCTTCGGACCGGACCTGACAGGACCGGAACTGTTGGTTCAACGGCTCCTGTGGCCCGCGTGTGGGAGTCCTAGTAACGCCTCTCGCCATACCCGCGCAACCTCCCTACGCAACCCTGCCAGTTATGGTGGTGGCGGTGGCTATAGTACCACCGCTGGCATCGGTCCTGGTACATGCGACACCAAGCCCAACAACAGCTTCGCGCAGGACATTGGCAACGACCCCCTCAACAACATGAACATGCAGCCTACCCCGTTGTCGCAGAAGAGTGCCAATTCTGTCGGGGGACACACCAGCCCTGGCCGTACTCCGACTGCCCTCGGAGCTGATACGAGTGGCCCTCATGGTATCAATTCACCCCTGATGGGCACCACAGGAAATGCAGAAATTGGAGCAAGTGGTGGGCCGCTGCTGCCCGCAAACACTCGTTTCAGGGCAAAAGCACTGTATGCATGTGAGTGTCAGATTGATCTCGCATACAGTTTTTTCCCTGCTAATACCGAAGATGTGCCCCAGACACTGCGTCTCCAGATGACCCTACCGAGATATCTTTCTCCAAGGGTGAGATTTTGGGTGTTATTAATACCGACGAGAAATGGTGGCAGGCACGGAAAGAAGACGGCAGTCTTGGTAGTATGTGGTGTCGCATTCACATCGTTGCTTCTCCCTCGTTACTGATTCACGATCGCAGCCGCGCCGTCAAATTATCTCCAAGCCCTTGGTGCGCGTAGCTGGTTTTTATCTAGGGCTCTTGTATACTGACGGAGCGGGTGGTGGGCTGAAGCGCTCGCAGATACTCGTTACAGGGCACAAGCGCTGTATGCATGTGAGTGTCAGATTGATCTCGCATACAGTTTTTTCCCTGCTAGTACTGAAGATGTGCCCCAGACACTGCGTCTCCCGATGACCCTACCGAGATATCTTTCTCCAAGGGTGAGATTTTGGATATTATTAATAACGACGAGGAATGGTGGCAGGCACGGAAAGAAGACGGCAGTCTTGGTAGTACGTAGTGACCCATTCACATCGTTGCTTATCCCTCGTTACTGATTCACGATCGCAGTCGCGCCGTCGAATTATCTCCAAGCCCTTGGTGCGCGTAGCTGGTTGTAATCCAGGGTTCTTGTATACTGACGGAGTGGTGGGCCGCCCCTGCTCGCAGATACTCGTTTCAAGGCAAAAGCACTGTATGCATGTGGGTGTCAGATTGATCTCGCATACAGTTTTTCCCTGTTAATACCGAAGATGTGCCTCAGACACTGCATCTCGAGATCCCAACGAGATATCTTTCTCCAAGGGTGAGATTTTGGATGTTATTGATATCAACGGGAAATGGTGGAAGACACAGAAAGAAGACGGTACTCTTGGTAGTACGTAGTGTCACATTCACATCGTTGCTTCTTCCCTCGGTACTGATTCACAATCAGTCGCGCCGTCGGATTATCTCCAAACCCTTGGTGGGTGTAGCTGGTTTGTAGCAAGGGCTCTTGTATACTGATAGCAGTTTATCCCCTTGCAGAAGTCACGAAAATACTTACTTTGATAATTTCAGTAGGCTAGCATAATTTACACAGTCGCGGTTGTTTGCCTAGAATGTAGCAGCGAGGACAGCAGTCATGTACGTCTCATGCACGAAGAATTTACGTCGGGGGAATACGTCTATAAAACAATGCGCCAGAATCGGCGCTTCCCTCAGCTAGTTAACTGGTTGCTCGGGCTCAGGCAGCCTGGGCCGCCTGTTTGTTTCGCCTTATCTCCCTCCCACTACAATCAATGCAAGCCCTTCCCCCTCCAAAACCTCTCCTCCCTGTACGAGCACCTACGCCAGCCAGTGCGCCCCCGCAGAGCATACGCCTGCCTCAGCTGACCACTCACTCCCCCAACCGCTTTCCATCTCAAGCGCCCACGAGCCGCGATCCCTTCCTTGCTTGCCCAGGTCGGCTGCTCCCCGGGGCAAATTCCAAGGCACGATTAATGGACAAGGGCCTGTTGGCTGTGGTGTTACCGGCGGTGGGAATCCAGTACAGCCTCAGCGCTCAGCCCCCGCCACCCCCGCTCTTGCCCGACGTCCACCAAGCCCGAGCTCATTCCGGTGGAGACAATTGAAATTCCACCGTCCCTACTTCCAACTCTGCTCAGAGCAACAGCAACGCCAATAACCGGCCATTGAATGTGACGGACGCGTTGAACTACCTGGGTGCAATTCCATGACAAACCGAACGTGTACAACCACTTTTTGGATATAATGAAGGACTTTAAGAGCCAGATGTGCGTCTTATCCTTTATTTCTCTCTCGATCTTTGCCTTTTCTCTTCTTTGTATGTCTTCTGCTCGGATCTCGTTGGGCGGGGTGTCGTCCTTCCTTGATTGTGAGGGATTGTAAGCCTTGGAATCTTGACATAGTTGCAGGTCCCCTATTCGAGCAACGCAAACCTCGAACCATAGCAGGTCACCCTTTAGTGTCTTATGCTCTCGCACTCCTTAGTTTGATAGGAAACCAAGAGGACGTCATCGAAAATTCGCCACCACTGGCAGGGATAGCAAAGCGCATTGGAGCGGAAACATCGACCTCTGATGTACCAGCAGACAAACCCCTGCAAGCTATGATTGGGCACTCCTCATCCCACGGAATCGATGGCAACAAATTTTGGCGGAACTTGCAAAGTGTGAAATCCTGGAATAGTGAAGAATTTCGGTGGGCTCTTCTTCCTCAGGCTAGTGACTCATCAGGAAAACCCTCTGTTGTTAATTCGCGTTTAACGAAGATTATTAAAATTAACACACCTAGGTTAATTTAAATATAATTCGAGTTAAGATTCGTTGGTACAAAGATCTATTTTGAACATTTTTGGATCAAGGCGATTGTCTGGACAGCGATCGCACCGTCGATCCCCAGATGAATGGGCATCAAATGTGTATTTAAGAAGTCAAACAAAATAGTGGAAACATGACGTATCTCGCGCCCCTTCCAAGTTACTATTTATCTTATCTCGGCATCGCGTGTAAGGTGTAATCTCCGTTGAGTGGAACCTCTGAAATTTTGTCTGTGCTAGTCAGAAATCCTGGTGGTAAGAAGACACCTGAGGAGAGGGTAGAACACGCACTACTCCCAAGCTTAGGCCGGTAGAGGAGACCGAATTGTTACAGTCGGCCACTGTTCATCAAAGTCAAACCACTTCGATCCACCACGCGCCACGACTGTCGGTGGGGATTTGTCGTTCAGGTCTTACATTTTCCGTCCATCCGAAGGTGGGAATGACCATTCCTCCTCCCCCCTACCATTTACGCGTACTTTATTTTAGATAGATGTGCATCGTGCAATTGAGAATTTTATTGGGCAGACGCTGAGGGAGGAAGTCGTTCCACAGCCCATAAACCATCCTGCTCATGCCATGAACATTGAGACGAACCACGAGTCACAGAGCCCTGGGGAATTGAAGCCAGACTGGTCGACAATAAGGTGAGGTTATGAGCCTATACGGTACTGAGCCTGATATCACGTCGTATATAGTGTCCGATCAAAGGCACGACGAATAGGGGAATGATGTGGTTGAATCACCTAATTTTCGGATATGCAATCTTCGTCTAGCCGTCGCCAAGAGTCTTTGCAGTTTGCAGCCTTCTGGAGCCGCGGAAGTATTTGATAAGTATCTGGCACAGAACTTTCCATTTCCATTTATTTTGGGGGACCATTCGTTGGGGATGATGTACCTCATGCGTAGGCTGGACTGTTGATTACTTGATACGGAATGTTTCTGCGTTAGAAAATATGTTCAACGACGGGGAAATATCGTATTTCTTAACTCGCATAATGACGCAATGGGTTAGTTCCTCTGGTGGCTGTGCCTTGTTCCAGGGACAATTGAGCTGGCACTGATCCAAAAGGGGAGACCACTCCCACGAATCACCAAAGGTTGCCCCGTGGGCCGAGACCAAAGTCGTCTCAACTTGCAGTACAGTACAATCAATCGCGAACAGTTCGCGAGCGCAATTGTGCCATACGGTACGGTAAGTTCTGTATTGTGTTCCGCTCGAGTCAACATCAATTCAGTCACAATACGTGTCCCAGATGGCAACTGCGGGAAGTCTGGGAAGCTCAACGACCCCCCAATGGGACAACAGAAATCGTGGTTTCGTACCACCTTCTCAACTCCAGCGCTTACGACAAACTTCTCCACTCGCCCGTGACATCTCTTCCGAACGACCACGTTCAATGGCTGCCGATCCACTTTCCCCATCTACGTCTACCCTTCGCCCATCACAACCCCCAACCATCGCTCACGCCCGTTCTGCTTCCTTCTTCGGTTTTCTCAGGTCCAATGATAACCCCCCTTCCACCATGCCCTCACGCACCGCGGAGCCCGGTCTGCAACGACAACTCACTTCTGATGAACACGGTAGGATCTCGCTTGAGCCACCCCAGCAACCCCTACCTTCATCTTCGGCGCTAGACCGCAGCCCCTCTCTCCCCATGACTCAAGCCACCCAAACCCAATTACACCCCGAAATCCGCTCCGTCGTTAACCTCACTCATGCGCACGCACACAAAGTCTACATGTCGGGTCCTCTGATTCGACGGATCGAGCGTTTACCGGACGGCCACCACCCCACCAAAGACGAGGGATGGCGAGATGTTTGGGCTCAACTAGGTGGCACGACCCTCAGTGTTTGGGATATGAAGGAAATAGACGAGGCGAGCAAACAAGGAAAGGAGGTGCCGCCGACTTACATTAATGTGACCGATGCCGTCAGTCACATTTCTAACAATGATGCTCGCTACCCAGCTAACTGTCGCATCAGTTTGTGCATGTTCTCGGGGCCGTCACTATTCCCGCCTCGGGAGGTAATCCTGCCCAAAAGTACAATAATGTCGTTACTCTCAACACCGCGGGGTCCAACCTTATCCTCTTCTCTTGTCCCAATGCAGCCAGTCTCATATCATGGGCCTCAGCCCTTCGACTGGCCTCCTGGGAGAAATCTCGCCTTGAAGAGGTTTACACGTCTCATCTCATCCGTATAACTTTGAAAGATGGTTTGCATTGATCTAATTTGTAATATGCCACTATCACCATTTTGACTCTCCATATAGGACGCACCGCACCTTCGACACTCGTACGGGGCCGTAGAGAAGGCTGGGTTCGCATTCGTATCGCGGGTCAGACAGATTGGAAACACCTCTGGATGGCCGTAATATCTGGTCCGCCTCAGGAAGTCAATGGTAGCCAACCACGGCCCGAGACTCCCCCAGAGACTCAACATAGACGGCGTATATCCTCAATTTTTGGTCGGGATAGGGACAATAGTCAAACCTACCCAACGCCACCCCGACCTCTTGTTGCTTTCTATCTCTCTCCGAAGCCCAAGGACAGGAGGAGGCCATTCCTCACCCTGCACGATGTCACCCAAGCATTTGCCGTCTATCCTGAACGCCCGGAGCTCATCAACAAAAGCACGCTGATGAAAATTGAGGGTATGATCGGGGATGAAGAAGTGGCAATGACCATGCGCAAGAGAGAGGGCTGGATCCTTGTTATGCCTGAGCTTGAAGCTGGCGTTCCCCAGGCGAACGAGACTATTCGATGGCTTGTTGGTACGCTGGTGTAATACATCACCTCGATTGCTTCTCATTTATTGCAACTACAGCTTTTCACGATGCATTCTCGCTATATGGACGACCTCGTGCTTACTCTTGGGATCCCCGTGATCAGGCGTCGATGATGTTTGCGTACCCCGTTGGCACTAATCGAGACGTGAGTTTCGGTCCCTCTCACCACATCACATATCTCGCTCACCCACACCCACCATTCTCCAGGCACTATTCTTGGACCGAGAATCAGCAGAGGTCATGGATCCCCGGAATGATCGCACATCCGTTGTTCGATCGCGTCTTCTGGAGATCCTCTCTTCTCGTATGCAGCCCACTTCTTCCACTGCTGCCGCCTCCGGACCGCCAAATTCCAATGCACCCTCGACAATCACATCACTTTCCTCTTCGGAAGAGACGGCTAGGGGGATGCCACAGGATAGATCTCCATCCCTTCCTCAGATCCCACCGCTCGCCTTTGGTTCGGTGGGGCCCGATGAGACAGCGCGCCGCGCCCTCACACCCATTCATGAGGCAAGTGGCTCTGAAAGGGATGCGAGCCGGCGGCCGACTGTCGAAATGGCTCTACCCAGTCCGCCCCGACCGGGTGACGGTAGCGGTGCGAATACTACCCCAGGTCCCCGTCCTTCTATGGAGCGACGCGAGGAACCCGATGTACCGAGTTCGGCCCAGATATCTCCTAGCGCATACACACCCACTGAAGAGGTCTCCGTTACTACCTCACCGCTGCATGAGAAGCCTGAAGAGTCGGCCACAAGTACTAGCATCCCGAAGCCAAGCCCTGAAGCCGGGATGTCTCTCACCGGCGGTGGCCCTAGCGAACAGCTTACCTATGACGACAGCCGAACCCTTCATGTCGACCGAGTATCCTCCCCTCCCTCCGTCCACAACTCTTTGCGTAGTTCTGTTGCATCACCACCATCTTTGTCTCCTGCCAATTCATCTAACCCACCAGCCTCCCTTTCTCCAGCTCAGGCGCTACATCCTCGCACGCCTTCACCGAAATTTTCCATCCTTACGTCACCTCATTCCTTGGATTCCCCTGCCCGCCCGAACCAGTCTTTCGCGGAACTTGGCGTAGAAAGTCTAGGCCGCCAGTCCTTGACGTCACCTACTGTCCTTAGTGCGGCGTCGTTGGAACCATCAAAGTTGAGCCAAGATTCTATCCAAGCGAGTACAGATTCGTCCCAGGATAGGACACATGCCATATATGATGAGGCTGGCGCCCTGTATTACCTGCACCAACCTGAGAACGATTCTCTCGACGCGATCCCGGAGCCCGCGCGGGAGGAGGATGACGACTTGTCTCCAACGTCTGGGATTGCTCACCCTTCACAATATGTTCAGCCTACCACTGCCCCACTTCGACCTAAGACAGTATCCCCACCTCCTCTGACTGCCAGTTCGGGACGTTCGTTTCCCAGTATCAGTATTGATACAGCGCATCGGAAACCTCCGATTCAGCAACTTCCACGGACTCCCACGCTCGATTATGGACCCGAAAAGCGGCCCGCTGGAGCACGTGCAGCTCCTGTCAGCAACCGCCAAGACTCTGTGACTGCGAGCTCGTCTGCTCAGCCACCACGCAACCTCAGCACACGAATCGTCGGAAACATTCAACAAGGAAATATGTCCCAGATAGAAGATCCGGACGCTGATGCTTTCGCAGCGCTGACTTTCCTCGAACAACACGGTGACGATACGTCAGTGGCGCCAGCTCAATCTGGACCATCAACTGCTGCTTCCCCACCTTCTCATCCGCGAGAGGGGCCTCCCACGATTTCTGAACCGCCTAATATACGGCCTCCAACCCCCGAAGGTGAAAATGCCTCCGTATACAAATCGTCCTTTGCCCCAAGCAAAAATGCCATGCAACGCAAAGCGAGGACCGAAGCGCAGCAAGCTGCTCACGAAGCTGCCACTCATCGCCCAGGTCGTGGGACGGGAAAGCCGAAAAACAAGCTCAAGGCCGTAGAAACATGGGGAGACAGTAGTGAGGAAGAGGAGGAGGAAGAAGAGGAGGATGACGACGTGGACTCGGATGGGCAACCCGTTGCCCCCCGCGATGATCGGTCGGTGTCGAACTACGCGGCATCGGTTAACCAACGTTCGCAGGTTCCCTCGCCACGTGGTCCGTCGCCGTTCACCAGTGGTGTCGGTACCCCACCGCCCACTCAACCAATCCCCCGTCCACCCAGGAATTTGCCGCCTGTCCCAGTTCCTCGCGGACAAGGTTTGTCCCTTGTATTTTGCCTACTTTGCCCTTGTTCCTAATGGTCTCGGTCGCATACTTCATGAAGGAGACGGCTTCGGACCTCGTCATCCCGACCAGTACGAAGGGGCAAGAAGATCACAGTACGACGACACTGTCTCTCATGCTGGCGCTGCTTCTCAAGCACCAATCCCTACTCACGCTCCCGCCCCTGTTTCCGCTCGTCATATGTGGAGCCAAGTTCTTGATCCTGGACACTCAACCGGCGCCGTCCCAGACAACCCCAATTCTCGCGAGACATTCATTCAGTTGGATTCCCCGGCTCAAACCATGACCAAGGCGTTCACACCACACGGACTACTCTCTGCTGGCCTCCAAGATAAAGAAGATCGTTCGGCGAAAAGACAAGAAGAACTTGCGAGGGAATCAGGGGCTTCTCTCATCAACGTACCCAGTAAACCGCCACCGCCTCAAACTGGACTTCTTGGCGCCATCACGGCCCACGAACGTGATCGCAAACGGGAAGGAGGTGTGGGTGCCGCGCTTACTGAGCGCGAGCGCGAAAAACGTCTGGCAGAGGACCGACAGCGCAAGCTCGATGACCTTCAACGTCAGCAGCTAGAACAGATGCAACAGGGTGGTTCAATGTACGGACAACCGATCCCTGGATACAATCCGATGATGAACCCAATGATGATGGGCATGAATCCGATGATGACCGGTTATATGGGCTATCCGCCCATGATGCCCGGCTATGGAAACCCCCAGCACATGTTCGCTGCCCAGCAAGCCGCCCAAGCTTATCAACAAGCTATGTTGTCGCTCTCACAAGCTGGTTCGCAGATCGGAGGTGAAGGCGGGGGACCAGCCCCGATGAGTCCGATGATGACTGGCGCTGGATTGGGAGGCGCGTCGCCGGCACCCCTCAATCCGATGATGACTGGTGGTGGCATGGGAGGCGCGTCGCCAGCACCTCTCAACCCGATGATGACAGGCGGGGGCATGGGCATGGGCTTTGACCCCCGGTTTTCGATGATGGGCATGCCGATGATGAACCCAATGGCTATGGGAATGGGCATGGGCAACCCAGGTATGATGGGAGCACCGATGGGCATGGGTATGCCGATGAACACTGGTCAAGGATTCGATCCACGCATGTCGCAGTTTGACCCCGGACTTCAAGCTCCCAATCCCAACTTTATCCAATCAGGACGACCCGCGAGCAATGGAGGTCTGGACGTCACACCTGGTACCAGCGAAGGAGCTCGAAGATCTGCGAGCGCCAGCCCAAGGCCTCCCCAGTAGGTTGATGATTAGCGATGATTGGTGACGGGAAACTGCCCATGGACAGAACTATGCTTCTTTTCATTCGGTTTATACACAACGTACATACGCACACCTCCTTTCTTACCAGGTTCCTCGGATTAGCATGGGCCTTTATATTGGTTGCATCTGGATATGGACTCGTTTTACGTCGGTTTTCCTGGCTTGCGAAGATTGATGTCTTAGTTATCGTCCAGGTTATTTTATTGAAAAGTGGCGTTCCCAGCAGCAGTCGTGGCGAAAGGAGCCGAGCGCTGACTCCCGGACCGGAACTCGACACGTCCCTGTCTCTGACTCCAATTTCATGTAATGGGAAATTCATGTCGAGCGCACTGAATTGTGCTTTGTGCTTTCCACCTTTCCACCAAACTGTTCAAGTTGTAATTCGGTATGGGTGTTAAGTCTTTGTGGGATTTGTTGACTCCACTAGGTCGGCCAGTATTGTGCGGCTTTCCCCCCTTTTTTGTCAGTTTGGGGACATACTGAGAACTTGAAAAGGTTGGAGACCATGGAGGGAAAAGCGCTCGCCATCGACTCCAGCATCTGGATCTACCAATTCCAGGCCACGATGCGTGACAAGGAGGGCAGGGCCCTGGTCAACGCACACGTATTGGGCTTCCTTCGCCGAATCTGTAAACTCCTCTTCTACGGGATCAAGCCTGTCTTTGTGTTCGACGGAGGTGCCCCTGCGTTGAAGCGGAATACCATCGTGCGTCCCCTCTGAAGAGAGCGTGCACGCACGCGATCTGTCGTTCTGACGTTGCCCTTCCCGTGACCCCTGTAGACCGAGCGCAAGAAGAAGAAGAGCGGTGCGGCTCTCAGTCATGCCAAAGTCGCTGAGAGGCTTCTTGCCGCCCACATGAGGCGCGAAGCCCTCGACCATGCTCGGGCGCAGACGTATGTCGTTAGGAGTCCTCCCGCGCACAAACAATCACTCATTTTATATTCCTTTCGCAGATCTGAGAAGCCCAAATCGTCGAAAGGGAAGGGAAAGGAGGTTGCTGCTGGGCCAGTCGTGATAGATGAGAATACGGTGTATTTGGAGGACTTGATGGGAGACGCGCCGCCCAAGACGCCCCAAACTCCCAAAACGCCGAGCAGAAAGGACGACGACGCGTCGGCACCGCCGCCACCAGGTCCCTCCCCGTTCTCCAAGTCCAAGAACCGCTGGCACGACCACGACCCGTATCGACTGCCCGAAGTCGACCTCGGGGAGCGCGTCGCAAAGGCGACGCGGACCGTCGTCCCCGACCCACGATTGGCCACCGAGGAAGAGCTGCGCGCGTTCATCGAGGAGATGAAGCCCGGAGATTTGGACGTCACGTCGCCCGCCTTTAGGGAGCTCCCCACCGAGGTGCAGTACGAGATCGTAGGCGACCTCCGTCTCAAGTCCCGCCAGACGTCCTACAAGCGCCTGCAGAACATGCTGAAGAAGGCCCACACGCCCCTCGATTTTTCCAAGGAGCAGATCAAGAACCTCCAGCAGCGGAACGCGCTCACGCAGCAGTTGTTGATTACCACAGACACCATCGGCCAGGCCCACGTTTCCATTCCCGTGCGGATAGCGAGCGAGCGGAATAGGGAATATGTCCTCATCAAGAATATGGAAGGAGAGGGCGGGTGGATTCTGGGGATTCGCGACGACGGTAGTAAAGAAAATCCCATACAAATCGATCAGGGTGCCACGTCTCCGAAAGGTGAACCCGGAGACAGCGACGTGGACATGGAAGAGGTTCCAATGTTCGTCTCGAACCCAAATTTTCTCTATTGAAGTTGTGGTCCGACCAGTGATGTTTTGCAGACCTGGACAGACCTTACCCGACTCGGATCTACAGGAGTTCCAAAGACACATGGCTTTGGCCGGTATCGGCAAACGTAGGACACCGAAGAAACACCCGACGCCGCTCTCGACCAAGTCCCAAAAACTGAAGCGGAGAGCTCAACCATTGTTTGACGCTGACTCTGATGAAGATATCCAGCTGTTACCGGCTGCCGGTGACGAAGGCGACCCCACCATGCAGTTGGCGTTACAAGAGTCCTTAGAGTCGCAAGAAAATGCCGACATGCAGCGCGCTCTTGAAGCCTCCCGAAACGAGCTTCTGAGGCGACAGCGCGAAGACGTGACTTCTACCGCAGGAAGCAGCCTCGATGTCTCAGAAAATCTGGCTAGTGAGGTCTCCGACGGAGACGAACTCAACGCTCCGGGGCGTCTCGAAACTAAGTTGGCGATTGCAAATGCAGGGCCGACGCCCAAATCTATCTCGATGACTCAAAGACTTTCGTCCTCGTTTCGGGAAGCGTCGGCGTTCAACGCCCCAAAACTTTTGATTGGCGATCCTTCTCCATCACCCGATCTCAGCGACGATGCGCCTCTTGAGTATCTCGACGTGATGGAGGAAATCGCACAGGAAATCTCTCTGGTCAATGGACCCCACACGACTCCGAAGACGACCCACATCTCGACGGGGCACATCCCTCTTTCAACGGGAGCAGATGGATTGCGCCAGGTAGAACTCCTGGGGGAACAAGTCGTGGATATTGGTGACTCTGACGAGGACATGGAACCTGTTCCTATCTCAATACCAGAAAACGAGTCATCCACGCCCATTACTCTCCTTGAAACCCCGAAATCTAAGGATGCTGTAATCCATAGAAGCGCGACAAAAGTGCACTTTGAAGATGATAATCTCCCTGCCGGACGAGCTGGTGTCACCAAAATACCATCCCCAGAGACTACAGAAACTACCGCACAACACCCTGTCCTCAAGCCAGTCCTCACTCCCGACTCTGAGAATTCTGAAGAGCAGGATGTGATTAGCGATTGGTCTCGCTCGCCATCTCCCGTTGCAGATTCGCTTCTAGCTACGGAGACTCCACAGAAGCCATCCACCGTTGAAGACTCTTGGGATGCCGCACAAGAGATGGATCCACATGCAGAGGAAGGCGAATTTGCCCGTTTCTTATCTCAAGTCAAAGGAAGAGATATTGATGTCGTCCGTCATGAGATCGACGAGGAAATCAAGGCACTGAACCAGCAGAAGAAAGCTGCTATGCGCGATTCCGAAGATATCACTCAACAGATGATCGCCCAAATCATGGTTCGGTTTTATGACGCATGCCCATTATCGTCCGAGTATTTACTGCTGCGCAGGTGATGCTCCGTCTGTTCGGCATCCCATACATCACGGCCCCGATGGAGGCGGAAGCACAGTGCGCAGCGCTCGTCGAACTCGGCCTCGTAGAGGGCATCATCACGGACGACTCGGACGTGTTCCTCTTCGGCGGGGCGCGCGTGTACAAGAACATGTTCAACCAATCCAAGACCGTCGAGTGCTTCTTCCTCGCCGACTTTGCGCGCGAGCTCGGCATCGACCGTGAGAAACTCGTGCAGCTCGCGTACCTCCTTGGCAGCGATTACGTCGAGGGCCTCCCTGGAGTGGGCCCCGTCGTCGCCATGGAGCTGCTGAAAGAGTTTCCTGGGAGCGACTCGCTGCACCAATTCAAGGACTGGTGGCAACGGGTACAATCTGGGCGTGACAAGCACGAGGAATCCCAGAGCAACTTTCGACGACGCTTCGTGGGTCCCTTGTATTCTGTCGCGTATTATTGGCGTGGGGAATTTATCTGTGATGTTTCATGCGCACAGAAGAAGAGGTTCAAAACCCTTTATATTCCCGATGACTGGCCCAACCCCGTCGTCGTGCGTAAGAGATGCTGGCTTTACAACTGTTTAAGCGCTGATGACTGCCAGAGGGATGCCTACTACCACCCCACGGTTGATAACTCTGAAGAGCCGTTCAAGTGGGGACTACCAGACCTTGATGGACTACGCGAGTAAGCATGTTCAAGCAAGGACCGATGACACCGGAGCTGACCCATGAAACGCGAAAAGCTTGCTTTTGCAAGAGCTTGGTTGGAACCGATCCAAGGTCGAAGAACTTCTGTTACCGATTATCCAGAAGATACGAAAGCGTAATCAGGTATGTCTTGACCCCGCACGCCACAAATGACGAAGACCGTACCGTTCTCAACGCGGGTGCCTTTTGCGTACTACAGGCACAGGCGTTGAATCAACAAGGCAATCTGAACGAATATTTTGGCGTCAACTCGGCCGGCGGGGTGATAGCCCCGCGAAACCGCAAAGCTTATGCGAGCAAGCGTCTGCAGCAGGTCGTCAACGATTTCCGCGAGCAGCGGAGAAGAGCGACCGAGACGAGCAAGAACGCCGGCGCAGACGAGGAACGATCGTCTTCTTCCTCAGAAGGTGACAACGAAGCGCCTCCACCACAGCCGACTGCTAAGCGAGGCAAGGCGCGCGGAGGGAGCTCCGTAGGTGACGCTGGAAAGAGGAGGAGAGGAAAAGGAGGAGGGAGGGGAAGAGGGAGCGCCCGGGGTGCGCGCGCTGGGCCCTCACGCAAGCGCAAGCGCAGTGTCACTTCTACCTGCAGTGATGGTGGCAGCGATGGTGCAGATTCAGATGGACAAGACCCGCCTCCACCCCCGCCAAGCGGAACAGCATCACGCCCGCGGGCCAGACCTGCATTCAGAGGAAGGGGATCTTAGAGGTAGATCGGTATTGTGATCACAATTTGTCGTTGATCTTTCCATTCGGACGAACGCCATCTCGCTTGCTTATTTTCTCTCGGGCTGTAAACACCACTGTACACGATGACGAGATTTTTTTTTGGGGGGGGGGTTTTCTTTCTATTGAATGTTGGATTTTGAGCCTCTTGATTCAAGTCCCCGAATTGTCTGGACGCCTTGGGAGAACTGTGCAGCTCATCCAGTGGTCTTGGTGGTCTGCTAAAGATAGAGCAGATGACAGGCATCCTTATGGTGCAACTGAGGTGGTTCAACTGAGGTTCAACGTTCAACGTCCAGTGCTGTAATCCCGTATGGGCAGATGACAACGCGAATCTCAACCACGTCCGTCCTTAATCCGGTTACGGCACGGTGGTATTCAACAGATGTGCGATTGGAACGGTGCCCGGAAGAATGCCCGAAGACTCAATTGAGTACGGTGACCAAAAAAGGACCTTTGAAAACAAGATACCGAAATTGATCCCCTCCGATCACCAGATCCCGTCTCACTTACAATTAAATTCACAAGCTGTTTGTCAAAGGGCAGGGGTCAACCAACCGAGTAGGGACCAGGGGTAGAACGAACAAGTTCCCCCCAACACGGGAAAGACCAAAATGAT
>Ga0307510_10005600_pt1 | contig 14973 bp, 5 predicted proteins | sample 12_EM_MG_FD_207224 | JGI IMG/M metagenome (GOLD analysis project Ga0307510, IMG submission 207224) | Populus trichocarpa ectomycorrhiza microbial communities from riparian zone in the Pacific Northwest, United States - 12_EM | ecosystem: Host-associated > Plants > Roots > Unclassified | place...
ATACAATTTTTTTTCTTTTTTTCTCAAAAAACTTCGATCTCAATATTTTTTATATATAAGTAAACGAAACCACAAACAAAGGGAGCATTCTTCTTGGAAACAACTTGGAATTATTTTCCATTCCTCTCTTTTTTTTATAAAAAGAAAAGGGATTTTCAGTTGTTCATGAGGGGAGGAGAAATGGGAACTACTGCAAAGCATGGAGAATACACACTGCCAAGAGTTGCCGTCAATCATAACGTGAGGCCAGGCAAGATGCGTATTTGCACAGTCAAGTAATGCGGGCGGCTCATCGGATGCTTTGACTTACAACGCCATCCAAAAATCAAATGAACAGCAATAATGCAGCCTTTTGTATTAAATCCAGTAAAGTTTTTTAGATTTTCTTTTGAAATAAAACATAAGTTTGTTCATTTGGGTTGACTAATGGAGGGTGACAGTACATTTCATGGGAAACAGGGAAGAAGATCGTATGGGAATGGAGAAATGGAAATATTTATAACATTACGTACTTTACACCTCCTGTGTATACATTAATTAAAATAATTACTGTGTCTTTCTCTCGTTCTCTGAGATAATTTGCCTTTCTTATGGTGTAATCACCAAGTTGCAGGAGCATCTTTATATATTATTATTATTACGTTTTCCATAATTTATAAAAAAATAACCTTTTAATTTTAAACATGTATGAATGTGTTTTGAGTGTAAGTGTTTTTTAACCTTTTTGTTTTCAATATTTTAAACAGTATTTTCACACATATGTATAAAGGTTTGAGTAGTTGTTTTTATTGAATTTGTGACCCATTAATAGATCCTCAAACGAGTCCTATCAATTATATGATGAGACTTTGTTATTTTTTCTGTAAAAAAAACATTTTTGATTTACTTGGTGTGATTTTATTCAACTTAAAGGTAATACAATTCTTAAATGGATCATATCTTTTAAAAATCAAGAAAATCAATTTATTTTTAAAACAAATTATATATATGTATGTATTTTTTTTTTAATGTGAACATGATTTGTGAGTTGAAAAATCCTCTTTGATTCACTTTTCTATCATACAACAAATCATTATCTTACTAATGGAGTCGCCTTCAAGGCTACGACATGTGTTTAGGTGTGTGTGTGTTTTTACTTGTAAATATCTCATTCTTTTTATTTTTATCAATGTGTGAACATTATTTTTCATATGTTAGAACATTATCCCATGAGAGAACCTAGGCTGAATCAATATTGTCCCATCAAGATCCTATGAGTGTGAGTAGAGGTCGTTGAGTCCTTTTTTAGTACAATTAAATAGAACGGGCAACAGTTCAAATTGATCGCTACCATCTTATTGGTTCCAACGCTCGTATTCTAAAAGTGAGAATTTGACCTTATTGCAAGACATGTTTCTAAATCAATATCTTAGATTAGCACTAGTTTAGGAAAATCTTAGTAAATCACAATAAGTATCTTTGTCATAAAATAATAAGCAATAAGGCAACATATCTTAGGTAGGATGTATAGGACGATGAGTATCTTTTCTATTACATAATTAACCCTTTACCTAGAAATCTAAAGACTAGTTAGAGTTTCTATTTACCATAAAATTAGATAGTGACTTCTATTTTAATTCTTACATTTAATTCACCAAGATGTCCCTATGAAAACTATAATTATTATTTAGCAATAAAATAACAATAATTTAATTTAATTTAGTATTATAATAAGAATTATTATCATCTTTAGTATCGATATTATAATAAAGTTTTATATATCTTAAATTAAGTAAATTATATGTAACATTCTTCCCTTCATGTACCTTAGTTAACAAAAAAAAACAGTTTAAAAGAAATTAAAAGAGGTTAGTGATTCAATGCAAAGAACCAAAACACAAAACATTATGGATTAGAATAATATTTTTACATTTTTGCTTTTCTCAACATAAAACCAATGGCTTTGCTGATGAGGGTAATATCATCTTTTCCATATGATCCATTGATCATTACCATGTTGATTGGGAAAATGGTCTTTTCATATTTTTTAGCATAGTAAAATTACTTAATTATCCCTAAAAGGAAATAATATTGAATTGGAATTTGATGGCTTCTTCTTCTTTTTCTTTTTTTAAGCATAGTAAAATGATAGAATTACCCTTTAAGATAAAGAAATTATTAAGCTGACATAAATGAGTGTTTTCATATAGTTATAATCAAGTTGCATGTGTTAGTGAGTGGGAGACACTCACTCTATTTAGTGGCGTGTGAGGCATTTTCTGGTTAATAAATGGTTGTTTTCATGGCAACATTTGAAACATCTTGGTGGCATCTCCATCCATGAGTGGTGTATGTGGCCAATGGACCTCTAGTTTGGTGTCGACATTCTTTTCTTTTCTTTTCCTTTATTTCTCTCTCTCTTTTGATTTCCATGTCTATCCCTCCAATTTTTCAAAGTAGCCATTCCATTTGTTTTTCCTTCAACTTTGGTCTATGTTCTTTTTATTATAATTTTTGTTTATTTCAAATGACTTATAAAATTGGGATTGTGTTTTAGTTTCAACTCCCTTCAATTGTTTTATCTAACATATTTGATATTCATTGTTTTGATTGCTATTTGTTTTTTTTTTTTATCATTTTCTTGATTTATTTTGTTTTTAAATTTTGGATGATTGAGAATTTTGCTTCGTGATTTTTTTTATTTGCCTTCTATGGAATAATCTAGTCTTATGACCCGAGTCACGAGTTTCAGATATTAGCATGATTTGACTTCAATCCTTTTCTTTAAGGTTCTTTGTTTATTTTTATTTTTTTTAATTTCATCATTTGACATTTGATTATTGGACATTCTATGAGGTTATTCTGATCTCATATCTAGGGTTATGAGTTAGTTTAATTAACCTGGGTTGACTCGGTTTTGTTTTTACTTTTTCTCTAATCGATTTTCTTTAGTCTCTCCTTTCATTATTTAGTTTACTTGAGAGGTGACCTCGTTTGTTTTATTCAATTTTTTATGTATAGGTATATATTGACCTCACAATTTGCCCGCAAATTTGGCATGTCGACTCGAGTAAGGTTATTTTGTCCTTTTTTTTCAATATGTTTTTGAGCGTTTCATTTACTGGTAATTGAGCTTAAGATTTTATTTTTATTTTTTATGAGGTTAACCATTTCTCATTCAATTTTTGTTTTGTTATCGAATAAAATCATTGAAACTTTGTAATAATATTTAGAAAGTATCTTTTCATAACATTGACAAATATTTATTTTTTAAAATCATTGAGACATTGTCGATTTTTCCTTTGATTTTTTTTTTATCGTTGGCTTTTTTATAATTATATTATTAAATTTACTGAACTTATTAAACTCATTCATTTTGATTCATAGTGGGAGATATTATTTAGTTAGTTAAACTAAAGATTATTCAGTAATTTATCAAGTTGATTGATGTGTCATTTATAGATTTTAAACCTGCTTTGTTGCCCATTTGGATAGCAAATCAAACAGCATAATTGTGCACTTTACATGGTGCATATATAGCTAGGGCATGAAGGCGAAAGCAACATATTACATAGTAATTTGCAATTAAAGATGTTTAAGCACAACTTATGATGATGTTGTATAATATATAAAGTATTCTATGCTTATAATATCGTTAAGAACTGTAATTATATATTGCTGCATCCATAGCTAGGACCAGAGCTCCATAAGGATGCGAGGAGGCAACGAGCTGGTCAGCATTCAAATAATTTGATGTGATGATGTGTAAATTAAATTAAGAGTTTGAAGAGATAGAATTTTATGCTCGTAATAATTTCTCAAGTGAAATAGAATATTTCTCAGTGAATGTATATATGTTAATAACGTTACTATAAGAAAAATCTAATGAAATCATTTTTCATTAGGGAAATATTAAGAAAACATTAAATGAGGCAATAATTAAATACTCCATTTGTACTTCCACTCGTGTAAAACTCATATTAGTGGTTTACAGAGTACCTTATAATTAGAATTAATATATTGAGTTTTTGAAAGTGTTTCATATATATGTATGTGTATGGGCGCGTTCTAATTTTTATTAAAATTGAATTGAGAAAGATGAGATTTTTGTATGTGCAAGAATATCATTTAGCTAAAAGATCATTGGTGTGCTTGATAACTAAAACCAATCATCCAAAGAAATGTGTGTTGAGAATGAAAATGAGTTTTTATTAAGAGGAATATTGGGGTGTTTGAGAGTATGGTTGCGGTTGTTTTTCAAAATGTTTTTCACTCGAAAATGCATTAAAATAATATATTTTTTTAATTTTTTAAAAATTATTTTTAACATCAGTATATTAAAATGATTTGAAAACAATAAAAAATATTAATTTAAAGTAAATAAAAAAAATTTAAATTTTTTCAAAAGCATTTTTGAAATACAAAAACGAACAAAATATTAGGATTAGGATGAAACTTTTATTAAATCACATTGTTGGGGTGGGCATTCCTCAAGCAACACCACCTCCCAAGAGATAGATGAGGCTTGTTTGCTAAGAGAGTGTGCTGGCATTTCTCTTTACACGAGTTCAAGAAAATGAAAGAATGGAAATATCCGCACCAAGTCCGCCCTTTCAAAGAAATATCAACATCGGCATTGATTTTAAAGCAGTTTTTGGGAGGAGGATGCCATCGGACATTTGGTTCCCCGATGATCGATGCATTTGACTGGCCTTGGTAATCCGAAAGAAGAAAAGATGCTTATATGAACAATCAACAGGGGATCACCTGGTGCATTATTGAAAATGGAATCCTTCCGCGATTTCCACAATGACCAGACAATCATGCTGAAATAGTCCATCTCCAAATGTTGTCATCGGTCCATAACCTAATCTTGAAAAGATCTATAATCCATACAAGAACTGTAAGGAGACAAGAAGGATAGAAACCACAGAGGTCTACCATGTTCTCATTCATTGTCATAATATTTGGCGTATTTGAGCTAGGTTTATTGATTGTTGGGTATATCTTGATACTGCCTTAAAAGTTTATCTAGTCTATTTCATTAATGGGAACATCTTGTTCATGGAAGATTTCAGAGCAAGGAATGCTTCATGCTTTTCTTTATAATTTTATGGTTTATCTAGCTTACATGTAATGAGTTAATCTTCAATAAAAGGATACCTAATTATGATATTGTGTTTTCTTAATATTGACTAGAGTGTGTGTTTAGATCAAAGCTATTTTCTCAAATTTTTATTATTGAGCACTTGATTTATTAATATCCAAGGATGGTTTAGAGGCTGTTTGTTTACGCGGCTGCGGCTGGGTTTAACGTAAACCGCAGGTATTAAATGTTTGGTTATGCATAATCTCAGTTTACTATTCACTGTGGGACCGTTTAAATTTCAATAAAACCGCAGGTTTGCGGAACAACACAATGGAGAGTGACCACGTGAACAGTGGAGTCACTCTCCACTATCCCGGTTACTGTTCCGGACCGACTGGGTCCGGTCCGAAGCTAATGTATTGAACCGGGTCCGACCCAGTTAAATAAAATTAATTTTTATTTTTTTAATTGTGTTTTATTCAACAAATTAGAAAGAGATTGCTTGATGACGTAGCATTTGCAGAATTTAATCGCAATCTCAATTTTGTTCTTGCCGGGTCCGACCCAGTTAAAAAAAAAATCAATTTTTATTTTTATTTTTTATTGTGTTTTATTTGAAAAATTAGAAGGAGATTGTTTGACGATGTAGCATTTGCAGAATTTGATGGCACTCCCAATTTTATTCTTGATAATATTTTTACCTGATGTTGTTGCGCGCTTAAGAAACCATGGAAAATGTAGTTCTTGTTTGATAGATTTCATACGTGATGAAATTGTCCGTAGTTTAATGGAATAATAAAAAAATATTTGATATCAATATTATTTATTTCATGATGTAATAACAGTAGTTAAATCTACAATATTTACCATCAATATATATATATATATATTAATTATTTTATAACCTCAATTTGAAAAGCATTCTTTTAACCAAACACATTAAACTACTTTTTGTTCAACCTCAATTTCAACTACAGTTTTAACCAAACATATATTTTTCCAAACCAACCTCAAGTAAAAGTATTTTTTATAAAAACAACTTTTTTCAAACCACAACCACAACAGCTACCACAATACCAAACACACCAAACTAATATCAAATGTTTAAGGCCTCTCACTTACATTCCTCCTTATTTGTATACTCTAAAGCGGATTGTTAATGGATCTTCTAAGGATAAACTTGGACCTAGTGGAATTTAAGGGTACTACATGATCATAATGGGATAGTAATGAGATTTTTTCAGCCTATGTGGGAATTAAGAAGTCAAGTGAGGTTGAATTGCTTGTTTTAATCAAAACCCTAGAATTATCCTTCGAATGAATTTTGGTATTAAGTCATATTCTGCCTCTATTATTAATTGGATGAACAAACATCCTGTTAGACCTTCAAAATATCATACTTATTCATTTTCACTTGTCATTATGTTTTTCTTTTAGGTTCTCTATCTTATTGTCATGTTGCCAGATAAGGAGTTAATATAAAAAATGGGTTTATTACTTTGTATTGATGCTTTACTGATTTCATATAGATTATTTTTTGTTGTTGTAATATTAAAGGTACCTATAAAGATTGAACAAGGTTTGTTTAATGCTTCTAGTGGGTGGTTTGAGTTATTACCAGAGTTTTAAAACCCGGACCGGCCTGGCAGGTCGACCGGGGACCCAGCCGACCCGGGCCTGGGACCGGTCCGGGTGGAGGTAAAAACCCGCTTGGGAGTTGGCCCGGTGAAACCCGGTCGACCCGGCGGGTCGACCTGGGACCTGGTCAAACCCGGTTGAGACCCAGTCTATTTTTTTTAATATTAGCAGTCATTAAACGACGTCGTTTTGGCCTTTTAAAAGGCCAAAACGCTGAAGAAGAACAAAGCAATATTGGGGACAGTTGCAAACCTAATTAATGAAAGAGGAAATCAACTCTTTGAAACCCAGCTTTGGTTTTCTTAAAGTCCTAAGAGGTCAAAGAGAGATGGAAAACCAGAGAAAGAGAGAGTAACAGTTGACTCTAATTTAAATCAAAAGAATCGGCGCTGGTTGCAAGATGCATTGCCTCTTGAGACTCCGTCTGGTCCAAATTCTGCCAAAATTAAGTCTAGTGGTGTGAGCAAAGAAACAGACAAGAAACCAAATGAACACGGTGAAGGAAGCAAGCATTCTTCTAAGCCAACTGAAGTGCCTTGGTCACGGTCTTTTTTTTAGGTTTTTTCTTTTTAAAGTAATTGTTGATATGTGGTTTTGTGAAATTTGTTCTGGTGTCTCATTGTCATTATCTAATGAATGTGAAATCTAGCGCGGTTGAGACAGTAAGTTCAGAAACTAAGGTATGCTTGGGTGCGTATGGAAATAGAAAATTTGAGTTTGTAGTCATTATAGGACTTAGTGGTCTGGGATTATTTCTATACTTTCCTGAAATGCCATTTATACTATACAGTGGCTGTCTTTGTAAATGTTTATTTGCTTGAATCAAAACAGAGCAGTTCAACTTTTGCAACAAAAAAAAGGAGAGAATTTTTTTTTATATATATAGGTGTTTTTTTTTTTGGTTGACCCGGGTCAACCCATCTGACCCGTGACCCGATTACTTGACCGGGTCGATAATCGGGTCGGGTTTCAAAACTATGGTTATTACAGAAGATGGAGATTTGGAATTATGGTTAATGTTTTGGAAATGACAGCTTTAGTTATTTATGATAGCTCTATTGTAAGAGTTGGAGTTTTGTTGCCATAACTTGCAGCAGGCTGATCTCTAAATTTTATGTTTTTGTTGGTTTACATGTGTTTTTCTATTGTATTTGTCTTCGATATCCCTTTAGGGTGTTTTGTCATTTCTTGGCCTAAACTTTGTTGCTTATAAAAAAAAATAGAAGCTTGAGCATTAAAAGGTCAACTTCCATTGATCTTTGCAACCAAAGACCATATATTGTAAGGATCCATCACTAGAAATCTCATCAACCATCACAACTTGATCCTCATCGCCTTTCTCCTTATCACTTTCAAACCATTGCCTTTACTTTATACCTTACCAACAAAATTGTCCTGTATTAAGAAAGCTGAGATAAAAAAAATATATTAAAAATATCCTTCAAATAGAAATGACGATACCTAAAAATTTTAAGAAGAAGACTTGCAAGAAATAAGAAAAAAAACTTAGATTTCCATCCTAAGAAAAACCATAAAGAGAAACTTTGGTTTGTTTAATGCTTCTAGTGGGTGGTTTGAGTTATTACAGAAGATGGAGTTTTGAACTTATGGTTAATGTTCTGGAAATGACAACTTTAGTTATTTGTGATAGCTTTATTTTAAGAATTGAAGTTTTAGTGCCTTAACTTGCAGCAGGCTAATCTCTAAATTTTATTTTCTTGCTGGTTTATTTATGTTTTTCTATTATATTTGTCTTTGATATCCTTTTAGGGTGTTTTGTCATTTCTTGGCATATACTTTGTTGCTTATAAAAAAAACCTAGAAGTTTGAGCATTAAAAGGTCAATTTTCATTGATCGTTGCAACGAGAGACCATAAATTGTTGGGATCCATCACTAAAAATCTTATCAACCAGCACAACTTGATCCTCGTCATCTTCCTCCTTACCACATTCAAACCATTGCCCCTACCTTATACCTTACCAATAAAATTGCCATGTATTAAGAAAGATGAGATAAAAAAAAATGAAAAATATCCTTCAAATAAAAGTGACAACTCCTAAATTTTTTTAGAACACTTGCAATAAATAAGAAAAAAACTTAGAATTCCATCATAAGGAAAACCATAGAGAGAAACTTTGGGAAAGACTAGGACTTTGAATATAGTGTAATACTAAATAGGTGGCTCGTGTTATACCACAAGCTAGACCATAAAAAACCTTTAATGTAAAACAATGATGTCCATGTACTGTTAGTATGTTTTAAGAAGTAAGAAAAACATGCAACTTAGGTTAAATCAGCCTAAGCAATGTGATCTTGGGCTTAAGCCATGTATGCCTAATCGCTCAACTCCACTTGGGCTCATTTATGAATTTCAACAAAAACATATCTAATAAAACAAATGATAGATTATTATGTTACTAAAATAATATAAAAATTGTAAAAGAAAATAACTTAATTTTGTATTAAAACATGCACGACAATGAGAAAATTTCCTTCTTTATAAAAATATATTGTGTAGGTTAGATGCTAATTTGAGACCTGGGTCATGAGGCTAGGACAATCCCATAAACATTATGATGCCTAATTAACAATAATTTAAATGTAGAAGAATGAAATAAAAAAAATTAATTAACAGAAAAAAACAAAAAAAATACACCAACAAACCTTAGAAAGTTTGTGAAACCTAGCGAGTCAGATCATGCAAGCATGATAACCTAATAGAAAGCAAAACATGAAAAATTATGCAGTCCAATTCTTAAACAAACCCAATGTTGAATGATAAAATAAAAAAGAATTCAACAAAAACATATTTAAGTCATTCTGAGTTAAGTCGTCAAACCCGAGACCTAGGTCATGACACCAAGATAACTCTATAGAAAAAAAAATCACAAAGCTTAATTTCCCACAAACCCTATGTTGAAGGATGAAATTGAGAAAAAAATAGCGTAAAAAAGGATGAAAAAAATAACTTATGTCAATCCGGGTTAGCCTTTCAAACCCATAACCGGGTCATGAGACCCAAATCATCCCATAAAAAAAATCACAGAGCCTAATTCTTAACTAACTGAATATCGATAGATGAAATTGAAAAAAAAGGGATCAATTTAAAAGAAAGATCATAAGCAAAAAAAAAAATAGAAAAAAAAAGAGAATCAAATTCAAAATAAAAATAAAATAACATGACACATTTATCTTTTTTGACAAATCAACACGAATCCCAATAAGATGAGAGAGAAAAAGGGGGAGGAACAAATATTTGTAGGAGCCTCACTTCTATTCCACTATCGTTACGCATGACTTTATAAGAAAGTCATTTTCGCGCCACATCCATCACTACAAGGAAGATGGTGTTAGGCTACCAGAGGAAGTTGTTGTGTTTCTAGATCGTAGTGACTTTCCTTGCACATTAGATCATGGGTTGCATGAACCAGCTAATTTGTCCCTGCTCAGCCACCTTAGCCCACTATATTTGTTTTAGTTTCAATGTTGGTCCGTTAACACCTAATTGTTTTACATCAACATTGTTTTATTTTATTTTATCAAATCGAGTGCCAAAGTTTCCCTTGACATTTTAAGAACCTCATATCTATGTAATTAAAACAAAACACCAAATAAAATCCAAAATAAAGGCAATGTGAAATGATCAACTTTTTTTAAAACTCTTCCCCTAATCGTGCAAACTTGTCCTTGATGTTGGCAAAAAAAGGGACTGAATATTTGTTTAAACTTAAAATTCTATCCCCGAAACTTTAATTCTTTTAAATCAATGAAATTGAGTTTTATCCTGTGAAACCAAGCATTAACTAACCGACGAAACATTTGTGCGACACTACGAGATCTCTACACGCAAGCATAAAAAATAAAGTATCAAGACCAATCCCAAATAAATGGAATGTTAAAAGCACCAATTGAAAAGAAACAAAATTGAGAAACTAAAATGGAAAAATAAAAAAAGCAAAACATCATACGAACCCATATTGTTTTATTATTACGTCACAAGTTATTGTTTTATTATTACGTCACAAGTTACAGGAGTTTACTAATGCCTTTGAGTTTTATTATTATTATTATTGTATTGAAAAAGATTTGTATTTCTTACACATCCCCGTAAATACACAATTGATGTGATGTGGGTTGGTTCAATTTGACCACCCATTTTTAAAACTGTTAATTTATTGGATTTTCATATTTAAACACAATGAAGGTTTCCTTCAAGAAATTCGATTTTGCATTCACCAAATCTCGAAATAGATTCATGCAGTGTTCAACAATGAACATGATATATTGATTGCAACATATTCATGTTCTTGGATGAGTCATTGAAAGAGTTATGCACTCATTGAAATATTTCCAAATAATGTATAATAGAATAGCTAAATAATATGGAAGGATGATGGATAGTTTTAAAATTTGAAAACAAGAAAAACACGATTTGGATAATGCTAGAAAAAATGGTCAGCTATTTTTAAATTTAATCATCACTACTTTTGAAAAATGTTGAGACATTGTATCTTCTTGCCAATAGTGAAAAGGTTTTGGCTAGAGGCCGGCTTGGCAAGGTTTGGTTTGGCGTGCATTTTGCATATGACTTAGGCTAAAGGAAGGGTGATTGCTTTCGAGGTGACTCCTTTGAGAAGAGAGGAAGACTGCCTGCTACACGAGCATAATATGAAGCAGTTGGTCGCAATTAGTAATATATAAAGACAAGTGATTTCTGGCAATTTAATTTTCATGTTTTTTTGGTATATGTCTTTAGGACCATTTATCACTCTTTCATTTGTTTACGGCTGACTTTAATAGCAGAAATAATTAAGAATCAGTTGCACACAATATGTATACCATAAACTTATCTTCTATCTTGACATTATGTACTTTACTTTTCTACCTTAAGAGTGGAACGCTAGTTAAGAGCCCATACTATTCTTCATCTAACTTGTAATTAGAGTAGGGGTGTTCATAAATATAATTGGATTGGGTTTGAATTCCTAATTATATCCAAACTAACTTCTAATATTTTATAAATTGTAAATCTGATTGATTTAATTTTTTTAATCTAAGCGGGTTGAATATACTAGATTAAGTTAAATTTTATAGATATCCACGAGTTAGGGTTATATTGTTAATTCTCATATATCCGCATTTAGAGGCAGAACTACAGAATGGACTGTAGGTATTATGGCGCCCCTAATATTAGGTCTAATTTTCATACCTTGCACCGACATTTAATTCTAGTTACCTTCCCCTCCCTTCCAATAAGGAGATAAATCTATTTTTTATTATGTTAAATAAATCTAATAAGAAGCCCACTAATAAGAATTTTGAAGATGAAACATTTCTAAATAAAATAAAAATTCATAAATTATAAATATATAGACAAAAGGATTATATGGTGTACGGGTTAAGTCAATCTGACCGAGTTTTAAAAATTTTGACCTACCACCAACTCATAATATCCATTCCTAAGGTTTGTTTACCTACTATCATGTGTAAAATCCATATTTTCTTACTTTGACAAGTTAGGTAAGGTTAAATAACACAAATATTGTAGATGAACTTGTTTTTTCAACACCTTTATATTAGAGTAGAAACACGATACAGTTGTTTTTTATCCTGTAATTGTAGAAGTAAAATCCTCTGCAAAAAAAGACTCACATGATGAATTTTGTTCAATTAAATGTTTAGGATGGCTTAAATGTTTTCTTGACGATATTAAATGCTAAAAATGATTTGGATAACATATAATAACTTTAAGCAATTAACAAAGTTTTCATTGAAAGTTGTCAATTATTGAGAGGTTGAACAAATAAACTTTGGTCACTGTTTTTTTTTTAATAAAAAAAAGCATGCACCATCATTCCGAGAGAAAAAAGAAAAGAGAGTGTTATCATGGTTAAGTGTTTGGATGTTGGCCTTTTGTTTTGTATCTTGTATTTTTTATCAATATTTTTGCAAGAGAGAAAAGAGAATAATTATCTTACTTTGTTAAAATAAGTAGTGTAGTAATAAGAAATGAGTGTAAAAGTAAGTAATATTGTTTGTGTATGCGTTTAGGATGCAGAAAAGTGTTTAAATGAGTGGTTGTATAGAGTGGAAAAGGATCATTAATCCTTTTGGAGACATTAAAGACATGATTGGAGATTCAATAAAGAAACTTTTGGTGATGTGGAGATCTCCCGTGGAGATTTTCATGGAGACACAGTTAGAGACATGGAGATCTCGCCTATGAAGACTTTTATGGAGATAAGTTTAGAGATTATAATAGAGATTTTTTGTTAGAGACATTGGAGATATGAAGAAAATATTACAGCTTTTATAAAAAAAAATTAAAAAGAAAGAGATATAGTTTCCGAAGCTAATTTGAGGATTATTTGATGTTAGGTAGATCATCAAGTATGTATACTTCCTTTCTTCTATGCTCATCTTTTCTTTTCTTTTTCACGAGGTGGTGAAGGTAACCTTTGGTGATGAATCTTTCTATCTTCGTTTCCAAGGCATGACATTCCTCAACTTTATAATCATGGTCAAGGTGAAAAAGGCAGAACATATTGGGGTTTCTCGTGTTTGTGCCATTTTTCATGGATGAAGGATATTATATAAATTCTCCATTTGATAAAAGCTAGCACCTCAGTCCATATGGTGGCCAAAGGAGTAGTCAGGATTTCGAGGAATATAAAGTGATCATGAATGTGTCTTTTGGTACTCCTGTTAGTTATTTTGTTTAGAGATTTATAATGTTGGGGAGACTCTTCTTGGTAGAAACATAGGTAAACTCTGTTTGGTCACACTGCTTTTTTCATTCTAATCTAATTTTTCATTACTTATTTTATATTACGCAGAGTCCTGTTAAGGAGTGTATACAAGTGTTCCCATAATGAGTAGTTATAGACTCCACTTATTAAGTCTTTAGTGAAAATAGGTATGAGCAAATTTTTCACATGCTCTAGTGCTTTCATCTTCTCATTGGGTGATGGTAAAAAGATTTATCGAGCTCTTGTTGACTAGGATGTTATTGTTGAAACTAGAGGTGACCTTAACACATAGATCATGAAGGAAAAAGCCAGGTTTAAGGCTATGATACCACACCCTAGCAAATTCATAAAAAAATACACTGAAAATTTAATACATAGCATCACTCTTTTGTGTCATAAGCTTTAAGATGTTTCTAATATTTTGTATGTGCCTCCTAGGATCTGTAAGATCATCATAGTTATCTAAACTAGCCTTCATAGTAACACATTCTTTGGAAAGATAAGTGTGTAAAACTCCTAGACAAAGTGGGGAGTCTCCCAACTGGTGGGACTAGTGTTCATTCTTAGGAGCTGATCTCATCTCACATTTAGGATTATTGTTTTTTCAAGGAGTATGAAAGTGGGAGTTAGATGAAGATTGATGGAGATAGTTGATAAGTGTAAAACATACATATGTTTTTATTCCTTTTACACTATGATTTTTAATATATTTTAAGCTTATTTGAGCTTATTGAAAGTTATTTTTATGAGTTTGGCATGCTTAAGAGACTTTGTGAATTAATTGTTAAAAGATAAGAATTTCTACATTTTATGTTTTAAACTTTGCTTCTTGTGACAGGTTTTTCACTGAGTTACAATTTCAGAATGTGAACATAGGTTGAATCAAAGTTAAAGTACACATATCAAGCTTTCCATAAAGGTATTATAGGCAAAAATCTAAGTTTCTTTGGACCTCTAATCAGACTTGCAAGATCGGGTCGAAACCCTACTTGTAACAGGATTTTTTATTTACACACTACAGATTCAAACGAGCATATCTTGAGCCTCGGACATCGAAATCATATGATTCAAAAGCCCAGCATCATCTAAATATTTAGGACTACAACTTTTATGAAGGATTCTAGGTTAGATAAAAACTTTTTGAAGGTGAAAATTCGGATGCAATCTTAAGGATGAGATTGGTCTCCTGATCTGATATGGAAACTAACGGTGTTGAGCATCCCACTACGGTTGAGAGTCTTATATAGAAATGGTGGGCCTTAGGATCTAAGAAAGTTTTAAATGAATCTTATAACATTCCATGAATGAAAGAACACAACTGGAACAATTGTATATTGCAAGAAAACAAGTCAGAAACAAAGTCTAAGTTGCAACAGAGTCTAAATTACAGTAGAGTTGTGACAGTAGCAGAGTCAATTTTCAACACAAATTATAAGGAATTTAACCAACCTTAAGAACCAAATAAATAAGGAAGGAATTAAGTAGCATAAGGACTTTTAATTAGCCTAAAAATCTTG
>Ga0307510_10005601_pt1 | contig 14972 bp, 3 predicted proteins | sample 12_EM_MG_FD_207224 | JGI IMG/M metagenome (GOLD analysis project Ga0307510, IMG submission 207224) | Populus trichocarpa ectomycorrhiza microbial communities from riparian zone in the Pacific Northwest, United States - 12_EM | ecosystem: Host-associated > Plants > Roots > Unclassified | place...
CTGAATGTTATTTTAGGTTTAGGGTTAGAAAAGATGCAGAGAGCAAAGGGAAGGGGGCTAAATGTTACTTAGGTAGGGTTAGAAAAGATGCAGAGAGTAAAGGGAGGGGAGAGATGCAGAGAGCAAAGGGAGGGGGGGCGGCGACTGAATGCTACTTTAGGTTTAGGGTTAGAAAAAACATCCTATTTATACTTGCTTTTTTTTTTTTAAGTGCTGGCCTGGTTGAACCGGTTCGGTTCGGTTCTGTTCAATCGGTTTCAGACTTTGAAAACGAAACCGAACCGAACCGAACCAGAACTTTTTTGTGATTTTTTAATCGGTTAATTCGGTTTTTTTTTCGATTCGGTTTTTTCGGTTATTGTTTTTTTGATTTTCTCGGTTTAATTGGTTTATCATTTTTTTTGCTCAGCCCTACCTTGTGTCATGTTCTTTAATTTACTCGATTTTAAGTACTCTCGTAAAGCCTTCCCAAACTCCAATTGGCATGAAATTTAACCTAAGATAAACCAATAAGTCTGGAGATTCGTTATAAACTTTTAGCCTGATCCAACGGTCGGATTGAGATATATCATCGATACCGTAAAACTAAACAATCAGTGTCTTTTACGCTAACATTTGAATTTCATGCATTACTTTATTTACTTAGATTCTCATAACATTCCCCCTTAATTTATACTCAATAAATTCAATATTACCACATCCATCACTGATTTATCAAAAAAATCCTTTTATTCGTTGAGACTCTTCTCCGTTTTCGCTAACATTACAAATTTTAATCCAAAATTCATAACCCTCATTTCGACTTCCACCATACCTTTAAATTTATTTATGGAAATCATTCTCTCCCTTACACATTGCATTTGTTATTATTTCTACTATTTATTTATTTCTTTTCATATTGAGTCTCCATTGCTCATTGAGGTTTTTTCTTTTTCTTTTTCTATGATCCTATATTTATTCAGGGGTTTACAATGTTTGCCAGATCCACGCTTTTTTGGGCTTGGCTTATTACCAAACCCAAGTGCTTTGGGTTTGACATGTTTGTCAGACCCCCACTACCTTAGGCTTGACTGACTACCAAGTCCGATATCAACACTTTCTTGCCTTTCAAGCAAATAGGGCACATTGTCTTGAGGTTGCCTGATCTCCTCGCAATGTGGCTATTTTTTCTGAGTTGGGAACTTTATTGCCAAGTACCGGGTACTGATGATGACATTGATTTGATGTAGAAGGGGTCTTTCTAAATTGGCCTTATAAGCCAATGTCATATTAATCACCATAAAGCTTTGCTAGAGTTAGACACATTCTGGAGGGGTGCCCATTACAACATGTAACTCTAAGGCACCCTTCAGTGGCATGCCCGGACCCTTTATACCAATGAAGGGAGTTTTTACCGGTGTTAGTTTTGAAGAGAATATTCCAATTTGGACCATAACTTCCGTGAATAGGATGTTAACTACACTATCATCTTCTACTAGTACCTAATGTACTTTGTGATTGGAGATAACAATGGAAATGATGAGAACGTCCTCATGTTGAAAAATCACACTTTCATCTTTAGGAGTAAAAACTATTGGCTCGTGTTATTGAACCGATGATTTAATAGTGGTGATGACTTGTTTCCCATACTTACTCTTTCCATTATTAGAATCCTCTTTATAGAGGTTCCCCCTAATATTACATTGATCTTAGGTAAAGCTGTAGCAGATTGACCAGGTTCTTCTCTGTTCTGCTCAAGCAAAAAATCCTTCTTTAAAAACTAACGAAGATAACCCTTAGCTACCAACCTTTCAATTTCCTTCTTCAAGACATAGCAATCCTCAATTTCATGTCCTTTATCTTTGTGAAAAAGACAATACTTTTTAGATATACGTGTACTGGGAGGAGACTTCTTAAACGAAAGATATCAGACAAACTTTTTGCCTTAGGTGGCTGTAAGGACTTCAGCGAGGGAGGTGTTCAATGGAGAAGCACGTGATTTAGGATAACCCAGATGTTCTTTGAATGGTTTCTTCTGACTATTCTTGGGATTGTTGTCTATTCTGGGAGAGCGGTCCCACTTAGGCGAATGACCTCATTTGGGGGACTTTTCTGGCTGTTTGTCCCTGGTAAAACAGGAGGGGCTATGACGCAACGTACTTGCCTCTTCTACCCGAATGTGGCTCTTCATGGTTTGCTTCACTTTTAGTAACCTTCTATCCGGTAGGGTGTACCGGATGTACAGCTCCCTGCATAAGGTTTTTTCCCTCACCCTACTGATAAGGACTTTTGAAGCTACTGATTTGATTAAGTCTTAAACCTTCTATCCTTTGTAGACTCGTCCTTTGCTTGGGTGATTCCAAAGAGTTCAGTGGAACTCTTTTTAGCTGGAATACTTGTACCAAGACATGCCACCAGTTTGGGATAGAGGTCACTGAAACTAGCAACTGAACTTAGTTCTAGTTTGTTGTACCAAGCTCTTACTGAACCTCTGAAGGTCGTAGGGAGGATCTTGCATATGGCATGACTGTCCTGAATAACTAACTCTAGACTGCTGTGTATATTTTATATATGTTCTCTAGGATCTATAAGTCCATAATAGTTATCCAGGGTCATTTTGGTGGCGATGTAATCTTTGGGTATGCAGATGTTCAACATACATTTGGATAGAGAAGAATCTCTGATTTGATAAGGAGTGTAGCATCATCCTGGATGAGTCCTTCTTCCAGCTGTTTTCTACTCCTACGCGTATTGGGTTCGGGGAAACTTGATGTCTCTAGGGTAGGATGGCATGATAGATGGACAACCTCTTTTTTACGCTGCCCAAATGGATGCCTAGAAAAACCATTTTGCGTCTGAGCATCATGGGGGCGTGTATGCTTTATGAAATGGCTCGATGACCCTTGAGGTTAAAAACCCTATACTGGATCATTTTGTCCGTATTCTTCTAGGTAGTGTAATCATCTACGAACACTAGGTGAGGCCTACTGTCGTAGAGATGAGTGTATAGATGTAGCAACTTGCTGAGGAGAGGTTGAGATTTATTGAGGTGGATTTTCTCCCGCTTGTTGATTTCCCAGCACTGCTTGGGTAAGGAGGTATATCTATTCTATAAGTTATTAGAGGATTGGTTGTGCGGGGGCTGGAGTATCTGTTGTGACGAGGAGATTATTAACTCGACTTTTCCAGGAGTTGATAATGATAATTAAGGAAAAACAGTAAAACAATAAAGCTATTTATGACTTTTTGTAAGTGTTTCTCACAGACATCACCATTGATGATGTCCTAAAATCCAAGATATGTAAACAATGAGTTATTTAGTGTTTAGGATAATGTTTAATCAATATGTTTGAGTACTTGAATTTCTTCTTTTTAGTTTAAGGAATTCCAGGCTTATGATAAAAACTTGAGTAACTGCAAAAACAATTTCAATCAGGGGATTTAAATACCCCCGATGATGAAGTCAATATATTTATGAGAAAAACAATAAATAACTTAAAAGAGCTTTAAACTCAAGGAACAAAGATGTTTGTTCTTGAGTTTTAAGTTGGTTAATGCTCTGAAATCTATATGAGTTTATCTTAAGAGATAAAAAGTTATGAACCCTTACTTAAATGGTTTAGAGGGTATTTATACCCCTTGAATCTTGTTGTTTTCATATAAGGGAAGGATTGCAAAGTCCCCTGCTTTCGACGGCATTAATGAGAGGCAAATATCCCTTACATATCATTAATGAGACAAAATGGTAGGTCCTTTAAGAGACCTTGTATACACCTATGAGTATAAGGAAATTATTACATCAATATGAATGATTATTCTAGATGGAGAGGCATGACGATTTATCATGTCTTTAATACTTTATTTTAGGGGATCGTTTAAAATTAGATATATAGCCTTAAAACTTAGCAATGGTTGAATCCAAATGCTTTGGGTTTAGCATATTTGTCATACCCATGTTACCTTGGGTTTGACTGATTGCTAAGTTCAAGTGCTTTGGGTCTGACATGTTTGCCAGACCCACGCTTCTTTGGGCTTGGCTTATTACCAAACCCAAGTGCTTTGGGTTTAACATGTTTGTCAGACCCACGCTACTTTGAGCTTGGTTGACTACCAACTCCAAGTGTTTTGAGTCTGACATGTTTGTCAGATTCATTTTATTTTTTAAGATTTTTTCTATTTATAAAAATTTTAACCAAATATGTTGGCTCATTAGTGTTTTAGAATAAATAAGATAAATATATAAGACAACTAAAATGCAAAATTATAGTTTTAATTTAAGAATAAAAAATAAATTATTATTGAAAACATAATATCCATATAAAATATATAAGTTATCTCATTGTTTTGAAGATCAATAAACAAACCAAACGATTGAACTTGTAGTCATAATGCAAAAATTTCCCAAGAAAAAAGAAAAACATACGACTCAATCAAATGCAAACTTGGCATTGCCAATTACTCGAGTGGTTCCATGTAGACCATCAATTTATAACTCTTATTCCTTTATATGTCCAATAAAAATTCAAATGAAATCAAAAGGTACCGGAAAAAAGAGTTCATCGATAATCATTAGACAAATCCTATACCTATTTCCTGACTATTAGTCACTAATTATTTATAATTGCATCATTTAATTAAAAATGAACATTCTATTATTTACAGGGATGGTAATGCATAGTTACGGGGTAGGGCAAGTTTTTTAATATCCATTCTTTACCCATTACTCATTAAATAAAAAATATCAATATTTATACTTTATCCATTAGATTTCGAATATCTATATAAATATTATTTTTATGATTATTTATTATTTAACAATATAATAAAATAGTAATATATGTGTGTGTGTTAAATGTGATATATATATATATATATATATATATATATATATATATATATATATATATATGTGTGTGTGTGTGTGTGTGTGTGTGTGTGTTTTATATTAAATTTTAAAAATATAAATATTTTACATAGAATTATTTTGCCTTGAGGACAGCAAAACAAACCCGCTAAACCAAGAGGGTTTTAGACTTTTATGAACACAAGGGAGTCTAATGTTACCCTTATAATTTAAAACTAATTCCATTCCAGTCCTTAAAGTTAATATCTTTATATCAACTATCAACTTCATTTTTGTATAAGCCAAAATTCATTACACCCTGTAATTGGGTGCATATAAAAAAAAAAGACAATGAACAAATTCACTATTATAAACACACAAGAACTCGATATATGATCTTGTGCAAGAAATATATATATATATAGTAAGAACACATATGTAGTTTGGAATTGAGCGATTTCAAAAATCAAAGGTCTAAATCAAAAAGTTATAAATATCAAGGACTGAAGTCGTACAGTTTGTAAACTACAGGTACACAAATCAACTGCCTCACCCCGAACATAAAAGAAGAAGCCTGGGAGCTCAGGTGACTAAAACCGAACTTTGTCTCTGTAAAAGCCCCAAGTACTACAAAACCCCAGAGTTACATAGCTGGGTTGTATGTAGAATCAAATTCAAAACTATCCCTTTTGAATTTCCTTCTCTTCTTCACTTGTGCACCCCTCACTTACAACACCTTTGCAAATTTAATTTCGCTATAAAAAAGGGTTTTTGGTTCAGGCATTTCATCGAACAAGTCCCATGCATTACAAAGAAAGGCCAAAAACGTAGTCAAGGAGTGAGCTTTATCAGTAAAACGAAAATGGGTGAGTGGCTGAAGAACCAGTTGTTCGTAAGCCATGCGATTGCAGCAGTAGGATCAGTAACAGTTGCCACTGCTGTCACTTACCCACTTGATACTATCAAAGTTCTTATTCAGGTTTCTTCTGCCTTTTTATTCCTCGTTTCTTTTACATTTTCTTAATGTAATCACTTACTTATTTTGCATTATTGTTTTGTTGGAAATGGAGATCAGGTTGGTTCGAATTCTGGTAAACAATTAACATCACTTCAGGCTTTAAATAGAGTTCGTTCTTTATCTGGGAATTCAGGTACGAATTCTGCTTCAGTTGATTATTTTTTTTGTCTGTTTCACGAGAATTTTTTCTCGGATTAATGCGTGATTAGTATCATAATCCTGAATCCCTTTTCTTTGAATGAACATGCTAGGCTTGTATAGCGGTTTTGGGTGGTTGACTGTAGGCAAAACTCTTGGCCTTGGAGCTCGGTTTGGAGCCTATGAAATTTTAACTGCTTATTGTAAAGGTATTCAGAATTTCGCCTTCCCTGTCAGTTTATGGTATTGAGTCAAACGAGTTTATATCTTGATGTTAGTTATGGAAACGAGTTCGGAATATATGAATTTTGATTGAGCTATGTGGTGTTTGCTATTGACATTCTGGCAGATGGTCGAGAATACAGCTACGTGTATGTCTCTGAGGCCCTTATGGCTGGAATGGTCGCTGGTGCATTGGAATCACTTGTATGCTCTCCATTTGAACTTATTAAACTTCGTGCACAGGTTACATCTGCATCTCGAGTTCCAAGATCTACCCCTGTTACTGAAAATAGAGCTGTCGCACCCATTATTGCTAAATTACTACCTGGACATACTCCAGATAAGAAGGCATTGAACCATTTTGTTACCCTTTTATCCACCCTAACCAGTAAGCATCCAAATCTGGCTGGTGCCTTGCTAGAGTACCCATGGATGATGACTGGGTCTGGGAAGGCGCCATCAGTCTGTGATGTACGGAAGCCATCAAGCATCATCTCTTTGGAAGGATGGGGTGCACTGTGGAGAGGGATCAGATCAGGACTTGTTCGAGATTCTATTTTTGGTGGGGTATTCTTCAGTGGCTGGCAATTTATGCACGATGTAATGCTTAACTGGAAGGCAGTTGGGATGGATCCTATACCCAGGTTTGAAAAAAATGTCCATCTACTAATCTGAGCAAGACTCCCTTTTAAGTGCTTCTAATGATATTCTTAACCTACAACTGTATTGCAAATCTGTAATAGTTCTGTAATTCCCAAGTTGGCAAGGCATTTTTTCCTAAAGAAATTGAGAAGATTGTTCAGAGGAAAAAAGAAAGAAAAACATTGCTAAACATCTGCTAACTTGGTCTCAAAGTGTCTTCTGCTGCTATCTTTGGAAGCAACGAAATCAAGGGTTTGAGATATATTTGCTACCATGTGGCTCTCAAAGTCATGTTTTGCCAGTGAAATTGTGATGTGTTATTGTGTCTGTATCTAGTGGTCTACAGGGTTTTATGTGAATACCAGGTATATTTACCAACACTATGGAGCATATGGTATAAGGTAAAGGATGCTAGAATGAGGTGACTGGCAGTTGCCTATACGTGCATTTTATATTTAAATTAGTTAATGTTCAACATTTATGTTACTTTAGAACTCCTACATGGAGGTTGTTAAGTGTAGTGTTTGATAATTCAGTCAGTTTATACAGTTTATATATGCTTCTTCTTTTTTTGTTTCATTTAAACCCCTCTCTGCTCTATTATTTAATGTTTGTCTGTCAATATCCTTTTTTAGAGAAGAATGCTAGCCTTAGCTCTTTCAAAGCCAACATAACAGCCAGCCATTTACCACCATACCCATCCCTTATCTTATCTTTTCTTTTCTTTCATTTCTTTCTTTCTTTTTTAATATATCTAGGTATTGTCTAAATCGCACCTGAGATTGTTCAATGATTTCTCACATTGTTTATCAAAGGTCCCACAGAATTTTTTGCCGATAATATGTAGTTTTTTTTGTTTTTTCCAATGTATTTTATGTTTTAGGTTGAGCTCATTTTAAAATAAGATGCAAATGCTGCAAGATGGTAATTGCATAGGACTTGGGTGAACTGAGAATGCTTTCCAATTAGAGCTGTTGAATGAATTCCATCTCCTCTGATTGAGCATTTTTTCGGGATTCTAATTACTGTAAATGTAGATCTCAGGCCTTTTGCCACCTTTTTTTGCATTAGATGCTTGAAAGAGCCACTTAACTGACAGTTCTTATATAGATTATATCACTGGAAAATTATATATTGATCAGTCATAATACGGAACTGTTTAGAATGGCTGCTTTCATTGGGAGTTTTTGGACTCGCACACTTGCTTGACCTGTAGTACTTTATGTTCATGCTGAAACCTAGTTTTCCTAGTAACCTTTTGACATTGAAGGAACTACCTAAACTAAATGGATGAGAAAAACACTGTAGGATTCAAGGGACATGCTAGTTATTAGAAACTTATTCAATTCTATTGCGGTTATATAATTCAAAATGATGCACTGCATTAAGATACCGTACAATAATTTCAGTGCCATTGCACAGCCTGTTCATTCCCTCTCTTTTTTTTTTAAAGGGGGTGATTTTTTCCCTGCTGGAAACCAGTATATTCTTGTGCAGCACTCTGTAGCAGTACTGTGTTATTTTTATCTCTTCTTCTCATAGTATTATGCCTTTTGTTAGGTCTAATGAAGAAGTCGGCTCACTCTCTCCTCTATCTGTTAGTCTTGCTGCTGGATTTTCTGGTTCCATTGCTGCAGCTGCATCTCATTGTTTTGACACTGCCAAATGTCGATCACAGTGCACAGTGCTGCCCAAGGTATGCTTCTTGTTACGGGCAGGTTTGACATAGATGATTTCTTATTCATTTTTTTTTTTAAATAACTACTGCATCATCTTGATGGATTATTTATTTGAGTTTCTGTCCATTCTTCTGACGTTTTGGCATTTTGGTTTTGGTTTTCACGTCACATGAGTTAAAAACAAAGGCAAAGCGGAGAAGGGAGTGAATTTACCTCAAAAAACTTAATGTGGCAATATTGTTTTCTTGCAGTATATTTCTATGGAGAGGAACTTGTTGAGATGGACACGACCAGGGAATAGATTTGAGAGGTATACAGGGATCCACCCTGCAGACAGGAATATCTTGTTTCGTGGCCTGGGGTTGCGAATGGCTCGCAGTGGATTTGCATCGTTTATGATTGTTGGGAGTTATTATTTGACGGTCAATTACCTTGTTTCAGAGGGACCCAAGAAAAGAGGATCAAAAGAGAACAAGTTGTTGTAAAATCGCCTGCCTGAGTCCATGTTCACTGCGAAGAGTTTCTCAGCACAAAATGAACTATTTACTTCTGCAGCTTGGCAAAGCGGTGTTCGAGGAAAATGAACCGCTCGCCTAATATCCAAGTTAAAAAAATAAATTCTATCCTTATAAAAATATTCTTCAAAACTGCTTTATGTGCACGTTATTCCCCCTTCTCTGATTTAGGAAGATTTCATTATATTGCATTTTTGCCCATGGAATAGCTTCAAGATTTCAAAGCAACTCCAGATGTATGCAAAACCATCAAGCTAAATTGACAAATTGTCTCAAACTGAATAATTTTTCAATGAAACACCTCCTTTTTTCCTACCCAATACTTTGTGTGATCTCATTTATTACAATAAAAGCTAAATGGAGTGGTGTTTTTATTATTCTAAAATCATTGTTTACCGTCTCATGTATTATTGTGAATTAGTGATTTTTTAAAAATATTTAATTTGATTCTCATTATATATATATATATTTGCATGATTGCATCTTTATTTACTCAAATTAGCATTCAATTTAATGTATTTTTTAAGAGAGGGTTGAATTGGAAGATAAAGGATTGAAGTGAAAAATACGGGTAAAATAGATAGTGTTTTTCAATTTTATTTGAAAAATACATTTGAGTCCTCTATTATTTTTAGCTATTAAGTAATTGGTCTCTCTAATTCTAGAAAAATTAATTTCAGTATTATACATTATTTTCATTATTTTTCAATCTTTATTAGGTGAGATGAGAGAGGAATCATTAAATTTCAACGAGAGAGAAAGATGTCATTTCTATGATTCCGGTCACCAAAACGATAGATTTTTATTTCAAATGGTTCTATATAACGAGAGGAGTTTGAATTAAGTGTTTTTTTTTTTTTACCTTGAAAGTGTCTAAAAAAATATATGAAAAAAATTGAATTTCATGTTGATTTTGGGTTTTGAAGTGGTTTTTTGTGTTTTTGAAGGTTAAGGGCTGGTTTAACAAGGTTATTAAGGTGTTTTTTAAGTATTTTTGGTTGAAAATAGGTTTTTAAAAAGAAAAAAACTTATTTTAATTTTTCAGTCATCACAGTGGTTAGAATCTGGGAATTCCAAACAACACGTTGTCTATTTTTTTTCAAAATAAATTGGGCAAACAACTTGTCATCCACCCCATTATCTTTCAAAAAAATATAAAGGCCCGTGTGCAGGCCCATAATGCTTGGCTTGACCTCTTTTTATATATATATATATATATAGTTTTATTTTATTTTTAATTTAAAGCTTCTTTTATAAATTTTAAATAACTTCTAAGTTTGTATTTTACTTCTCTTAGATTTTTTTTTTGCATTTTTTTTAAATAGTGATTATTTTTTAATTATATTGGATATTTTTAATTTTGAAGAGATTAATATGATTTATTTGTTATTTTTATATATTAAATTTATTTTTATATAAAAAAATATTATAATATTTTTAATATATGCAGCATTGCATAATATTTTTTTCTTTTTATTTTATTCAATAAATCTGATGTGTGTATCGATTTCTATTTCAAAATGATTTTAATAAAAAAATTTATCAAACACAACTAGTTAAATGATCTATATTGCAATATTAAATATTGTGATATATTTTCAGTTTTTTTAATTTTGTTTTTGCTTAAGAAAACAATTATAAAGCCAAAATATTTTTGCTGGGATGTTTTTTTTTATTATTATTATTGAACTTTGACTCCTTTTTTTTTCCATCTAGTTTTTCTCATATTGTTAAAAAAATAGTTTCAAAGAAAAGCTATTTAATAAACTTCTTAAAGTTCATAGACATGTTCATAGGTTTGACTGGTTGATTTGGTTCGCAAATCTGACGAATTTAACTTTTTTTTAATTATTTTTTTCAATATCTCAGTATTGAGTTGATGTTTGATTTTGTGATTTTTTTTATAATATAGTTAAATAAAAACTAGCTTTTTTTAAAAAAAAAAACAAATTATAATTGGAGTCCATAACCCGCTTCACAGGTTTCACGTGCTAGCCCGAGTTACCCGGTTCATAAGTTTGACGAGTTTACCCACTTGATGGATATGCTTTTTTTTTATCCTTTAATTATTTTTAATTTTTTTATCGATTTTATCCTTCAATATTAGATTGGTTGAGAAATAAACTGCATGTTATTTTTGTTTGCTTTCTATAAGGTTATCATTGTCTCAAATAATATTTTTTAGGCTCAATTTTGTGATCATATATTTTTATCATATAATTAAAAAATAGTTTATAAAAAAATTATTAAACTCAATGAAGTCTATGACTCGGGTCGCTGAGGGATTGAAATCGAATTAATATCTCATTGTCTCAATAATTTTTTTGTTATCTAGAAAAAAATTTTAAAAGACAATTAATATTTTTACCATTTATCAAAATTGCGTTCGAATTCATAAAATCAATCAATTTAGTTCGAGCTAATTTCTGTATGATTTAGTTGGAAACTCAAGTTAGATAAATAAGTTGCGAGGTTTCAAGATTGACCTGTTAATAACATAGTTAAAAAATTCAATGCGCTCTTAATACTCTTTTTTTTTTTTTAATAATATAGTTAAATAAGTTGTGAGATTTCAAGATTAATCTATTAAACTAGGTTTAATAACGTAGTCTCTTAATACTTTTTTTTTTTTGCATTTAAAAAAGTTAGTTAGACATTGGACAGAGCATGGCAAAATGATGCATGGTAGAAAACTGGTGAGATAGAACCATAGCGGAGAAAAATATAGGAGCAAGATAGCACGTAGCTGTTACTGGTCGAAGAGGCAAAGCATCTGAACTGTAGAAGCTGTAACCTTATTTATTTTACAATTGGGATTCTTTGAAGGAAAAAGGTCACTAGGGTCTGTTTGGTTACGTGATTGGGCTATATATGTTTTATTATAATTACATATATATTTGTTTTTGTATTTTAAAAATATTTTAAAAAAATTAAAAATTTTTTATTTTTTTCTTTACTTTAAATTAATTTTTTTATTTTTTTATTTGTTTCAAATTAATATATTTTTCTGGTGTATTTTGATGCGCTGATATCAAAAATAATTTTTTTAAAATAAAAAAAGTATTATTTTAATATATTTCTAAGTAAAAAACACTTTAAAAAACAATTATAACCCCACTCTCAAACTGAAATCCCATCAATTCCTTCCAAAAAGACTCCAAAATAAATGGCATGTCTCTCTAGCTGGAAACAGATGGGGATAATTTAGAAGATTTTGTTGTTGTTGTTGAAGAATTTAAATACATGCAGAAAGCCAGACTGCTGAAAATATAGTCGATGTGGCTTATATTTTAAAAAATAAATTTGGAATGCTAGTAGCCATAGCTATCAAATTTTTGTTCCTCGTCAGGCTTAGTGGGTCTGTCAAAATATATAATACAGTTTTTTTAAAAATAAAATAATGCTATTTTAGGTAAAAATTAAAAAATAAATCAAGCCGATACTAACATATCTCATCTAGATTTGACCAGATGAGCTATATAACATATTAACAAACAGGGTTATTAATGAAATTTTATTAAATTATCTTTTAAATCAATTAAATAAAAAAACATGATTCTTAATAGGACGAGCTGAGTTTAATAAACATGTTAATAACTAGTCCGCTTCACATATTTTAAGTTTCTTCCTTTTGTTTTCCTCCGTTTGTCTGCTTTGATTAATTTCATAGCCACCACTAATATAAGAACTAAATAGAACAAAATAAGCCTGGAATTTGCTAATTTGCTTTGATTAATTTCATAGCCAACACATATTTTACTCTTGATCTTTATTACCATCAAAGATGAGATTTTTTTTACTTGGTATTAAAATCTTATTTTAGCTAATTTAAAATGCTAACTTCTCAATCTAGAAAAAATATTAAAAAAGGATTTATAATCGTATTTAATAAAAACATTCATGGCTAAGGAGATAATATAATTAAACTATAATTTACACATGATCAAATGTATTTAATAATTCCTAACATTGCATAAAACACATTAGGGTTCTCTGCATTTTACACAAGAACAGGCTGCTCATTGCTGCTGACAAGACTGGGGATTAAAGCATAGTTATGGAACCGGCCCGGGGGTTGACCCGGCCAAGGGGTCGGGTCCCGGGTTTTATGGGTCAACCCGGATTAACCCGGAAAAATTAAAAAAAAATTAAAATTTTAATATTTCATATGAAAAAATCCATGTAAATATAGATTATATATATTATAAAGTTTAAAAAAATATTTTAAAATTTTTTTTATCCCACATTAAAAATATATTATGTTAAGCTTTTAAGTTAAAGTATTTAAACTCAAAAAGTTTTTTATCCCATATTGAAAAAACATAACCTTTTCCTTGGAAACATAGAGTATATATACTAATGGGTTTCAAATCCCACATTGAAAAAACATAACTTTTTTCATGGGAACATAGAGTATATATATGAAAGGATTTCAAATCTCACATTGAAAAGATAATATGTTATCTTTTTAAGTTGAAGTATTTAAACCAAAAGGTTTTTTATCCCACATTGAAAAAACATGATTTTTTTCTTGGGAACATAGAGTATATAAACTAATGGGTTTTAAATCCCACATTGAAAAAACATGGTTTTTTTCATGGGAACATAGAGTATATATATGAAAGGGCTTCAAATCCCACATTGAAAAGATATTATGTTATCCTTTTAAGTTGAAGTATTTAAACCAAAAGGTTTTTTATCCCACATTGAAAAAACATGGTTTTTTTCATGGGAACATATAGTATATATATGAAAGGGCTTCAAATCTCACATTGAAAAGATACTATGTTATCTTTTAAGTTGAAGTATTTAAATCAAAAGGTTTTTTATCCCACATTGAAAAAACATGACTTTTTTATTGGGAACATATAATATATATACTAATGGATTTCAAATCCCACATTTGAAAAGAAAAAAAAAAACGGGTCTTGTTCGGGTTCGCCCGGGTCCCGGGTTGACCCACCGGGTCGCCCGGGTTTGGCAGGGCTGTTGCCACAGCCGGTCTTTTATTAAACCCGGACCGGTCCAGCCACCGGGTCGACCGGGTCCCAGGTCGACCCGCCGGGCCGGGCCGGGTTTAATAACTGTGGATTAAAGTGCGTAGTGAAAGGCACTGTTGAGGCCTATTTATGAAAATGGATCCCACATTCCTCCCTCTGGCTGTGGAGGGGCCGGGGCACGTCTATATTAATTATTAAATGGCAGAAATATATAATTATCATTTTCCAATTATTCCCTAGAAAAACCCCCTCATTACAAATGTTGTAATGGTCTTTGCCAAGGAAGTTTTGTCCCACCCAAATAATGCAATGCAATAATTGTTGGAAGTAAATAAACACTAGTAATTACCTTGGCATGTTCATCGTTTTTGTTGCTCTAGTAGTGTTAAACATGCTTGACTTGGCAGGTTGACTTGAAACACAAGATTTGAAACTGATTTAAAGTGGATTTTTAATTAAATTTAATAAAATATTAATTTGATAAAACTTGATTAATCTTGTTTTAAATCAGAAACGGATATAAAGTCCTTATCCTATTCATTAAATCCATGATTTAAATCAGAAAAAAATCACAAGTGTCTACTGCTAAATTGTCTCCTTACGACTTATCAATTGAAGGTTAACATACTCTAACTTATATGATGCAAAATTTGCAAGGCGACAAACTAATTTTGTTTTAAATTATTTTTTTGTTGTTCTTATATGATATTAAAAATAAATTTTTAAAACTAAAAAAAATATTATTTTAATATATTTTTAAATAAAAAAACATTTTAAAAAATAAATATTACTACACTATCAAATAAAAAACTAACTTGTAATCTTCACTACCCTATAATCATTGATCAACATCATGGCAACCGCGCTTCTCCAAACGAGGTAACATGGATTTAATCTTCTTAAACGAATCATTATCGGGTTTAGTTTTCTGAAATG
>Ga0307510_10005602_pt1 | contig 14972 bp, 22 predicted proteins | sample 12_EM_MG_FD_207224 | JGI IMG/M metagenome (GOLD analysis project Ga0307510, IMG submission 207224) | Populus trichocarpa ectomycorrhiza microbial communities from riparian zone in the Pacific Northwest, United States - 12_EM | ecosystem: Host-associated > Plants > Roots > Unclassified | place...
CTCTCCGCTATCCTCATGACGTCGACCACTGGCAAGACACCCCCACAGGGCCCCACTTGACCTTGCATCGACTCGGATTTTTAATGCCGCGTTAAGCAAATATACCAAACAAACTGGGATAAACCCCATCACATGTCCGTTCGCCGAAAGGTCACTTGACTGCGATACTCCCGTCCGTCGTCCAACTATTGCAAGAAACAGCACAGGATTTCCAGGACTTCCGCAGTAGACATTCGAGTTTGTCCAAATGGCTTCCTCCTGTGGTGCAAGTTGTGCATCTAATTTCTGACGTTCTTGGTCATACCATTGCCTGGTGAACTCAAAGGACACAAGGTGCCTCCAGTGCAGTGAACACTTTTTCATAATCTCGTCTTCAGCTTGTTATGCGCCCTGCATGGGCTGTATTCGTGGGTATGTCCTCCTCATGGCACGCATTTCCCTTCTTCGCTCAACCAGAATTTCGCGGCACTTAAATATACCAGGCCGCCAGCGGGGTCAGTGGGGCTACAATGTGCTAGAAGACCTTTTCGAATGCGTCAAAGGCTTTCTCAAAGCGCCCACATTTACGCGGAGGTCCCACTAACCCCATTCATGGTAGATACTATTGTCAAGACAATGGTTGAAATATTCTCCATACTCTCTCTAGTCATGACACAGATGAACCAGGGGCGACTAAGTAAGCAGTTAGTTACCCGTGAATATCCTCAGCTGAATCAGCAACAGAGAAGATCACAAAGAGAGAGTGGGAAAGCGCGAAATTGAGGCCGTGCTACGGCGATTGAAGGCCGTTACGTTTAGGTCAAGTGTATTCCAATAGGCGGAAAGGTATCAATCGATGGTATGCGCCGAGCTTTGGGTATGTTCCGCCTGTGCCATCAATTTAGTGCTGGTCGGGCTAATTGTGGTTGCCAGTTACGTTGCAAGGGATAGCATCAGAGCTTTGGAGCCAAGCCGTTCCGGTGCAAACTATTGCAGCACGTACTGTATGACCACAGGCGGTCTAGTCGCAAGCATGACGATGCTTGAGATAGCGCCAAGAAAGAACATTGCCCGGAGAAATGTTATAGGCGCACGTCAATGGTGTCAGTTCTGGACCGGACACCTACAGTCTATAAGATCGTCAGGCTAGCATTCATTAAATACAGGGACAACAGTCGTGTAAACTACATAATACTGGTCCGAGTCACAGGAGACACCTGAGAAACCGAACGAGAAGTAATCGCAAGACACAAACGTTACACCCATAAATAGTCTAGGGACATTTGTCAAGCAGTAAGTGGAAATAGTCCCGATCCAAACGTCGGTGAGCAAAAGCAGGATCACAGTGTCTCGTGGAATCGGCTGTCCCTGGATGTTCCTACTACATTCCCATCTTCTATGGGACCCCCACCGTCCGCCTCTGTTTCCGCGTCGGCAGCTGTAACGGAGCCTCCATCGTCGACTGCATGCGGTGCGCGGCCCTCGGGTGCCTTTTCCAGCTGGCGTTGGCTTGGGCGTCGGGATATGTCATCAGGTGATGGTGTGTCCCGTACTTTTTTGTCATTCTGTTCAGGGGTAGGTGTAGGCCGTAGGCCAGTCAGATACAATGTATAATGAATGGAGACGAGATGCGGTTACGTACGAGGTATCCCAGTTCCATTCCGTGCGAGTGGCCCCGGTACGAGGGTGGTTCTGTGTCGTCATCGACGTCGCGATACGCGCCGGGAGGGAGTGTGCCTTCTCCCTCATCTGTTTCATGTTGCTCTTCTTCGACGCTGCTCCCCTCCTCTTCTTCGCCCTCCTCTTCCTCTGAGAGGTACCCCACTGCACGGACAGCGGCCGCAATAGGTCCCGAGCGCTCGAGAGCGTCGCTCGCGACAAGATACCGCGCGCAGAGCATGCGAGTATCATTCCACCACTCCATCATATCTTCATGCGAGCGCGCGCGGAAGCTCCATGCGTGTTGGGAACGACGGCCGATGCGAAGCGATCCAGTTTTGATCGAACCCGCACCATCCTTGCGGCCTTCTATATGGAACTTGTGTGATTTTGCGCTGGAGCTCGACGCCGGGCCGAGAGTGCATAGAGGCAGGAAAAGCGAGAAAAGGGGCGAGATCGTCTGTGCCGGGTCAGACGAGCTGTACTCGTGTAGAAAGCCAGACGGAGTGAGGACAAAATAAGATTCGCGATACGTGCGGGTAAATCGCTTCTTGCGTTCGAGATAGCCCGTATGCACTGCGATTACTGAGGGATCCTCTTTGCTTGGGTAGTTGATGGCCTCAGGACTCCGGAGTGGCGTATCAGGGTCGAGAAGGTGATCAGAGCGGGCCGAAAAGGAAATCCACTCGTGATCAGGAGGAATGGAGACCATATGAGAACCCAGCCCACGCCAAGTATCTTGGACAACAGCAGACATGCGAGATTGCCACTCATCGAAAGTTTGCCAGGCGGATTGGATGGCGCGGACGATTCCTTCCTCGAAATGAGCCGAATTCTGTTGCATGATAATGATGGACTTTTGGAGTGCATTCTCCTCATTGACTTGCTTGTGAAGTTGACGAACGACAGCAACATTGGAAACGTATCTGTGAGGGATGAGCATAAATCCCAAAGGCAAGATCGCGATGTACACACGGGTCAGTCTTGGCAGTAACTTGGAGGGGTGTATTCTTAAAAATAGAAATATCGGTAGCGAGCTGGGCAACAAGACGCGCAGATAGTTCTCGCTCCTTTGCGACGCTTGTGGCGAGCCTTCCGGTATCGTTCTGGACGTTCTGCAAGCGATATTGCGTCAATTCCGATGCATGATCCTCGGGCGCAGCAACGCGCGGACCTTGATGTGGGCCTTTATCTCGACGCCCAGTTTTTGGAGGTGCTGTACTATGGAACCGTCGATTGTACGACCAAGATTGGCATGTTGGTCTGCAATGACGCGAGTTTTGTCGCGGATCCCATAATAGACATCCTACGAGGGCGTGCTCGCGTAAGCAAGAGATGGAGCATCCACCATCCGGTGGAGTTCAGAGGTCAACGCACCTGAAGACCGCCTTCACCGAGGAACTGATTAGCAGAGCGAAAAGGTACTTGAATGACAGCGGCGAGTTTTGTCATCTCTTTTGCTGTGTTGTTCTCGATGTCGGCAATACCCTAGACAACGGAGTGATTAATGATTCGGAACATTCAAGATGATAGGGGGATCCTGAGACACCTCAAAGTAAGCTATCAGTTGTTTCACGATGGCCTTCCATGCGACGAAACGTTCGATGAGAACGTCGGAGGGACGAAGGTCATTTGGGGCGATGTTCTTCTTGATGAGAGACTGGGAACGCGAGATGGTTGACCCTTGCTTGCTAGCACGGGAGATAGATGTGGCTCTAGATAGTGAGGCAGCGTCGTTCATCATCTTGTTCTGTTGTTCTTGTTAAAAGAAGAGGGGTCTCGGATCGACCTTAAATACTCTATGATGACCTTTCGACTCCTTCCTCGGCCTGTTTGACGTCACTGGATCCGCTGCTTATGTAACAGTTGTAACCCCGTGATCACAATCTATTTTGCTTCTCTTTTCTCATCCATCCCTTTTGCAAACCAACCCCCTCATCGGCCTCTCCTCAGCCCCTTGTCATTCCCTTCCCCTAACCGGCTTCACACAACATGAATGCGTCAATGCAAAGCCTCGCCATCTCCCTTGGCGTGATGCAACGTACGCGACTTTTCATACATCGTCGTGTGCTCTCTGACCCACGCATACGTGTCATATAATAGTCGCCCGCAAGATTCCATTTGATAACCCCCAGGTGCTCGACTATGTTCGAATAGCCTATGTATCGAGCCAGGCATTTGCGCTTCTTGTGTATTACTATACGTCTTCCAAGGTTCATCCAAAATTTCTTTACCGGTCTACCTATCCCTCACGTTTGGCAGATAAAGGCCAAGAATGATCAGACGATGCTCAAGTATGGTGCGTGTCACCTCTTCATATTTTTTTGCCATGTATGTTTCACCTGAAACCCCATCCCCTCTTGTCTAGTCGAGCCAACAACTCCAATGGTGTGCTGAGATCCACCTGTCATTTATGGAGCACACTTTTTCGCTCACAAAACATGTGTTTCTACTAGGCGCAAGAGCCCGGGAAGCTTGTGACAACCACAGTACGGGATTATGACCTTGCCGAGACGTCCAAACTTGTGCGTTTCATTCCCCTCCTCTGTTCCCCTCTGTTGATCATGCCATTCCCTGTGTGCGTTGCTTGTACTCAGATCAAAGGCGTGTACACTTCCGTTGCGATGATGGCCTTCCTCCATATATACCTCAAATATACACAACCACTCTTCGTGCAAGCCATCATGGCCTTCAAGTCCCTATACGAAGCCAAAACGGTCAAGATCCACGTCCTTGGTCAGAAAGCTGAGGGTGACCTCAAGCGACCCTTTAAAACTGGCCCCGGGCTATTTGGCGGTGCGTGTGCCCCTCACGTCATTGCCTTCGCCCGTCATCTAACGACTCGATCCACACAGCGTCCGCAGAGCCTCAGACGGACAAGGCCGCCATCGAAGAAGCCGAAAAACGAATTGGTGCCAAGGAGGAGTGATAGAGTATTTTTGTCCCGCGGAAGGGGAGAGACCTCAGGGAGATTTATATTGCTATGCATATATTCGTACCGCACATTCCTTGATGAAACATCGTCTTTCTGAAGATGGGCTGCGCTTTTCGTATATTGCGTGACCTCATTCTCAATCCCTCCGAGGAGTGTAATGTCCGATGCAACGTGGCAGGATCCTTCTTACAGTAGTTGAGAGCACCAGTGATGGATCCACCAACTTGGAAGCAAAACAAAATGTAATTCGGATACGGGGAATCGAACCCCGAGCTGCCGCGTGAGAGGCGGCAATGTTAACCGTTACACCATATCCGAGACGGAGGTTCTTCCAGTAATTTAAATATGTAGTGTCCGAAATCCAAGAGCACCTGGACTGGCATTGGAAGAAAGCACAGCACAGGAGACATGGAATGGAAGTATGGCGTGGGTTCCATAGGTGAAACGTGATGTGGTTGTGTCGCCGAGTGACGGAGAGGACGAAAGATTAAATTATCATATGCCACTCGCAGCTTGGCAGCTTGGCAGACATGTGCCACTGGTCATGGTCCTCATCGCCATCCCGTGATTCCCGTCTAGATTTAAGTATCCACCTTGATTAATATTCTTCCCATTCACCCCCTCACCCCCAAACTCGACGCCAGAACTCATGAGCGACGAATACGCGCGCTCCGGCTTCCAGGGCTCTCTCGTCAATCCCTGTGCGTAGCTGTTCATAGAACTGTGTTCCCCTCACTCGTCGGATCAGCCAGCAAAAGATATTGACGGCTGAACTTGCATTCCGCAGCGATCAGTGATACCCTCCCTCCGCGCGAGCGAGAGACCTATGCGCCATCGTCGGACTATGCGACGAAGAATTACCCTCCCCCCGGTGACAGTACGTTACAACAACGCCCTCTTCTTTTCAAATTCCGCGCGCATGTGCTGATCACATGGCTCGCGATTGCAGCGACATCGTCAGGTGGTAGGCGGACTGCGCCCGTGTCACAACCCGATGGTGGGCTCGCCATCAAGCAGCAAACGCCAGGAGGTGGCAACGCTGATCTGCGCGGGCAGCATGCATATGACTTGTCGGCCGAGAGCCTCGACACGCGCAAGGAGGCTGCCGAGGCCCTAGCGGCGCGTTACCGCGCCTCGCGCGAGAAGTTGCACGAGGCAGACGGTGGTGCAAGTACGGACGTTGTTGGCTCGTGAGATAATTGCTTTATGATAAATTGGGTATGCGTGTTTTGGTTTCAAATTTGATGTTTTGATTTCGGGTTGTCCTTGATATGCGGGAATAAGTTAGTTGCCAGGTCAGACCTCCGAGTCGGGAATGCTGTAAGGGGTTGGATAGACGGCCCGATCGTGACCGGTGATAAAATTAGTTTGTCGTTCGCTCGTCCACCCCACACTTATCTCGCTCTCTCCTTTCTCTCCTCTACCTTTCGATCCCGCCGCCATGGATGACGAGGGTGAAATCATATACAGCACACCCCTTCCCGGTGCCTCGTCCACCCCCGCGTCTGTCCCTATCGCTGCCCCCGTTCCGCAACCACAACAACCGCTGCCCCCGCAACCGCCGGCGGAGAAGCCCGCAGATTACGTCTACTATGAGCGCCGCCCGGACGACCTCTCTTCCGAAGCCCGCGCCCGCGCGACGGCGGCCAAGGTCAAGCTGCAGTCCCACTACCGCTTTGCGCTCGAGACCGCGATCGACTTGAACATCCGGTGCGTGTGCGGGTTTGGCGTGCACGTGGTGTGACATCGATCTGACTCTGTCTACCCTGATGTCTTTGGCGGGTCCTAAATTTGCCACGATGACGACGATGGTGCCGCGTTATTTAGAGGCGCAGAGCTCGAGAGATCCCTTGCGGGTGTACCGGAGGACCGCCAGCTGCGTGAGGTCAGGAGGCATACGCGCACGCAGTCGCAGTTTTTGAGGCTCCGCAGGACGAAGATCGGTTTGAGGGATTTCAGGACGGTCAAGGTTATCGGAAAGGGCGCATTTGGAGAGGTGAGTTTTTGGCTGTCTCCATTGTTTTTTCTTGCTCTCTCTGTCTCTCGATCTCTCTTTTTGGCTGTGTATTCGGATCTGCCCCATCTTCACTCTGTGCTACGGTGGTACCCATGGGTAGATGATGGCATCAACGGTCCACACCTGTCGGACCCGCGAAGACGCAACCGCTGATCATGACTCGTTTGGGATCTTTGTCGTCCGCGGACTGGACTGGGGAACGTGTTTTCCTGATGGGTGGCGCCTATACCAGGTTCGTCTAGTGCAGAAGATCGACACGGGGCGCGTTTACGCAATGAAGACGTTACAAAAAACTGAGATGCTCAAACGCGATCAGGTATCGTCTTATTTACTCCGCCTTCCGAGACAGACTTGATCATTCGAAACGCATTTGCATGCAGCTCGCGCATGTTCGCGCAGAGCGCGATGTTCTTGCCGAGTCGACGTCGCCGTGGGTCGTGCAGCTGTACTACTCGTTCCAAGATCCCCTCTACCTATATTTGATCATGGAGTTCCTGCCGGGCGGGGACCTGATGACGATGTTGATGAAATATGATGTTTTCTCGGAAGAAGTTACGCGATTTTACATGGCCGAGTGCACACTCGCGATCGAGGCCGTACACAACCTCGGCTTCATCCATCGGTGCGTCATCTGATCTTCTGTGTAAACCCACACTGATGGTCACTCTGTTGTGCCGTGGCGTGCGAGCAGAGACATCAAACCGGACAATATCTTAATAGATAAGAATGGTCACCTCAAGCTTTCTGATTTTGGTCTCTCGACCGGTATGCACGCTCGGACAGATGGGGCGTACTATGCTCGGTTGATCGAACAACAACTCGCGCCGCGGCATACATCGCGGAATAGTGTGGAGGTGACGCCGATCAATCTTACGATGACTCGGGCAGAGACAATCGCGACAAGGAAGAAGAACAGGCGGAGACTCGTGTGTGGCTCGTCATGTCTCTCGAGTGCTGGTGATAACCCGATAGCTGCGTAGGCGTACTCGACGGTGGGAACGCCGGACTATATCGCGCCCGAGGTCTTCATGATGCGAGGCTACGGCAAAGAGTGCGACTGGTGGTCACTCGGGGCGATCATGTTTGAGTGCCTCGTCGGGTATCCACCATTTTGCGCGGAGAACGCGAGCGATACCTACAAAAAGATCATCGACTGGCCACACTACTTACACTTTCCCGAAGAGGTGCACCTGAGCATGGAGGCACTCGATCTCATGCGGCGGTGGGCCACTTTTCTTGATCGATCGCGGTGCTCACTGCGACAGAGCGATGTTGCTTACGGGTGTGGACTGAACAGATTGATGACATGGAGCGACAACCGCGCTTGCGTGGAAGAAATACGGGTTCATGCACTATTTGACGGTGTGGATTGGACATCGCTGCGAACGCTGCCGGCACCGCGACCGCCAACACTCAAGTCAATCACTGACACGTCGTACTTCCCGACGGAGGAGTATGCAGACGTGCCAGAGGTGCCAGCCGGAGTCGAACAACTGGACGCGGACGGTGATCTTGCGTTCCTCGGGTAAGTTGCTTGTATAGTAGTCGATCCGGGTCGGATCACGGCTGATGTGATGGAATGACCAGGTTCACATTCAAGCGATTCACAGGGCTGCAACCAGTATTATGATCCGGGATGTTGTTTGGACGGGTTGGACTAGCTGGATGTATTAGATTTGTATCATATTAAGAACAAAAGTGCCAGGGATTTGTGACGTGACTACTAAGCGCCACAGGCAAACAAGAGCAAACTGAAGAGAGGCCCTTGATGGATGATCAAGCGCGGCCAGTCCAAGTCGGACTCACTCAGCCTCAGCCTCTTACTCCCCTACCTCTTTTTATATTCTTTCTTCATTTCAACCTCCCCGTTCCATATTATTCTCATATCTCAATTCATCAGAGAACATCCCCTTTGTCTCCCTTTTTTTTCCCGTCTTCAAATCAGGTCCACCACCCACGACGCATGCGCGAGTCCAACTTTGCCTTTCCGGCCCAGAATAGGGCCGCAGTATGTATCTCATCCCAACTTTATGACAGGCGTGGTGCGCCCTTTGCGCTTTATTTTATTTCGTTGATTGGTTGAATAACAAACTTGGGCAACATGTAGCGCTCGACACCAATTCGCCACTCCCGCTATTCAACTCCCTCACCCATCTCACCTACCTCACCTCAACCTCGCCTCGAATACGAGAGATCATGGTCATGGATGGCGGCCTCGAGCGTTTAGTACGCATGCTTCACGACTTTTGCGTTTCCCCTCCCCCTCCGGAGAACCCGGCCCTCCTATACGGCCTTTTGCCGCCCAACTACCACCCCCCGAAACCGGTCCCGACTCTGATCCCAAAGACGTTTGACAAGCACGCCGCATACCGCTTCTCTCTAGCCTTCCAATGCATCGTCAACATTGGCGTCCGCGGCAGCGAGTTGATCCGCAGCCGAGTAGTACAGGCAGGTACGCTCGACGTTGTCGGCTGCATCCTCGAGTCGTGGCTCGCGAGCAAAGGGTTTGCCGTTGGGCCAAGTTCGAGCGCGACGGGCATGCCCCGGGAGACCCGTGAGCAACGCGCCGCGCGGAAGCAGGCTCAGGCCGAGATGCGTGCTCGCCAGCAGGCTGCGGAGCTTGCGCGTGCCCTCGAGCGTCGGCAGGACTTCTCACATGACAGTTTTCAAACCATCCGTGGGAGAAGTCGCGCGAGTTCAGCAACAATCCGCGCTGCAGAGGTAAATATTTCGTTGTGCTAGCCCATCTACAAACCGATCGACTGATGACTGACTCATTTTTCTCCCTCCCCTCCACCCTCTCTCCTTTTTTGCTTTTTTTTCTGTTCTCCAGCTCCAGGAGGATGACCGGATGGACACATCTGCCGACTCGGCAGCCCTGTCAGACGACTCTAATGTGACACAGGCTGACATATCAGGTGTTGACTCCCCCACCCCTACGTCCGATGCTGCGTCGGCTACAGCTGGCAGTGACCCAGACACCTCAACATCCGCCGATACATCAAGAAATCAGACGCCAGCGGGATCAAACACCCCTACCGGGGCCGTTGAGATACCAGGGAGAGACCGAAGCGGCACCATTATCGCACGACCCATCTGGGACGCCACTACCACACGTCGAACTATGCGCACACGTGATCGGCAAGGTACCATCTCTGCGTCTACCTCCCGCGGTGCTTCGCGCCCAGAGACGGAAACCGAGGACGACGGTGATGGCGACCTTGACATGGATCCCTCGCAAGAAGCAGCCGATAATTCCCCGGAGCGACCCCAGACCTCTCCACTTACTCGGCGAGCTGTTGCCATTGTTTCGGATATCAGGACCGATACCGGTGCCGGCCAGTCACTCGAGCTCAACTCGGATGCACACATCATTATCAACAGTGAGGCGGATGTACAGGGCGATGGCGTCGAAGACGGGATCGTCTCGCTGGAGCCGAACGATGACTTTGCGATGGGTGCGCCACCGGGTGCGCCAGGCGCTATCGAGACAACTATGACCCTACGGCCTACGGATACAACCGTGCGCCGCGTCTTGGGAGCTACGGACGTGACGCCACGTGCAGTAAATGTTGGTCTTCCCCGCGGCAGAGACAGCGACGACCCCCAAGAAGCAACCGTCCGACCGAATGCCCCAATCCAGCGCACACTACCCCTTCCCGTCACTACTGAGACCGTCGCGACCACTCCTCGCCATCATCACCACCACCACCACCATCACCACCACGAGTCAGGTTGCCCCCACCGCGACGAAGACGTGCTTTCCGCCCTCCAACTCCTGGCCTACCTGAGCAAATACCCGCACGTTCGGCAGGCGTTCTACCAGCCACGGACCAGTTTCCACCCGGCTACTGCGGCTTTAAAGCCTCAAAGCACTCAATCACCGACTACACCCACTGCGGGACCGTCTCGTGGGAAAGAATCGGCAACCAACTCGGGACTGTTAAGGGCATTCGCTAGCCGCAATGGGAAGGAGAAGGCCCTCTCTTCGGCACCTCCCACACCAGCTCCCGTGACATCTCCCACTCCACCACGCCAAACGAACGTGTTCTCTCTCGTAGAACGGTTCACCTTCCGACCGAGTTCTCACGAATATGATCTGCCCAATCCCCCTCCGACCTTGCCTCCAGAGATACAATACTGGGCAGGCGTCATCATGCGTAATGCGTGTCGCAAAGATGATAGTAGAGGAGGGATACGTCAATGTGCCAACAGTGCGTAAAACCTGCTAACCTAGCACACTCGACCGACGGCTGACGCTTCTTCCATCCAAGTGTTATGCGGACGATGGGAACAGTACCCGCGGCAATTCGCCAAATGTCGGCGTTGTCGAAAGGCAAAGTATTGCGGAAAAGAATGTCAGAGCTCTGCTTGGAGCGAAGGTCATAGATTCTGGTGCAGCGCGAAGGATGGAGATGAAGACGCTGAAAATGTTCCTGAGAGCTCCCGTGGTGGTGCAAATGGTGGCAATGGCAGCGGTAGCGTGCGCCGGCGAGAGCGATTGATGGCAACAACAGAGATAACAGACGCCGCGATCCGCGCGACCGCAACTGCGATGGCGTTCCGTCCTATTGAAGGCGCGCGTCCGCCTGAAGGGCCTGGATGGGGCCGCGCTTTCTATGAGCCATCACCATTCGACATCACTCCCGGTCCTGCGCGACGCCCAGTCGTCCATGTTGGACAGGAGGCGGCGGCGGCGATGGGCATCACGCCTGGCATGGGCAGACGACGTGCAGAAACGATGCCAGGCGGGATGATACCAGTCATCGATCCACCTGCGCCACCTGCATCTACCCTAGCTCCTACCAACCCACCACGGCCTGCTCCCTCTCCACCAACTGCCCCTGCACCGTCACCGGTCCTCATTCCTGACCATGGCCAAATCTTCCTCAGTCATGATAATGATGGCAGCCCTTCAATGTCCATATCAGCTCCCGGTCCTTCTGGTGTCCACGTTGACCTGTCGACGATCGCGGGTCCATCCCGAGTGGTAAGAAATGACGATGGCGCCGTGTTCGGGTTTGCAACTGGAGATGAGATCGCTATGGACTTAGACTAGGGCGAGAGGATAGCCATGGGGAGGAAGAGGGTGTCCCAGTCCCCGTTGTCACGGTGATCGCCATAATATCTACCTTTCGCTGGGCCATCCGTTTCCTCCCCCGTCGTTTTTTCTGTCTACCTGATTCGCGCGAACCCTCATTCTTGGCAGCTTCATCCTCTCCCTACCCTTTCCATCTTGTGTCATTGCCGCCATCCACGTTATATATGTATGTCTGTACCCGCGTACCATCTCGTCTTGCCCGTTCCTCTCTCTCCTTACCTCGGTCTGTCGTGCATCAATCCTTTTTTTTTCCCACTTTTTACCTCCATTCTCATCGCGATTTCCAACTAGCGCTTGCATGCTGCAGTTCCCTTCACTCCTTGCGTTTACTTTTGTTCCTTACACTCACAATTCTTTTACTTCTCCGCATCGGTATTATCAATGTTTTGTTTTCAATGCACACATGCTTAAAATAAATGGTCGAATTTTGCAACGTTGGACCGTCTTGTCTTGAATCGACCATGTCACGCGCGCACCTAACCCTAGCTTGTTCTGTTCCACCTCCCTTCATGAGTTCAACAAAAATGTACCAGAGCGCGCTCCCCACATCAACATTGGCACCTACAACTACCACTGTACGTAAAGGGACCTTTTGTGCACAAGAACGTTGTTCAATACCCCTCCCATCTTGTTGCCTTCCCAGCAGCCCGCCGCCCTGCACGCCCACGTGAAATACACGAGCGCGCACCCGTTCACACCCGAATTTGTCCAAAGTCATCTCACCGCTGGCAACAAAAACAGCAGTAAATCGCGCGCGCAAGCGCTGTACGATGAACGCGTGCGCCGACGACAGATCGGACTTGCTGAGCGGAGGAGCCAGGTGTCGCGCGATAAGAAGTGGAAGGATGTGTGGCGGAAGGCGATGTCAGGGGGGAAAGAGGAGGGTGCTGCGAGAGTGAAGGCGAAGATGGGTCGGAGGGAGGCAGCTGAGAAGGGCGTGTGGCGCCTGCGGGCGGACGAAGCGAGGTATGAATGAGCCCCCCCCCCTCTCAATCTCCCTCCTTTCATTCCCTTTTTTTTTTAGGTGGGACGCGTTCGTCCCATTGCATCGGTTGTGGCTGGGGTATATGTCTGAGCTTCTTGGACTTGGTGTGGCGTCGCCGTCGCCAGAGGAGCCGAATAGGTTTGTCTCGGCCCCAGCGTTGCCTCAGCCTGCAGGGACGATGCAAGCCAAACTCATCAAGGCGGACTTTCACGGCTCGATCATGACAGGTCAGTCATTCAGCTTGTCGGTGTGTTCTACCTTGCGGCGAGATTCAGAGCGTGTGTGTATGGGACTGGCGTTGGGCTTTGATTGTGACGATGATGAAATAGTGCGCAGGAGCAAGAACGCCGCGCTCGTCGGTGTGTCGGGTATCGTGGTGCAAGAGACGGAGAATACGTTCAAGGTCGTCACTCGGAAGAACAAATCAAAAGGTGCGCTTATGTGTGTGTATGCGTGCGTGCTGAAATGCCTGACCTCTTCCATTGTTACCCTTCCATCTTTTTCTGATGCAGTGTTACCAAAGCAGGGGTCCGTCTTCGCGTTCGCCGTCCCTCTGTATAGTACAGAACCTGGCGGCGGCGGGGGTAAAGGCGGGGCCGACGTACAACAGACGGAGACGGTGCTGGATGGCGCTCACATTGAAATTGAGCTGTACGGAAATCAGTTCTGTTATCGGGCCGCGGATCGAGCGGGGCGGAAGTTCAAGCACAAGGAGACCATCGAGCTCTGACGTCCGTCTGATGGGCTCGGACCCGTGCAAGGCTATCCTTTTCTGTTTGCCTGTTTGGGGTTCGGGCTTTTGTGTGTACTCACACAAGCTTATTTGACCTGTGCCATTTCTGACTGCTTGTGAATGGCGTGTTGACTGGGGGCTGTGTGCGTAGGGCTTCTCCCCACCCATGAGTTGTGATATCTGGGATCATTTGATCGTTTGGAGTGCGATGCGTTCAATTGTAATTGTGGGAAACGAACTGCCATCGCATGCAATTTGCCTTTTCATCCTCGGAAACGAAGGTGGTTAAAAGTGTTTAAAGGGTAGACTGGTCGCGAATATTTGAAGCGTTTCCGTTTGACAAAGACACGGTACTGATTGATCCCTTGTTTTCGTTTTTGTCCTATTGTGAGGAACTCGGAATACATTCACCGTACACGACGCCACATCGGACAATGGACGGCACAGGTGATCGTACAGTAATACGGTACTATACTGTAATTGTACGGCGACATTGCGCCAAGGAGGGAAAGGAAAAGGAAGGAGGCGTGAGATAATCATCATCAGATGGCGGAGGATTAGGGCACGCGTGGAGCGGCGCTGTGTGTTCATTCGTGATGGGGTGGGCGCAGCTGCGAGTGAATTGAGACCCACTGATTTGCACGATTCCCGAACCGCGACGACGCCAACACGGAATCAAATTCGTTGATCGTTGGGCGGGCACAAAAAGGTTCCGGGTTGGGTGATAGTGGCCTCGTGGCTCGTGGGTGTCATCAAGTTATTGGGACCGTGCATACGACACAGCCAATTATCGGTACCCATCCGCCATCATACCATCATATCATCATCACAGATGGACTCGCGTGAACGCGCAATGTAGCCAGATTTAGAGAGATGAAGAGAAATGGGGGAGGAATAGGATAAAATTACAAGTGAGGTGCCGAAGAAGCTTTGACTAACGCCGTCAGAGAGTCGGAGCTGGGGAAGACTTATGAAAAGTGCGATCAAAGCGAACGAATGGACGGAATTGGAGATTACTCCATGACATCCATGACACACCACTCGTGGCGCTAACCTCAGAACAGATGGGAGTCCCCCTCACCCTCGCAGGGAAACCTTTTAACGGACAACAGGTTAGCCACAATCTCGATCGAGAGAGCGAAAATGTCGAAAGTTTGAATTTCGAATTTCGAGGCCGCGTGTGTCGCCCATTTTGGGACTGGGTTCATTGCCACCAAACGACACTTTTTCTCTCTCGTCTTCCGTTCATATGGCATTCCCGGCCGCCATCCACCACCATTCGAAGTTCGAGAAGGGCTGTGGGAAGGGAAGGGAAGTGAGATGATAATACTGGTCGGTAGGATACAGTTATGTGATGCCCGAGTAAAGGGAAATAAATTGACGTTATTGATCGAAATTGGCTTAGGTCGGAAGTTTTGCGGTGCCCCCCACCCAAGTTTGTGTCTTCTCTGGTGGTGCAACCTCGACCTCGACCTTGTCTCGCACGCCGCTTCCATGCTTTACTTTCTCATAAATCCCTTCTCCCGTTCCCTTCCTCCTTCCTCTTTCATCCCTCCTCTCCGT
>Ga0307510_10005604_pt1 | contig 14968 bp, 21 predicted proteins | sample 12_EM_MG_FD_207224 | JGI IMG/M metagenome (GOLD analysis project Ga0307510, IMG submission 207224) | Populus trichocarpa ectomycorrhiza microbial communities from riparian zone in the Pacific Northwest, United States - 12_EM | ecosystem: Host-associated > Plants > Roots > Unclassified | place...
TGAAGAAGCCAGCTCCAGCACGCCATCCCTCCTCCTACCTACAGCGGACCCAGCCGTAACAGACTCAACACTCGGTGATGGTATTATAGTTAATCTATCCCTGGACCCAGATCTCCGGAAACGTCCGCGGAGAACCTCTCTTCGCCTTTGCCTTTCCTGCCTCGATGAACGCGTTCGGTCCGTCATAACCCGCTGCTGTTGTTGTGACATAGTATGCAGGTGGATAGTGATAGAATAGAATTGTTGTGTATGATGTTGGGGAGTAGGTAGTGTCAGGAAGCCTCTATTGGTATGTAGCTAAGGGCACGATATGGGGTGTGAACTTGGAAGATAGAAATGGTCCGTCCGGCTTCCTTAAGAACTAAGAACGTTCATAGTTCATCACTCGCTTTTATGTTTGCTGGTGTCGGCAGACACCCGCGCGTCCAAATTGCAACTTCATACCTGATATAGGAATTTGCACCCGAAGCGTCCAGCTTCAACTTGGCCGCGTCGCTATTTCACTGGGGCAACACGAGTGTTTGGTACTTGATATTCTTGAGGGTGATGAAAAAAGGTTTATCAGTATTTACGGACTAATCTAGTTTGAGTAGGTCTGCCAAGCGGACGGTAACAAATGTGGGTAAGGCTAGGGCTCGGAGCCCGGACGCTAATCTCAGAAAGTGAAAGCTGCCGCTAAGGCTCAACAGATGGGATATAAGGTGTAAAGCTAGGATAGGAACAGCGATGAAAGGGGCAACCCCGAATGAAAAACGAGCTAGAAAACAATGAGAATGATCCGCACAAATCCAAAGAGCAAATCTCTAAAGCCTGAAGAGAAAACATATTCCAGACGAAAAAGAGCTGGAAAAGAACAAGAATGATCTGCGAAGATTCCAAGAGCAGGTCCCGGGAGCTGACCCGGTAAACGAAAAATAGCCAGTGTCCGTAGACTACATTGGGTTTGGGCAACCGCAGCGGGCTAATCCAAACAAGAAATGTGCGGGAAAAAATGCAAGGATAGCTCGCAAAACTCTAAAGGCTAAACTCCAAATGAAAAACACCCAAGGAAATGTCCGCAGGAGATAGTCGCAGGTCTAAATTAAGTGTACTGAGCAGGTGAGCCCAGACGTAGCGGGCTAATCTAAACAGAAATAGTCAGGAAACAGCGAGAAAAACACAAACTCTAGAAACAAAAATGAAAACACCAAAAAGAAAACACCAAAAAGAAAACACCAAAAAGAAAAGTCGAAGGGTCCATCGCGGCCTAGAACCTGTAAATTGATTGAAATGGACCTGCACCCTCTGCTAGCTAGACATTAGCCACATTGGTCGGGGCAGGAGAGCTTTGTTGGCAGAGCTAGTGAGCCAGGACAGAAACGGACTTGAGCGGGCTCCCAACGCCCGTTTCTGCCGGCGGTACTACGGTAGACCTTGCCAACAGAATGGATGAAAAACCTGGTAGTCGTAACCGGAACTTACCAGGTGTAGAGTATGCACTTGGGTCGGTTGGGGAGTCAGCGGCCGGGCTTAATTCTCGTCCGGCTTCTCCAGCTGCTGGAATATCCGCAGACACATCGCTTGTAGCCGGATCGGAGGGGGAATGGATTCTGCCGGGCGTACCAACTTGGGTCGCCAATGTGTTGACAGGCTGCTCGCCCCCTGAGGCCAGCATCAAAAGATGCTCGGCGGACCTTCTAGCCTCTGCATGCTCAGAGGGGGACGACGCATGGCCCGGATTGGAAGTCAACGGCGGAGGACTGTTTGGCGGACCAGGCCTGTCAGCAGGTAGCGGACTCAAATTAAGCTCCCCATCGAGTGTGTCCGGTTCAACCTCAATGCCGGCATCCATTGCACCCACCTGGCGGGCCACCTTCCGCTGGGGTTCCGGACTTTCATCCGAACTGTATGGCTCATCAGCCTCTTGCATGACCGCCAGGTTGCGTTTACCACTGTTATTTGCTGGCGTCCGAGGTGCTTTCTTTAGGTCAGTCCCCTGTCCTCTTTGTCTACTAGAACTCAAAACACGAGTGCCCAAGTTAGCACAAGGGACAGAAGCTTGCTTACCAGGAGACGATGTAGGGCCGGAATCCGGGGCCGGGATCGCCCCGTTTGCCAAATCGAGGCCCCGATCAGCAGCGACATCGGACTCTGGCTCTGATTCGCCAACGTCCGCCCAATTGATGCGGTGTGTTCGCCCAGTCTTTTTTGTGGTATTACGGCTCCTGGTGGTCCTCGATGAGGTGGTTCGCTTTGCGGCCGCAGCGGACGACTCTGGCTGGTGGCCGTCAGAGTTCGGCTCCTCATCGCTACTGGGCCACTCCTCATCTGAAGGGGTGCCCCGGTTATCGCGTGGGTCAAACCGGAGGTCACCAGGAGCAGGGGTGCTATCTTCCGTATTGGTGCTGCGATGGGCACAGAAGAGCAGATCCATTGGTTCGCTTGGCGGATTCAAGGACCACCATATGCGGACATGCCTGCTATTTGTGATTCGGATCATTTCAGCAAGCGGCAACGGCTCCTCAGGATCGTCTCGCAGCAAACGTGTACCCTGTCCCGTCGCACCAACGAGCATACGATATCCGAATCCACGTGACAAGATTCTGTCTATGCCCGCAAGCAGGTTCGCAAGGGTGGGCTCAGTTAGCTCCATCCAGTAAACATGTTCGTGAGTTTGCCACTGGATTTTGTCCATCCCGGCAGGAAGTGGGCTGCTTGGGCGGACTTCGGATGGCCGATCCACCCAGAGACGGACAGAGCGCGGACCGGCGAGACCTGCAGGAGCTGTATTAGCATATATGGTACATTAATGCGGACGCTTGGGGCTAACTTACGATCATTTCTGGCGGGGGCGGGGTCCGCAACCGCAATAGCGGCAACAGGCTGCACTTTCAACATGTCTGTTAAGATACGCTGATGTTTTTTTGCTATGTCCTTTAGCAAAAAGTCAAGGCATTCGGTAAAACGTTCACCACGGAGGTTATTAGCCTGCCAGAGTCCCGACCTCCGGCTAACAGGCTGGAGGGTAATAGCATATGCCTGGATGGCCGCCCATTGGGCGGCTGTACTCTGCTTCCACCCCGGGATCCTGTCTTGCTCCATCTTACGTTTCATAGCATTTCGCCAGGCTTTATACTCCTGACCATAGGTTCGTGGGTGGGGGAAGCCGCAAATGTGCTTACACCAGTTAACATCGCCGGCGTTTTTAAAGGCCCCCGATTTTTCAAAAGTGAGGCCAACCTTTGAGGCTGCCATTGTAATACTGGTCGGGGCGGGGGGTGGTTGCTGGATCGGAAAGAGGCTTTTTTTAAACAAAAAAGGTCCCTGAGCGGATGAAAGATGACCGCTAGCAGATGCTGGTACGTTTGAGGATGAAGGATTGTGGAAGAGCCGAAAATGGAAATAGAGCGGGCCTAGCGGATGGTAAAGGGAGTTCTGCTGATGGTAAACGGCTGCGAGAGAAGGTTATTAGCTAGGGAAACGCAGATAGGTAAATCTGAAATGAGCTGAGGATATACTAGTGGTGCTGCGGACGAGTGAGAGGTTGTGCTGAGCTCCGTGGGTCTTGTTAGGATGGGCTGGCGGATCGAAGATGTGATTGTGATTTGGGAAAGGGTTGTGGAGAGAAGATGGAGGGGGGGGAAAGAGAGAGCTTATATAGGCCGCACGAGGACGGTTTTAGTGGGGTTCGTAGGATTGTACCCTGTACAAACTTGAATATTGATATCTTGAAAAGTCATGTGATCCAGGCACAAAGACATACCCTAGATAGGCTTCAGATAAGGTTTTAAGCCGCAACGGAGCCGCATGCGAGCCGCGACCCGCGAGCCAAGACGCTTCCAAACCTCTTCAGTCTGCCCACAATACCGTAGGGTTAGCATCCTCTTAACAAAGAATAGGTTTCACAAGTTAAACCGTGAATACCGGTTGGCAGCTTGAATGTCCGGACCTGTTCGTTATCCGACTAAACAAACCTGAAGTTTCCCGATTTACCCCTTGAAAGAAACCTACCTTTCACTTTGAAAGATACTAAGTCCGCTGCAGTCCGTCTGCCCATCAGCTCACGCATCCGCCAGACTACTTGAAAGAGAAACAAACAAACACCACACACGATGACCTCCAAGACAACAAAGTGTCCTTATTGCAGGCGACGTTATCAACAAGCCGCTGCATACGAAAAACACCTTCACACAATGCATCTTGATATCGTTCTATCCCTCAATGCGATTGCGGACGCGGCCTCCTCCACGGCACGACCTACTTTTGTTCGTGATGAACTTGAAAACATGACCGACTCAGACTACGAATCTGATCCCGGGCTCGAGATCGCCGATATCCATACAACAAGTGGTGAGATAGATGATATGCACAACGATTCAGACACAGAAGACGTCTCCCACCCACCGGTCCGCGCGCGCCCTTCGGGTCAAGAAACTATTCCCGGTGCCGGCAGACCTCTCGGCGAAGTTGCTGGCTATACAGAGCTCAACACGGCCATGACCGATGACCCTTGGAGCCCTTTCTCATCTGAAGACGACTTTAATTTGGCGAGCTGGTTTGTCCGGAGCAAGGTAGCCAAGTCGCAGATCGACGCGTACTTTGCCCAAGGTTTGGGCGGTACGGATAGCAGATCATTCCGGTCCGCCTATACCTTGCGACAACACCTCGACGTACTGGACCCATTTCGTGAATACTTGGTGTGGGCGGAAGCCAGTATTGATGATGGTCGACATGCAACAACTTTCTATTATCGAAATATTATTGACTGTGTCCGCTACCTGATCCGCCAGGTCGCGTATAGCTCGGATATAGTTTACGCACCTATTCGAGAATATGATTTGAGTGGGGAGCGATTATATTCCGAGATGCATACGGCGGACTGGTGGTGGGATATACAGGTATGAGATAGGTCCTGACAGGTCTTGGGAGAGGTGTTTCCAGTGCTAACAGCCCATTCCGTTCCTTGGTAGAAAACTTTGCCCGCCGGGTCAACAGTGGTTCCCATTATCGGATTGTCTGACCAGACGCACCTTACCAATTTCTCAGGAGATAAGAAAGCCTGGCCAGTATACATGACGATCGGCAATATCCTTTCGCGGACGAGAAACAGCCCTGCCAAGATGCCAATCCTGCTTCTGGCATTGCTTCCAGTACCCCCAAAGTTCACTGGCGAATCAGCCCGTGCCAACGAAGCCCAGCGGCAGACAAATGCGGATACCCTGCGGGCTGTCTTCGATCTTGTCCTGGCACCATTACAGCCGGTTGCCCAAGAAGGAACGGTAATGGATTGTGCGGACGGCAAAACACGCCTTTGTTTTCCCATTTTGTCGGCCTGGATCGCGGATCATGCTGAGCATGCAGCCTTGCAAGGAATAGGCAGTAAGTCATGCCCAAAGTGTGAGGTTCCGTGCGAGGAGCTCGGTGGGGATCCGCGGCGGATATATGAGACCCGCGACTACATGCGATATAGGGAGAAAGCCTTGTGGCATGAGCCGGCAGAAGCGGCCGGCATTGCAGAATACTTTCAGCGGTTGGGCGTCAAAATAGGAAACAATGTATTCATTGGACTGGATCGAGTAAGCCCCGCGGACCTACACAAGCCGGACCTCTTGCACAACATCTACCTTGGCTTATTCAAACATATGATGGAGTGGGTGGAAGGGTTCCTGAAAAAGCATAAACGACAACAGGCGTTCGACGATGCTTGGAAAGAAATTCCTCCTTACCCCGGATTCAGCGTACCGAAAAAGGCCTATCGCGAAATCACACAATGGCAGGGAAAGGAGATGCGCAATCTCGGCCGTTGTATTTCAGCCGTATTGGCGTCCGCATTGCGAAATCCGGACAGTTCTCAGTATCATGATTTCAAGAGCGCTTTGAAGTGTGTTAGCGCGCTGGTTGATTTCTCTCTCATGGCTCAATATCGGAGTCATACAACAGATACACTTTCTTACATGGAAAGCTACCTGCAGACATTTCACCGGACAAAGGACATTTTTCTCGAGTTCCGTACCTCGAAGGCTACTCGCACCCGAGCAGATCGCCAGGATCGGGAGCTAAGGGAACTGATGGCGGATCAGCGTGCTAAAGAAGTCCACCATAGAACCGTCGCTAATCGCCGTCGACAGGCTGATCAAGAGAGGGTTGAAAGGTCCGATCGGCGGGCGGATTTGATACGGCGTGAGAACCACTTCAACTTCATCAAGATGCACTACCTGACTCACTTTGCCTCCCACGTACGGCGTTTTGGATCCATATCGATGTATTCCACAGAGATCGGTGAACTAGCACATAAGGATCAGATTAAAGATGGATACCGCAGGTCAAACAAGAATGACGCCGCCCGGCAGATCTTGTCGCAATATGGCCGCCAACATGCCCTAGGAATGAGGTTGCAGACTATAGAAGCACTTTCGAAAGTTAAAGGTGTGATCGTGGCTGAAGATAGTGGGATGGAAATGCCGGCTTTTTCAAGTCACAGTACGCCTCGCCGGGTTCTTAAAGGCCGTATGAAGAACACCAGCACGCTGACCGAACTATGCGCAACTCTCAATATCCATTATTCCGACATGATGCAGGAGATACTACGTTTTACTAGGCAGACTGCTGCGGATGACCGGCGGTTGCCAGCTGACCCCACCGAACTAGGGTTACTCCCTGTAGAAGGATTTGCTCAGCTTGAAATTCCAGTCGCCGACTTTCAGGAAACTGACAGGTTCCAGATCCACCGGGCCCGCTGCACTGGAACAAAGGCATTCCGTAACGGTGGCCCCAGAAACGATTGGGTATGGGTCCAGACTGGTGGGGAAGCGAACTATGGAGATTTACGAGGACGGGTGGTGGCTCGGTTGCTAGCACTTTTCAAGATAAGAAATATTCTCAGTGAGGCGGGAGCTGTCCATCGGTTGGCATTGGTTTGCATACTCGATCCGGTCAATAGTGGCAGATTTCACATTGCGAGCGGACATATTCGAGTCGGCAGGCGGGTCAATGGTCGAGACATGCGAATAGTCAGTATAGGGGCAGTGATCGGACAGGCGCAGGTAATTCCTAGCGGGGAGAGGCAATGGATAGTGAATCACAGGATTGATCTGCGGACGTTTAATGAAATATATTAAATTATTCTATCCAATTATGTACAGTATTTATACGAGTTAAGGCTGGGCACTTAAGGTGGCAGTTCCCATATTGAGTGTCCGGCTTCAACTCGGCCGCGGGAGTACTACACAATCCGCTGGCGTTTAAGGGAATATTTTAAATAGGTTGAATTGTTTTGCATGAATATGCGGCCAAGTTGAAGCCGTACACTTAAGATGGCAGTGCCCATATTGAGTGTCCGGCTTCAACTCGGCCGCGGGAGTACTACACAATCCGCTGGCGTTTAAGGGAATATTTTAAATAGGTTGAATTGTTTTGCATGAATATGCGGCCAAGTTGAAGCCGTACACTTAAGATGGCAGTGCCCATATTGAGTGTCCGGCTTCAACTCGGCCGCCCGGGGTACTACACGATCCGCGGGCGTTTAAGAGAATATTTTAAATAGGTTGAATTGTTCTGCATGAATATGCGGCCAAGTTGAAGCCGTACACTTAAGATGGCAGTTCCCATATTGAGTGTCCGGCTTCAACTCGGCCGCGGGAGTAATATACGATCTGCGGGCGTTTAAGGGAATATTTTAAATAGGTTGAATTGAGTAGGCGGCCGAGTTGAAGCCGGCGACTTAAGGGAGATATTCCCTTAGAAAGTGTCCGGCTTCAACTCGGCCGCGTGAGTTCTGCGGATGATGATTAATAATACCAATTTATTCTCTCCTGTGGCGAAGCCAACCAAAGTAGGGGGTCTCCATGGCGGCCGCGCCGGGCGTCTTGTGAACAGTAAGGGAATTATGGAAGTGACAGTAGGGCGCGGGCTAAAAAAAGCGCAACGTAGGATGTCAGCGGACGGGAGCGGACAGATCTAGGTCGCTAGAGGTGAGAGGGGATCTGGGAGGGCCGCCGGATGCGCGCAGTTGGTAAGAGTAGGCAGGAGGCCTGTAGACGAGAAGATAAGGGGGCGGATACAACAGGAAGGCGCTGGGAGGGGGTGGGGTCGCAAGGAGGGCGTCGGACGCTTTGGAGGGAAAGTGGGGCGTCCGGGCGCACCAGACGCAAGAGATGAAAGGCAAAGAGGGCTCAGGAGATCCGGAAGGACGGGAGGCAAAGAGCGGACTGGCTTCGTCCGGACGCGGGCTCGATACGTCCGGTGAAAAAGGTTTTTTTGCTGATGCAGTATCACCAGTGTATCCTCAGGTCATTTCAGATTATCTATCTGTATTTCCCTAGCAAATGACCTTTTCACAGCTATGACGATCTACCGAACTCCCTTTACCGTCCGCCAGGCCCGCCCTATTTCCATTTTCGGATCATCCACAATCCTTCATCCTCAAAGTACCAGCATCTACTAGCGGCCATCCTCCATCCACTGAGGGACCATTTAAACCCCCCAAAAAAACAGCCTCTCACCGATCCATCAACCACCCCCCACCCTGATCACTATTACAATGGCACCCTCAAAGGTTGGTCTCACTTTCGAAACATTGGTCTCCTTTAAAAGCGATGGCAATGTTTGCTGGCGTAAGCACATTTGGCGGCTTCCCCCACTCACCAACCTATAGTCCAGAGTATAAAGCCTGGTGAAATGCTATGAAACGTAAGATGGAGTAAGACAGGATCCTGGGATGGAAGCAGAGTACTGCCGCACAATGGGCAGCCATCCAGACACATGCTCTTACCCTCCGGCCTCTTAGCCAGAGGTCAGGACTCTGGCAGGCTAATAAGTCTGGGGTGAATGTTTTACCGATTGCCTTGACATTTTGCGAAAGGACATAGCAAAAAAACATCAGGGTATCTTAAGAGACATGTTGAGAGCACCTGGTGCCACTGTTCCGGTTGTGGACCCCACCCCCGCTGGAAATGATCGTAAGTTATCCACAAGTTTCCACAATAAAGATCAACTATATATGCTAATACAGCTCCTGCAGGTCTCGCCGGTCCGCGGTCTGTCTGTCTCTCGATAGATGAGTCATACGTAGTCCGCCCAAGTTGCTGACCTCCGGTCGGGATGGACAAGATCCAGTGGCAAAGTCGTGGACATCTTTACTGGATGGAGCTAACTGAGCCCACCTTTCCGAACCTGCGACCGGGCAAAAACACAGCCATGGCACTGGGAGTCGGATTCGGTCTGGTTATTGGTGCGACGAGACAGGGTACACGTGTGCTGCTGCTTGCTGAAATGATCCGAATCACAAATAGCTGACTTGTCCGCATATGGCAGTCTTTGAATCCCCCAAGCGAAGCAATGGATCTGCTCTTCTGTTGCCATTGAATGAATGATACAGAGGATAGCACTCCTTCTCCCGGTGAGATCAGGTTTGCTCCACGTGATAACCAGGGCCCAGCTCCAGACCCCTTGGATGACCGGTGAGCCTCTAGCGATAATAGACAGAGCTCAGATGCCCACCAGCCAGAGTCATCTGCTCCGGCCGCAAAGTCAACCACCTCATAAAGGACCACCAGGAGCGGTAATACCACAAAAAAGACTCGGCGAACACACCGCATCAATTGGGTGGACTTTGGCGAATCAGAGTCCGAGTCTTCTGGTAAGCAAGCTTCTGTCCCTCGTGCTAACTTGGGCACTCGTGTTTTGAGGTCTAGTAGACAAGGAGAACGGGAGACTGACCTAAAGAAAGCATCCCGGACCCCAGCCAATAACAGTGGTAAACGCCATGCAAGAGGCCGATGAGCCATACGGTTCAGATGGAAGTCCGGAACACCAGAGGAGGGTGGCCCATTAGATGGGGGCAATCAATTCAGGCATTGAGGTTGAGCCGGACACATGCGATGGGAAGCATAATCGGAGTCGGCAACTTGCTGACCGGCCTAGTCCGACAAACAGTCCGTCTCCGTTTACTCCCAATGCGGGTCACCATCATGCGTGTGCAGCCTCTGAGCTGGTAGAGCTGGGAAGGTAAGCGACCCATCTTTTGACTCTGGCGTCAGGGACCAAGCAGCCGGTCAACACATTGGCGACACAAGTCGATACGCCCGGCAGATGCAATTCCCCCTCCGATCCCCCTACCCGCGATGTGTGTGTGGATATTCCGACAGCTGAAGAAGTCGAACGAGAATTAAGCCCGCCCGCTGACTCCCCAACCGACTCGAGTGGATGGTGGGGGGGGCTACACCTGGTAAGTTCCGGTTACGACTACCAGGTTTTTCATCCATTCTGTTGGCAAGGTCTGCCGCGGTTCCCGCAGAAACGGGCGCTAGGAGTCCGCTCTAGTCCGTTTCTGTCCTGGCTTACTAGCTCTGCGAACAAAGCTCTCCTGCCCCGACCAATGTGGCTAATGTCTAGCTAGCTGAGGGTGCAGGTCCATTTCAAGCAATTTACAAGTACTACGCCATGATGGACCCTTCGACTTTTCCTTTTGGTGTTTGCACTTTTGTTTTTAGAGTTCATGTTATTCTCATTGTTTCCTGATTATTTCTGTTTTAGATTGGCCCGCTACCTCTGGGCTGCCCCCCCTGATCAGTATACTTAATTTAGACCTGCCACTGTCCGCAGATCCTGCTGGTGTTTCTTTTGGGTGTTTTTCATTTGGAGTTTAACTTTTAGAGTTTTGTGAGTTATTCTTGTATTTTTTCCCGCAAATTTCTTGTTTAGATTGGCCTGGCTGTTGCCGTTCCTGGTTGCCCAAACCCAATGTAGTCTACGAACACTTGTTGCTCCACGGAGTCCCTCTTACTGTTTTGCAGACCACTCTTCTTTACCACTTCCTGTTCTGCGTTTACCGGGTCGGCTAGTGGGACCTGGTCTCCGAATATTCGCAGATCATTCTTGCTTTTTTCCAGCTCTTTTTTATTTGGTATATGTTCTCTGCTCTTTGGACTTGTGCAGATCATTCTTGTTCTTCTCTAGCCGTTTTTCGTTCAGGGTTGCCCCTTTCATTACTATTCCTATCCTAGCTTGGCATCTTACATCCTATCCGTTGCGCCTTAGCCGCAGCATTCACTTTCTGAGATTAGTGTCCGGGCCGGCGCCCTAACATTACCCGAATTTGTTTCTGTCCGCTTGGCAGACCTACTCAAACTAGATTAGTCAGTACATTCTGATAAACCTTTTTTCATCTGGTTCAGGAACCCCAAGTACCTAACACTCGTATTGCCCCAGTGAAATTGCAGCGCGGCCAAGTCTTCAGGTGCAAATTCTTATATCGGGTATCAAGCTGCAATTTAGACGCTCACTGTGTGCTGACGCCAGTGGACATTAAAGCGAGTGATGAATTGTGAATGTCCTTAGTTCTTAAGGAAGCTGGGCCAACCATAACGATCTTCCAAGTTCACACCCATATCGTGCCCTTAGCTACCTACCAATAGAGGCTTCCTGACACTACCTGCACCACAACGTCATACTCTGCAATTCTCCTCTATTACTATTCACCTGTATACTATGTCACAACAACAGCGGCGGCTGATGGCGGACCGACCGCGTTCATCAAGGCAGGAAAGGCAAAGGCAAAGGGAGGTCCTTCGCAGACGTTTCTGTGGATCTGGGTCCAGGGACGAATTAACTATAATAACATCACCCAGTGTTGAGTCTGTTATGGCTGGGTCCACTGTAGGTAGGAGGTGGAATGCCATGCGGGAGCCAGCTTCTTCACCACTCCAGGTACCAGAGCCTGTCTTATACAACCAGCAGCAGGTCTTAGAGTCAGCAGATGGGAGTCTAGACTCTAATGATAGGGACTATGAGGGTAATGATGGCCAGAGTGAGGAGAGTGAGGAGAGTGAGGAGAACGAGTTAGGCTAGCATGGGGACGATACGGATCATCCATCGCCCTGGGGAGTGAAAAGACCAATTGGGCATGAGTTCCTTAGCTCGCAGTGCCCGATACTGACAATCACTCCTGGGAATACCCGAATTCCAGCAGCAGGATTAGTTACCCCGGACGGAGAGCGTCTGCTCAAGTACCAGTTAGCCAAAACAGTTTTACATCTGCCATTCTCACCCCTTCTCCCACAGACTTGAATTCACTTGCGATGCTAGTAATAACCCCAAGTCACCCAGATCCACCGTTGCGGGAATTGGATAGCGGAGGACAGCAAGCCAGCAGTAGGCGAAATATGACAACTGGGCTTGAGCGTACCATTCTGGCCAGATCCCGTGACCTGATGTGGGACTGGACGATCTTCGTCAATCCGTTTCTGATCCCAATTACCCTGGCTGAAGAGGTCCGCACATGTTGGAGCGATGCCCGGACCAAATTAGGCTTTCCCGACTTTGCTAATGCTACCCTGCCCTCAAATGACCAGGTAAGTTACCCTTAATCAATAACCAACATCCTATTCTAGACTAAATGCAGTGGCGGCTGGTCACTGATTTGCCGATCCGGGCAAAGCACAGCTGATACAGATCTCAGTATCTGCATACAGCGATGAAGGGTATAACAGAACTCTATAAGCTCAATATTGAGGATCCTACAGCCTGCGCACGAAGAGTTGAATACATACAGGAGGAGGATAGGTTCATTTGCGCCCCGGGCAGCTATGAGGTATCTTTTTTGACATTGGTCGGGATTGTTTCTAATCGGAGTAAGAGTAAATCGATCTAATCCTCCGGAGAGCCAATTTCTCTTGGATTCCTAGCACCCCAGATTCCGGGTGTAATATTTGCTCAATATTACTCTGGCCCGGAAAGGAAAGGCATGCCGGATGAGGGTTTCCTGGCTAAGATCAATGGCCCATTTATCTGTCTGACAGCCACCATATTATGTCATTCACAGCGATGTTGGCGGACTGGCCTCTGAATCGATAATGTGGCTTTCACAAGGGCCACTTCCAGGGGTAAGAAAAGCAATTTGGACTCGCAGGTTTCGCAAGTGTCCGGATCCCGGGACGGCCAAGGCATACGGACACTTTTGAAAATCTCAAGTACGCGAGTTGGGTGAAAGCTCAGCTAATAGAGAGATAGCCCTGCTGGAACGTCAGACACGATCCTGGGGCAAAGCGGGAAGAGTTTGGCAACGTCGAATAATCCAGCGGATAAGGATGATGACATTGGAGGCCAGAATTGCGAAAGTGCGGAGAAAGCGGGTCGAGAGGACAGCGAGCTATGACAATGATGACGACGCATTGAGGCAGGAGTCTGGTAGTGATACGGAGCTGGATGAATTGGAGGCCACTGGCGGCCTTGTGGATATATGAGGAGGACATCGTCAGCATGAGCCACAGCAAGAACATGGGCCCAATGCTGGAGCACTGGTTGGTGCAGCAGAGTTCCAAGACCAGGGGGAGGTGGAATCGAGTGTTGAAGAAATCGATCGAGAGGATAGGGAGAATGGTTTTATCACCACTGGCTGATCGTGTATATATATGTAATAAAATCAAATTAAATTACACGTGCTAAAAGGGTCAGGAATGGTCAAACAATAGTAGTGTGTGAGTCGGTGGGCAGGAAAGGCATGAGAATGAATTGCGCGAATGGTTATGAGGCGCGCAAGTATGAGTAAGGCATCTAGCGGGCAATTGTAGGTTCGGAAAAAATGGGAATGTGTCGGGCAGATGGTTACAAACTGCGCAGGCTTGGGTAAGTCGTCAAGCGGGCAGCTGTAGGTTGACAGGCACGGGAATGAGTCTGGGGGGCTGTGAGAAGCTACGGAAGACAGTGGGAGCCCGCGAGCAGACTGTGAGAAGCCGGGGAGGCGGCGAGAGGCATGGAGTAGACCAGATAGGATGTGGAGAGCTGAGGAGAGAGCCGCACGAAAGGGCAAGAGAGAGGGGAGGTCCGCAAGATATGGGCGAAGTGGGGCTGGGATGAGAGGGTAGAGGAGGAAGGGTTGAGAGTATTGGGAGGGATGAGGGCCGAGGAACTAATGAGGGTAAAACTTCCGCCGAATACACAAGAGGACTGAGGGAATCCGGGAGTGAGGGAGAAGCGGAGGTAATGTGGGTGGGGTTCCGGATCAGAAATGGATTCAGGGAGAGCTTAGTGATGCGGTTAAAGGAGAGAGGGTATCATGGAAAGAAAGCTATTGGGCGTGCGTATCAGGGAGGGAGGCCGGAAGGAGTGGTGTCGCAGGCACAAGATGTCCGCAAAAGGGCAGCATGGGAACGGGTGCATTGTGAGCGGAGGGATGAAGAGGCTGGGCACTGGGGGTAGTGTATGAGGGGGGTGGCTGCGACAGGGGGGGTCAAATGCGTCAAGACGCAAAAGGGCCACTGTTAGGTGGTAGCTTCGGGGTGAGGTATTCCGACAGCTAGGACCTTAATCGTAATTATATCGGAGAACTCGTTAAGAAGACACGAGTAATGTAGGCTAGATATAATGATTCACTTCGGCATAGATCGTCGAAGTATTGGTAATGATATAAAAGTGTAGATAACTTATTAGATTGATAAGATCTCTTCTCCGTCCTTTGAGTTTGATAGCAGCGAAGATTCTTCGATATTTATATTCCGCATCTGAGCAATCGCGGTATGCATACTAACTCTATACTAACTAAGTACCTTGCCCGCAACTCTGCGAACCTCACCTGAGTGCGAACACTCGTAGACCCTGAAAAATCTCTACCACAGCTTTTGCTCCCATGGTCAACTTATCGGTCTGCGCGTCTGTTATCCCTGATGGTGTGGAGACCACGTCAGATGTCAGCTCATCCGTTTATCCGTTGACAACAATGGCTACGAATTATCTTGCCCCCGTGCTCACCGGGGGCAGTCTAACTCGCTGGACTGAAGAGGGCCATTCTTCATTGGTTGATTCCGTCGAGAATTGGACACACGACTGCATGTTGTATTCTGGTCTTCCGGCATTACACGACTTGTTCTCGGGATCGTACCTATAGGCTTGTCCCCTCGGACTCCATCTTTTACCAACTTGTTCTCTGTGGATGCACCCGATCCACTTACTGGGCATAGTTCCCTCCTTCATACTCTACACGACTTAGTAGGTA
>Ga0307510_10005605_pt1 | contig 14967 bp, 17 predicted proteins | sample 12_EM_MG_FD_207224 | JGI IMG/M metagenome (GOLD analysis project Ga0307510, IMG submission 207224) | Populus trichocarpa ectomycorrhiza microbial communities from riparian zone in the Pacific Northwest, United States - 12_EM | ecosystem: Host-associated > Plants > Roots > Unclassified | place...
AATACACCTAGTACGTTTATGCGTTTAATGAATCATGTATTGCGTGCGTTTATAGGTAAGTTTGTTGTTGTGTATTTTGATGACATTTTGATCTATAACAAGAACTTAAATGAGCATCTTGATCATTTGCGTAATGTACTTAGTGTATTGTGTAGTGAGCAATTGTATGCTAATCTTTGAGAAGTGTACCTTTTGCATGGATAAAATTGTGTTTCTTGGCTATGTCGTAACTGCGTAGGTTATCGAGATGGACGAGGAGAAAGTTAAGGCTATCCGGGATTGGCTTACACCGAAATCGGTAAGTGAGGTAATGGGTTTTCATGGACTTGCTAGTTTTTATAAAAGGTTTGTGAAGGAATTTAGTACTATTGTTGTACCCTTAATTGAAATTGTGAAAAAGTCTATTGGATTTAAATGGAATAATGAACAAGATAAGGCTTTTAATTTGTTGAAAGATAAACTTTGTTCGACACCTGTTTTAGCTTTGCCAGACTTTACGAGAGCTTTTGAAGTTGAATGTGATGCATCAGACATTAGTATAGGAGCTGTGTTGATGCAGGATAGGAGGCCCATTGCATATTTCAGCGAAAAACTTAATGGGGCAGCCTTGAATTACCCTACATATGACAAGGAGCTCTATGCCTTGGTAAGAACTTTAGAGACGTGGCAGCATTACCTGTGGCCCAAGGAGTTTGTGATACATTTTTATCATGAATCATTAAAGCACTTGAAAGGGCAAGGTAAGTTGAGTAGGAGACATGTTAAATGGGTTGAATTTATTGAAACCTTTCTGTATGTGATCAAGTATAAGTAAGGAAAAGAAAACATTGTGGCTCGCGCACTTTCGTGCATGCATGTTCTTTTATCTACTTTGGATGCTAGATTTCTAGGATTTGAACACATAAAAGAATTGTACAAGGATGATAGTGATTTTGCTAATGTTTACAATGCTTGTGAAACTTTAGCTTTTGGGAAGTTCTATAGACTTGATGGATATTTGTTTAAAGAGAGTCGTTTGTGTCCGGTCCCATACCAACCTTGTAAGGCTTGTTTTTTTCCTAATGCTACAAGGATAGAAGGTCAGCAATTTATTCTCCTGATTAAGTAAGGAAGTTGGTCATATCTTGTTCCTAAAAAGGGGAGGATTATTTAAGGCTTTTCCTAACCTAGGAAGGAAAATAATTAAATCAGCAACAAAGGAGGAAATTTGTTTTCTTATTTGTCTAATTTAAACAAGGAAATCCAAGTTAATCAAGGACATCAAGGGGGGCAGCAACACAAATTTTTCAAATTAAATTTCTTCTAATTTATTTGGGACTTCTTAAGGGTGACAAATCTGATTCTAGCATATTTATGATAGTAATATTTGGATTTTTATTATTTTATATTATTTTCTTCTTAGTCTTTGGGTTATTATTACTTATTTGGGTCAATTGTAAGTGAGCTTCATATAAGTCCACTTAAGATGGGGTCCATTAGGGTTTCTTTAAGTCTATAGTCAGTATAAATAAAGGCATAACCAAACATGTAAGGGTTACGCAAGTCAGATTAATAAAACTTCTTGTTTGCCGCAGTTGTTGTGTGTTGGTGAGATAATCTCCCTTCCTTGGTTCTTTAAAGAACTGAAAACGACTTATCGATGAACAACTGACTTCGTGACGTCATTCTTATACTTCTCGTTCGCGAATCAATATTCGTTGGGTGGGGGTTTTCTGTTTCTAATAGTACTGGTGCCTAGGTACAAGTTATCTTTATGTCACACTATTATCAAACCTGATTTACTTGGCTTTTTCAGGAATTGGTGTCTTTGCATGTGGGTTGCGTGACCACGTGATCACGAGGTTTGCATCACTTCTATATTATGCTGCTTCGAGTATTGGTGGCTTTCTTTTGGTGAAAACTTTTCATAATCTTATATTCCTATAATTCAAAACATTTTTAGTTATGCAATTTTTCCTTACTATATCTTTCTTTTTCCTTGCAGATAAAAAGGGAGATATCTATAATGAAGCTTGTTCTGTCCTTATGTTGTGCGCCTGGATGAATTATGGAGTATTAAAGGTTCATTTTTTTAGGATATTAAGTCTTGTAGGAGGCTTGGATTTCTTCTGTTATCAGATGTGCTTCCTCCTGACATGTGCTGTTTTACGTTAGATTTTAACAAGCCGTACAAATATGTATATCATATTGTAATTCATTACAGGAGGTGAGTTGTTTGATAAAATCATGAGTATTCTAAATTCAAATCCAACTCTCAAGATGGACGTGCATTTTGTAGTCTTGATAATATTCTCTGCTGACTGCTAATACAGAGCTCTTGTTAACCATGATTACGTGGTGCATCATGGGCGTCTTGGTGAGGCGGAAGCTAGGAGATACTTTCAACAACTTATTGATGATGTGGATTATTGGCATAGTAAGGGTCTACCACAGAGATTTAAATGTGTTGTTTTGCTGACATCCATAGAGCTGTTGTTCAGTTTCTTTTTCGCTGGAATCTTATAGTTAGTTCATGTTATGTATAGCCTGAAAATCTTTTACTTGATTCACACGGAAATTTAAAGATTTCAGATTTTGGTCTAAATGCTCTGTCTGAACAAGTAAGTCGTCATCAATAAGAGTTCTTGTTGTGTCACTATTTTACACCATCAAACTTGAGAGAATTAGCAACGTAGCTCCTGTGTGGTCTAGGTACTCTGTCACAAGATTAATCGATACGATTCAAAAAAATTGAATAAAAAAATTTGAATTCTAGTATAAACAATTATAATTCTCGATTGTTCAAATTCTGGAGTTGGGAGCTCCGAATTGAAAAATATACCCTCTCCTCTCTCCTCCTTTTCTTTTCCTCTTACATGATCAGTTTTGAGTTTCTTGCATCTGATTATGTTTTAACTTTGTTGTTTCTTCTAGATTTCAACTAAACCCGAATGCACCAACATTTGCAACAGATTTTCAAATTCGTGCAACAAAATTTGACCCATCAAAGAAGTGAAGTTTTGTCCACAATAGAAACAAAAACCTACGAAGAAGAAGTGAAAAAAGCTAAGACAGCAACACAAACATGCTACAGAACAACAGTAAAAAACTTTTAACGTTAGGGGTTTTTTGTTAGAGTAGATTTTTGACAGTAGAGGAGAGAACGTTTGAATCGATTTGGCTGGGAGAGTGATATTATTATCCAACGACCTTTTTTTTTTATTTGGAGAGCTTGTCGGTGGTTGATCAAAGTGAGGTTGCTGCTGGTTAGCAGCTGCATTTTCCAACTTTTCATGGACCACATGTTCGGCCACAAGTGGTGATGGGTCCCACCAAATTCAACCCACGTTTGAAACATGACCAAATACCTTTTAGTTGCAGCTTGCCTTCACCTTAGGTGTAGCCGCATTATCAAACGGTACCTAAGTGTATCGTTCATGAGAAGACAAGTACCTGAGAAGATATAGCGCAGGATGAGGGAGATTCATGTGTTGTTGTGCCTATAAGGAATGTCATTTCTAGTATTTCTTATTAATACGAATTTCTTGATCACGCGGTTAAGCAACTCACATGCAAAGACATAAATTTCTGAAAAGCCAAGTAAATCAGGTTTGATAGGAGTGTAACAAAAGATAACTTATACCTAGGCACCGGTACTATTGGAAGCGAAAACCCCAACCCATCGAATATTGATTCGAGAACGAGAAGTACAAGGATGACGCCACAAAGTCAAATGTTCTTCAATAAGTCATTTTATGTTCTTTAAATAACCAACAAAGGGAGATTATCCCACCAACACACAACAAGTGCGCCAAATAAGAAGTTTTATTAATCTGAATTGTCTAACTTACATTTCTGGTTATGGCTTTATTTATTCTGACTCTAAATTGAAACAAACTCTAATGGATCCCTATGTGGATATGATGCCCCCTTACAATTAAATCCAAATAATATAAATAAACCCTAAACTAAGAAGAAAATAATAATAACAACAAATCTAAATTTAATATCCTAAATATGATATGATCAGATTTGTTGTCCTTTAAAAGTCACATATAAACTAGGAGAATTAAATCTGAAGTTGTCTCCTATTTAGTTTTCTTGTTTGCAAAGTATTTTTAGTTGACTTGGAAACTTATTTAATGATAGATTCCTACTATAATAAGGATAGAATAATTATTTCCATACACTATAAGGATTCCACATTAATATGGAGTCCATATCACACATGAAAACTATGTTGTTGCCCATTAAATATCCTTGCAAGACTAGAAAATTCCCAAAACCAGCTGCCACATCATTGTAGAAAAAGAATTATTGCCAAATAGGAAGTCTATAAGTCAAAAGAAAGTAAATAACAAAATTCATATAGCATTTGGTGACCAGTATTGCGATGCCTTCCTGATATTTGATTGACTTAAACGTTTAACCCAAGGTAGAACAACATGTGAAGAGACTCCACGTAAAATTTCAGTCCAATCCAAAGGTCGGATTGAGAATTATGATTGTTACCATGAAATTGAACAATTGCAAATTTTACATTAGAATCCGAATCTGATTTTTTTTTTGCCCGAATCATATCACTCATTGTGAGAATAATGTGGGAAACCCTATTCAGGCTTCGGCTATAAATGAATTAGATGGGCGCAAGGAGGAGATTGATCTGGAAGTTAGGGGAGGGGATGAGGAAGGGGATGAGGTTTGCACTGATATTGATCTGGTTAGTCCTTCGCCACGATGTAGTTCTGATTTCAGCAGTATAGGTCATGACAATTAGATAGCAAGTAAGGCTAAAGACCCTCTTGAGAATAAGAAGAAGGGTTTGATGGGTTCATCCAAGAAGAATAAGAAATCAACATATTCATGAGGGTGCAAGATAAGGTAATCTTCGGGTTGTTGTTTGTATTCTTATTCCTTTTCTATGTTTATTGGATGTTGGAATATTAAAGGGTTGAGTGACCCTTGGAAGCATTCAGAATTGCACCATCTTCTCCAGAAGGAATGGCTAGCTCTTTTTTGTTTGGTTGAGACTAGAGTTAGAGAATGTAATAAAGAAATGGTTTCGAAGCTTATTCTTCAGAATTGGTCGTTCTTGTATAATTATGAGTTCTCTCATTATGGTCGAATTTGGATATGTTAGGATGCAAATACAGTGAAGGTGGATCGTTTGGGAGATTCAAATCAGGTTCTGCGTGTTTGTGTTACTTTGTTAAGTACCAATACTTGCTTTAATGTTTCTATTGTTTATGGAGATAATAGCTCGTCTCATTGAGAGGCTCTATGGTTTGGTATTGTTAGATGTAGTTAGAGGTGGGAGGATACCCTTTGGATCCTTATTGGAGATTTTAATGCAATTCGGTCTTTAGCTAAAAAGAGGGGTTGAGCTACGAGTTGGGAATCATGGCAGAATGATCTTAACAATTGTATTTACTCAATCTTCTTTGGAAGACCTTCGATTCTCGGGTTCCAAGTTCACTTGGACTAACCGACAATGTAATAGCCCTATCTTGGAAAAATTGGATGGGGTGCTTGTAAATATAAAGTTGTTCTTGGCTTCTGAAGCTACTTTTCTTTATTTTGGCATTTTCAATCATTCTTCGATGTTGGTGAAGCTAGCGAGCATGCCCGAAAGAAAAACTCCTTTCAAGTTTTTTTATTTTTGGGTTGATCATTCTCAATTTAATCCGACAATCCGAGGCTTGGGAGATAGAAATGTTTGGTACTCCTATGTTTATACCGTGTAAGAAGTTGAAGCATGTTAAGATTGCATTGAGAGACTTTAATAAGAAATTTCTTACAAAGATTTTGGATAGGGTTTACATAGCAAAGAAGGCTATGAAAGATGCCCAAAGTATGATGCAACAGAATCCTCTTAACTTAGATATTCATAAAATTGAATCTATATTTGTTAAAAAGTGTGTGAGACTTGCTCAAGTCGAGGAGAGCTTTCTTAGGCAAAACTCTCAGGTTCAGTGGCTGAATCTAGGGGATAGGAATTCAAGTTTCTTCTTCCACTCCGTTAAGAATCATTAATATCGTATCAAAATTCTCTCAATTCAAGGCGGTGATGACACTTGTATTACTAACGTAAAGAAGTTAAATGACATTGTTAGTTACTTTGAGAAGATTTTAGGAGGGCCACGGTCAGAATGTATTAATCTCTTTCTTCTTGGTGAGGTTCTTCCCTGGGAGTTGTCGTCATCTCAAATCACGAGCCTTTATAACCAGATTAGTGATAATGAGATTTAGAAGGTCCTTTTCTCTTTTAAGGATAACAAAGCTCCTGGTTTAGATGGTTTCAGTGTGGGTTTCTTTGAGGAAGCTTGGAGTATCGTTGGTCAAGACACCCTATTCTTGTTTCGTCCTTCTTCAGTTATGGCCGATTACTCAAACAGGTGAATGCAACTACTATAGCCTTAATCCCTAAGGTTGCAAATCCTTCTAGGGTTAAGGATTTCATGCCTATTTCTTGTTGTAATACCATCTACAAATGTATTGCCAAGATTATTGCTAATAGAGTTAAAGAGAGTGCTTCCTAACTTGGTTAGCCCATTTCAGTTTTCTTTTATAGAGGGGTGCAAAATTAGTGACAACATTTAACTTTCTCAGGAGCTTTTTCATAATTATCATCAAGAAAAGAGTCCTTCTAGGTGTTCTTTGAAGGTGGATTTGATGAAATCTTATGATTCAGTTGGGTGGGACTTCATTTTAGTCGTTATTCATATAGTTGGCTTTCCTCCTTGTATGGTTAATTGGATTAGTAAATGTATCTCCATGACTAGATTGGGGAGCTTCATGGCTTCTTAGCTTGTAGTAGAGGGTTAAGGCAAATAGATCATTTATCTCCCTATCTATTTGTCTTTGCTATGGAAGTCTTCTCAGGATTGATGGATTAGTTGGGTAGAGATCAAAACTTCAGATACCATTGGCGGTATGAGAAGGAGCAACTTACTCACTTGTGTTTTACTGATGATTTAATGATTTTTTTACCAGGATAAAGTGGGTACAGTTTCCTTAACCAAGAAGTGCATTAACCAATTTCAGCTTCTTTCTGGTTTGTCTCTGAACCATGACAAAAGCAACATGTTTTTGTGTGGTGTTGACCATGTTTCTAAAACTCGAGTTCTTGAGGTCCTTGGGTTATAAGGAAGGGAATTTGTCAGTCAGGTACCTGAGTGTTCCTCTTATCACTACAAAGCTCATATTTTCTGATTGCTTGATCCTTGTGGAGCATCTAAAGCTAGGACTTGGATGAATCGCACCACACCCTCTCATATGCAGGTAGACTTCAACTTATTAAGTCCATCATCTTTTCTATTCAGGTGTACTGGTCTTCTCTTTTCATTTTTCTAAAGGCTATTATAGTGAAGATCATATCCTTCCTATGTTGTTTTTTGTGGAGAGGTAGTTATCTTCCTTCTAGTGCTGCTAAAGTTGCCTAAGAGAGGATTTGCTTTCCATAGAAGGAAGGAGGTTTAAGAGTTATTAATATGGAGGTTTGGAATCAGGCTGCCATGGTTAAACACCTATGGAATTTATGCTTTACTCCGGGTCATTCTATTTGGTCATCTTGGATTCATATTTGTTGCGAGGTAGGAGTATTTGGGAGGTGTCGTGTCCTGACAACTGTTCTTAGAGTTGGAGGAAGATTCTTGGTTAGCATAGTATCACTCGTAGACTTATCATTATATAGGTGATGACCGTTCTACTTCTCTTTGGTTTGATAATCGGTATCCTATGGGTCCTTTGGTGGAGCGTTTTGGGGAAAGGATTATTATTGATTCTGGTTTGGGTAGAGATGCTAGGGTGAGTTGTATTATAGACACTCAGGAGTGGAGGTGGCCTCTTGCTAGATCTCTTGGGTGGATTGAGCTTGTTAGGTGTACCCTAGTTTCTTTTCTTCTGGATGATAGGAGGCGTGATATTGTTTCTGGAAGGATGCTCTTACAAGTATTTTCTCCATTTGTTATGCTTGGAATGCGACCGCCTTGTTCTGTATAAAGTGGAGTGGTGGAGACTTGTATGGCATAAAAATGTTGTTCCTTATTTCTCTTTCATATTATGGCTTGCAATTTGGGACACCTTTCGACTTAGGATAAGCTCATGTTTTATAGTCTCGTTCAGACCAATAGGTGTCTCTTGTGTGGGGGTGGGGGTAAAGATGTTGATCACTTATTTTTTGATTGCCCCTTCTCTCAGCGCATTTGGTATGACTTGTGCTCTAAATGCCTCATTCCTTTCAATTATTGTCCTTGGGCTAGTACCGTTGTATGGCCTTTTATCTTAGGTAGATGTAATTCTCTTCAATTTTTGGTTATTAGATTGATGTCAGCTACTACAGTTTACCACATCTGGAAGGAGAGGAATGATAGGCTATATGGAGAGGCTCCTCGTAATGACTCGGTTGTTTATAGTGATATTGTTCAGTGTATAGTTACAAAAGTTAACATCTGTCATAATATGGCCTCTTCGCATACTAATAGAAAGCTTCATATTGCGTGGAGGGTTTACTAACAACATTTTTTACTTTAGATGATTTCTCTTGTTTTAGTGTTAAGGGTATGTCATTTTAGCATTTCCATGGGGTATGCCCCAATTTCTTTGTATTTGTTTCTCTAACTTGGTTTTAATTGGTTTTGATGACTAGGCTTAGAGGGATTGTCCTCTTAGACTTATTTTGGTGGGCCTGGCATTTTGTTGTTGTTTTGTTTCTTTTTTGGTTAATATACTTACTATTTTTTTTTTTTAAAAAAAAGGTTTGATAAGAGTGTGATACAATAAAAACCTGCCCCAAGAAACTATTGTAATGAAGTCAAATGACACCACGAAACTAATTAATCTTTAATGAGTCAGATTCAGTTCATTCAAGAACCAAAAAATACATGAAACTCTCACACATGTTAAAAATGAAAAGTTTAGAAGTATTATTCATTAATTGCTGCTGAAATTTAGACTTACATGTGTTTACATAGTTCTGAAAAATTAATCCTAATAGATCTACTACCTTTGTGAGCTGAATTAACCCACATACAAAAATTGACTCAAAACATTTATTAGTAAGGCAACCCTGATCCAAACAAGCCTTGGATCCTAACTGAAAACAAAGTATTAATTAAGTCCAAACAAGTCTTAAGTTATAACTAACAAAATAAATAAAAAAAAACCAATAAGTCCTAAGTCTTTATTTGTCGTGAGAAGAGAAGAAGAAGAAAAAACATTGTAAGTCTGATACAAGATTTATTTATAGCCTATAATGTTGCCCAACAATTTTAGAAACTAAAAGAGAAGTTGCCACCCATTTGGTTTCCGAGTTAGAATAAGATTTTGATCTCAACCTTGTATTTATCCTTCTTTTGGAAGGAAAAGGATGCTCTCTTTAATGATCCTCTTTGCCATCACTTATTATCCTTCCAATGTTAGGAAACATAATAAGAAGATTTTATTGGCCATGTGTTTTCTAAGTCAGCTTAGATTCCTTTGTTTTCTCTACTGTGTTTTCTCCTCGTCTAACAAGGAAATAAAATAAAAATAATAAATTCTAGTATTTAAAGAAAATAATCAATGTTCCCACATATAATAGAAAATCCAATACTAGTTAGGACTCCACAAAACACTTGGAAACATCACACAACAAGACTGGCTGGAACTGATACAAAATTGATAGCCTTGTTGTCGAAACTTCATTGCCCAAATAAAAGTGGATTGAGCTTCTCTTGCATATGGATTAAATGTATTAAAGTCTTCTCTTGATAATCAGTCAATTCAATGTTTTTTTTAATACCTTCACTTTAGACATGATGATGAGCCCATTTGAAATATGAATTGGATTCTTGGGGTTGATGGGCTGATACACATCAAGGCTGGTCATTTCTCAGCTCCAATTCCACCATACATTTTCAGGTGCTTTCATTCCTCAGTCTACTGACTACTAATCACAATTATTATTGTTAATTTTCTGGTTGCAGGTATGTGAAGTTGCTCCAACCTTTTTAATGGTAGATATTCAGAGAGCTACTGGAGATACAGCTGAATACCTCAAGGTCAGTTGTTGAGGCTATCCAGTTTGTGTTTGTATGTGTTTGCTGCAGGGCTGGTACTCAGTAGTTGCATATCATTCTTAAGATAACTTAGTCTCTTCCTTTAAAACTGTTTCTTTGTATAGAAGGATGTGCTTTTCTTTATGCAGTTCTACAAGAACTTCTGTAGCAATCTTGACGGATATCATCTGGAAACCACCCGATGAATCAAGCAAATCTACAATCACCACGTCAAAGAGCAAAAACGCTGATCTCATTTCCTGGAGAGTATTTTGATGCAGACTGCTGTTTATGCATGGTTGCACCCGAGGTCATGCAGTTGTAGCTTACATAACCCTTCCTTTGATGTCATCTAACACCTCAGCCTCTCCTATGTTCCAGAAGGATAGAAAATATAAGCTTGGATTTTTTATTTATTTTTTCATTATTATTATGATCTAATGAGTAAAGCTTTGTTCACGCGAGGTCCACCATGGCAATGCTGTGTTTTGTAGTCATAACATGTAACATATCTATATATACATATATTTGGTATACCTTAATACATACCATGGCATAATAAAAAAAAATTGTATCTGTCTTGGTGAATGAAAAAATGGCCCTACATTTGTCACGAATCAAATGTTCTCGCATTTCTGTTTTACAACAAGAGCTCTCGAAAATATCAGATGAAATGAATTTTCATGAAATTCCAAACAGCCGAAGAAAAAAAAATAGAGTTAATCCCACTAAGTCAAATGGAGATGTCAAAGAAGACCATGGGAATCTGCACATGAACATTGTCCATTAACAAACTTATGAAGCCGCTTCCCATCTTTAATGATGATATGTCTGGTGGTCTGTGATGAGACAACCTTCATAAAATCATGGCAATCCTTGCACATAGTGACACTCTTGATGACCCTAATTGGTGCACCAATGGGCGTATTCAATAACCCAAATGTTACTGCCAACTTCTCACTGTGGTAAACAGCAGAAGAGAATGCCTTCTCTTCGGCTTCCTCTTCCTCATCATCAATTACCTCCATATTCTCTAACTGCTCGTACCCGAGACTCTTTGCTCTGTCAACCAAATCATTCAATAGTGTATGCAGCTCTGCATTATGGTTATGCAACCGGTTATTTGTTTTGAATGAATGAACCTCTCCCTTAATGCTGATCCTACTCCAGTCCTTTAACTTTCCGACTTTCTCCTCTTTCATCAATCTTCTCACCATAGAAACATCCTCCCACCTCTCTGCAGAGATGTACATATTTAACAACACGACATAAGTCTCAGTGCTTCTGGGCTTGAGTTTGAGTAACTGTTCAGCAGCATAAAACCCTAGTTCTTCATTCCCATGATTTCTACACCCAGCAATCAAGAGCAACCATATAAACTCGTTTGGTTCTACATCCATTCTCTTGATGACATCAAAAGCTTCATCTAGTCTACCCAGCCTCACAAACATGTCAACCAAGCATCCATAATGGTCCATTACTGGCTTAATTTTGTATTCCTTTTGCATTATTTCAAAATACTCAAGTGCTTCATCGACCATTCCAGCATGGCTACATGCAGCCAGAACGCCCACAAAAGTGATCTGGTTTGGCCTGAATCCAGCTAGCCTCATGTCTTCAAAAAGCTGCAGTGCATGCTGAGACTGGCCATGCCGTGCAAAACTTGTAATCATGCTGGTCCAAGATATCAATGTTCTTGTAGACATATCCAGAAAAGCTTTTCTTGCCCTCTCAATACTTCCACACTTGTCGTACATATCCACAAGTGCAGTTCCAACAACTACATCTGATAAAAACCCTGATTTAATAGTCTGGGCATGTATTTGTTCCCCCTGCTCTAAGGCTGCCAGCCTACTGCATACAGTTAGGATACTTGACAAGGTGAATAGATCAGGTTTCCTGCCAGAGCGATTCAACTTCAAATACATGCCGAGTGCCTCAGTTCCAGTTTGCTGTGCTGAAAAATTGTCTTTCGCAAGATCCATTGCTTGAGCATGACCTGCAATCATTGCATTCCACGTAATCAAGTTCTTATATTCCATTCTATTAAACAAATTCTTCGCCTCATCAATGCATCCACATTTAAGGTACAAGTAAACAAGAGAATTTGTGATGCGCAGGTTTGATTCATGGCCAAGTTTAGTGCTCAATGAGTGAACCTGCATCCCCAGATCCGAAGACTGTATTGTGCTGCACAAGCTCAACACGCTTGTTAGTGTGAAGTCATTAGGCTCAACATTCTCAAAAAGCATTTCAATGAAAAGTCTTAAACCCATTCCTGCTCTGCCATTGTCACCACAAGCAGATATAATCGTCGTCCAGGAAATTACATCCTTTTCTCCAGTCTCACGAAAAGCTTTAACCGAAGAGTCCAAGCTGCCAAATTTCGAGTACAAACTACAGAGAGCATTTCCAATACTGGAGTCGTGACTGATCCGGTACTTAATAATGAAGGCATGGAACTGTTTCCCCAATGTGATAGACTCCAGAGAAGAACAAGCATTCAAAGCAATTGACAGAGTGAAATTTGAAGGAAATGACCCAGATTCTAACATGTCTCCAAAAACCTCAACAGCTACCTCAGGTTGTGAATTTTGAACATAACCTGTCATCAAAGTTGTCCACACGACTACATTTCTTCTAGGCAAATTATCAAAAACTTTTCTAGCATTTACCATAACCCCGCATTTTGCATAAACATTGACTAGAAATGACATCACAAAAAACTCTTCATGGGTTCCAGTCTTTATCACGTGAGCATGAACCATTTCAGTCTCTGGGACCGAAACCTTGTCTATGCAATGTTGCAAAAGAGGAACATAATAAGAGGACTCAACTTGTTCGCCCTCTTTTATCAATGAAAGCGCTTCGTGAAACTCCAGAGGCTTGAATGGTTCAAGATTTGCATCCGATTGGGTATTTATAGAACTCCTCTGATACGAAATGTTAGAAGTCTGAGATTTACAGATGCAGTCGAGTGTCAGCAAAGAGCGAGAATAGGAAACGCTAAGTATATGGCTAATAATTAAAACACATCAAAACAACCTTTTTAATGCATTTGGAACGAAAGACTAATATTTATTTAGCTCTTAACAAAAAGCAAGTAAAATTATCATTTCCATCCACTAACAGACAACAGTAAAGCAAAGACACCAGAAAGATGTTGTTTGATACATACATGATCTTCAACAAATCAATACGGCTATGTGTAAGGAAGAGAGAATTTAAAATATATAAAGAAAAGAAAAGAGTTATAGCAGTACCTTTTCGGTGGCAGAGGGGTGCCTTTTGAGTTCAGTTCCAAGCCTGAGAGTGCCAGTGATAGCAACAGAGGGCAAAGAAGCCATGGAAGGAGAAAAGGGAATGGATGAACAAGACTGTTATTGTTGGCCTTAATCTTTCCTTTTTTTTTTTTTTTTTTCCTTTTTCTTTTATCTATAGTAACTTGGGCGGACTGGATAGAATAGAATTGTGGAGGGAAGAGAGAGTGGCTGCAACTAAAGTCCCTCTCCATTCTTTCATTTGTTGTTTAACCACTTTTAACTTTCTTCCGCTAAATAGTGGCTAATAAAATAAAATTTTAAAAATAAATACATGCAATAAATAATAATACCTCCTCCTCCTCCTCCTCCTCCTCCTCCTCCTCCTCCTCTACAATTTTTTTTTAAGAAAAAAGAAAAACCTTTGCCAGTTTTGACACCACCCTTCAAGATTTTTTCCCAGTGGTTGAAGAATCTATTTTTAATTGGTTTGAAATAAAAGAGTGATTTAATCTCCATTAAAAAAAGTACACTTTCACTTTATAAAACAAAATTCAACAAATCGGAGCTGAGCTTGGACTTCTAATTTTTATTTCACTTCTTTATCTGGGCCTGATTTAGTATGCATTGTCATCTCTATAACTTGTATGTATTAAAAAAAAACCAACCAATAAAAAAAAACAAAAGCAAAATTTTTCTGAAGCCCTAAATCAGTACCTCACTAACGTAGCTGCATGACTCCTCACCTCTAGTCCCAACCCTGCTCACATCCTCTCTCAATTCTCTGCCGCCCATAGCTCTATGGTCTTTGTTGTGTTAAATTGTGTTTTATTTAGTATGCTCAAGGTTGGGTTGGATTCTTATAATATTGTTTTGCTTTTCATCTAGGGTCTTGATTAACTTTTTTTAGGGCTTTATAATTTTAGATAATTTTTTTTAATTAATTGTTTGGGATTATGTTTCTCCCTAATTTTTTTGCCACTACTAGCTTACATATATAACCCATATCTTATTCAATCATCATCTCACTACACAATACACCACAATTTTTCCTTATTACAACAATCATCATTGCTTAACAAACATCCAACATACATTAATAATGTAAGCAATGATTTTTTGAAAATTTGTTTGATCTATTTGATGTGTATTGCTATCTTAGTATTCTTGTGTCCTAAATGTGTTTGTTGTATGATTCCAGTTCAAGGGTTGAGTTGTGATGGATATTTTTGTGAGGGTATGTCTGAGGTATATTCCCTACTCTTCATGGTTAACTATTATCTTCTATGACTTGGTTTTGCATTTTTTTTTCTAATTTGTATTTTAATAGAAATTAATTCGGAGTTCTTAGGTGATGACTTCAAAAGCTAAGGATCACACATTCCTTACAATGTTGTTGATTTCTCCACTTAGGTATATATGATATGCTTGAGTAAAGAGCATTTTATATGGCATGTAGTATTATTTCTTTATTTTTAAATTATGAAAATGTAAAAGAAATGTATTATTATGTCTTTTTTGAAATTTCTAGTTTTTGTGTATTTCAAATGCTATTCATACTCCAATCAAGACTTTATTTGAAGTAATCGGTTGATAATTAGAGTTGGCAAGATTTCTAGAGTATATAAAAGGTAGGCATTGCTTGGCAGCAAATAAGGCAAATTAAGAAAAGTGATTTGTCATTCAACTTG
>Ga0307510_10005606_pt1 | contig 14966 bp, 20 predicted proteins | sample 12_EM_MG_FD_207224 | JGI IMG/M metagenome (GOLD analysis project Ga0307510, IMG submission 207224) | Populus trichocarpa ectomycorrhiza microbial communities from riparian zone in the Pacific Northwest, United States - 12_EM | ecosystem: Host-associated > Plants > Roots > Unclassified | place...
GCTGGGCCCACTTGTAACCCATGTCAGCTTTTATTCAGTTGGCCCATGTGGGCTTTCACAAATGCATAGGCAAAATTGCACATGGGCTTTTACGTATACATAGTCCATACATTGCTGAATTATGTGCCTGGTCCAGGAGGAAGCCCAGAGACTGGAGCACATGGTCGTGGAAGACCATGGACCTAAAAAGGGGATGACACTGCGATTAAAACCTCAATTTAACCCTCTCTTTTTCCCTTTTGCAACCTGTCTACCAACCTTCTCAACACCACCAGACTATGATCTCAAGGAAGGACATAACGTAACATGGAAAGCACACTCTCAGACATCTCCCATTGGAAGGGAATCAAACAACAATCAGAGCAAACTCGAGCTAATGTGTCACAAAAGTTCAACAATTGACACTACGTCAACAGACCCTATACAATCTGAACTAACAAGCCCATGGTCTGATCAATGGCAGCTTGAAGAACAAGACAACAACATGACTGGTTCCGAAGATCCCTGGCTAGATCTGGAAGGGATGGATGCAGAGGAACCTGATCCAATAGAGGATGCCCCATATGCAACCCCTTGGGGACTCTTGAGAGAACCATGATGGATAACGGAACTTGACAACACAATGGAACCAGAACCAGAGGAAGACCCTTTCCCTCTAACATTGCGTTATCCAGACGAGGACAGCAAATCGAAGCTGGAGGGAGAACTATCCCCTCAAAAACCAAACAACATATCTGACCTGAAGGAGACATTGTCCCTTCAAAACGACCAATGCGATAAGGAAATCTCTGAACAAGGGAACCCTGAAAACAAGTCGCAAGGTTCAGCCTCAGACGACAAGGAAGGAACCACCGATACTAGTCATCATCTGACTTGTCAAAAACTAATATGTCCAACCTTAGATGATGAGGAAGGGACAACAGTTATTGAACCAACACCACTAGAAGTAAAGATACCATCCCGAAGCAAGGATGACCCAACAAACAACGCCATCAGAGGAAGGAATCCTCATTATATCCACAAACTGATCAGTCATCCAGATATGACTTGACTGTGGATGACTCAATCACAAAACACCATGCACCAACCCAAATGGGAGCAATCAATGATGCCACTACTACCGACAAGCACTCATTATCCCGAAACAAGTAAACAAAATGATCGAAGCTCAAGCACTGGAAGCCTCGGAACACTAAGCATATCTCTGATTCAGGAACATGCTAACAGCGCCAAGACATCACTAAGCGCTATGACTCATGGTACAGATGCTGATCAATCAAGTACGCCACCAAGTAATGATTGAGGATCAAAGAAGCAGATAATGCCACCAAGTCACAATCAGGAATTTGCCACTATTACCACTTTAAGTATAATTATCGCAGCCATGCTTACAATGACGCAAGTCCCACGGAACCAAGGACTAAGCGATCCTGACAATCCAATAACGAGTAAAGAAAGGATTGATCAAGCAATGAAGGGGACAACATGATCAGCAATACAATGCATGATGCCATGCACTGAGTGTCCTAGATGCGAGCACTGGATACTGGAAGGACAACCATATAAAAGTCCTCCAAGAAATGCAACGTATTCACCATCCAAATCACTGGAACTTCACCCAACACCTTCTACACCAGATAACACTCCTATTTGTTCACCATGTCTACCGCCTCCAACAATACCACTGCTCCAGCTGAGATCTGAGGACTCTGGGAACAAGGAGAAGTTGACAACAACCCTTGGGAAGGCTACGACAAGCTCCATTGGTGGAGAAGTGACGACGACAACAGCGATTCCTGGCACAGTGGCCAGACAATGGGGAGCAACGAAGATTATGCCCCCAACCAAGACAACTACAGCGATTCCTGGCATACCTGTCCAACAATGGGTAGTGACGAGAGTCAAAGTGATCCCCAGGACCTGACACACACCACCGACTATGATGCTGATGACAAGGACTATGAACAGCGAACAAAAGCATATATCGCCACATCTTGGGACGTCCCCTCCCGACAAGAACATGCCGAACTTGATCATGTCCTCACCTATATCACCTGCAAGCGACTCCCCAATTACACCATGCTCCAAATGCTTGGACAATGCGAGCCCATCAATGATTTCACATGCCTATGCCAGCACCTGTGCATGGATGGCACCGCACAATGATTCTCAGGAGATATCCAAACTGCTGACTTTGATTACACAGACCTGGAGGAACTCTTCCACAACTTGGAATGGCACTTATGTTCAAAAAGTGTCATCAACTCGTTCTACGAAAGCTGCAGCTTTGCAATTCCCTATCCCCTGCTTCATGAACAAGGAACCAAGATCTTTAGGTCCCTATCCCACAAATGGGAACAACATAGTGAACGATTCGGACCAGCAGCAACGGCCAAGTACCTATGCAAGCGAGAGGAAACCTCCGCTTTCTATCTGTTCATATTCCAAAATGACTGGTTTGCCACCACCATGCTCCACTACCTGCAATGGGGACAATACCTCCCGCAACCCAAGAACTCCTTCTGGTGGCAAATATTCAAACAAGATCACGCGCTATACAACAAGGTCCTCAACATCGAAGGACACCCGCACACCGAAGAGGGATTTGACGCTGGATACATGGAAGCATCCACCTAAAAAGGGGATGAATGTAGCGTCCAGACACCATTTTTCCATCTTATCGCTATCTCTCACCTCCCATCACCTGACTAATTACCTAACTCGTGCACCTAACTTGGTGCCACATGACTGGGGAGCACATGACCGCTCCCACGACCCTGTGACTGATTACTTGATCTTAACCCTAGACTGCTCATGTGACCAGGCATGTGACCTGCCATGTGATACCATGTGACTTATCATGCACCTGACCAGTCAGGTGCCAGACCCAGTGACCATTCCCTGACATGTGACTCAGCTTACCATATTTGGCTTAACTGACTGTGTATGATACTGGTGGCCCATATAGCCACACTGACTCTGACTGACTCCTGTGCACAGCCTCACCGACTCCTTCTGACTGAATACTGTACGACTCCTACTGATTCCCTCGGCTGCTTACTGTACGAATGACTGATCGCTTACTGTACTATGACTAGATCATATGATGACTCATACTGACTAGTACCAGGTAGTATATAAGACCTGTACTTCTGAGCAGTCAAGCCTTAAGCTTGACTTGAGTCTTGCAATCCTATCATCGTTACCCCGAACTCCCTTGCCTGTGTCTTCCCGCTCTACTTGTGAACCATCTATCTTTGTGTCTCTACCTCCATCAAGGGTAGAGGACAACTCATAGAACTTGCATACAAGACAGACCTCCAGGTCAGCACACTAAGGGCATTAGCCCAAGTACTTGTGTATAGACACATGCACACGCCACTTGTACCATACTCGCGTGCAACCAGAAGACACACAACTCACCACACCTGACTGACTCAAGGACTGGTAGCTCAAGGCACTGGCCCGGCTACTGCAGGAGGCTCTGTTGCCTCACCAGGACACGCGCAGAAGCCAGACAGTGCTAGAGCGCACAAAGGTGTTGTGTACCTACAAGCACAACCCGCAGCTGGCTAGGAGCCGCCACACCGCCCTTCGCCAGCTGATGCCACACCACAAGTGCACAGCACCTCGACAGCTATCTTTCCAACATCACACATATATGCACAACATCAGATTTTTTCTCCTTCATCACTGCATGGTCTGTCACTTGCCTTGCTGGAGGCAAGCAGCATCTGCCTCCTCTCTTTCCCCCTGTTTTTAGGTGCGTCCAACTCTCGACCGACCAACTGATGATAAATTGCACCAACAGGCTGCCGTTTTGTCATCATACTTTTGTGGTTCATACATTCCCTGTTCTCTTGCTGTCCCTCACTGTTTGCAGATCATATCATGTCTCATCAATGTCTCAAGTATTGCTGTAAGGCAGGCCACATGCAAATGGTCATGATGAGGCCCCCTGCCTCCTGATGATACCAATGCCAACACTGCCCCCCAATAATGCCAACACCGCATCCCAATGACTCCGACACCACATCCCAACGACACTGACACCACATCCTGATGACACCGACACCCCGTCCCAACTACACTGACCACATCCTGATGACGCCAACACCCTGTCCCAACGACACCAACATACGCACCCTGCCGACATGACACCATGTCCTGACAACATGGACATATGCATTCCAACAACACTGGCATCGCATCCTGATGATGCCAATACTGTGTACTGATGACAGCGACACCATCACCTTATTACCCTTGTCTTCACAGACTTGTCTCAACATCTTTACCTTACTATAGATCTGTAGGCACTCAAATATATATAAACCACACCTCCTGCTCTTGTGGAGTGCATGTAGGAATCTAGTCATTTAAAATGTTCCCTTCTTTGTGCGATTGCCCCCCTTTGTTTGACAGAAGTGAGACTCCTTGTGTAGTGGCCTGGGCACTGGTTTTTTTTTTCAAGTGCATGCAAAGGCCAGCCCTAAATCCATTGGAATGGTGGATCGGAGACTCAAACATGATGGAGGTGCCAACACCATGCTGACAAGTCCCCAAGACAAAGGCAGCCCATTATTTTCATCATTATTGCGTTTTTGCAGGAGGGGGGTTTCAAAGTTGACCATTAATGGTCCATTAATTTTCTCATTATTTCTTCCATTAATCAAAATTTCACGTGAAAAACAGCTTAATGGGCAAATTAATGGTGTAAATAATGGTGTCAATAATGACAACTTTGAAAGACCCAAATTAGTAGAAGTACATGTGTGAGGGGAGAAGCAATGGAAAAATGACCAGAGAAAGGGGGGAAGGTGTGGCATGACGGCAGCATCGTAAAAACGGGCGTAGTCATGAGGGAGATGTACAACGACGAAATTGTTCCTGCCCCGTTACGAGGTTGCAGTGTGCCAGCGATACCTGAGCCCAAGTAGAGTAGACAAACGACAAGAGAACCAAAAAAAAAAAGGAAACGCAAGAGATAAAAGGAAACAAGACAGCTTCGTTAAGCATGGACGTGGGCGTAAAAAGAAAATGCAGAACGAAAATCTTGGTTATGGGGGCAAGATGAGACGATGCGATCAAGCATCTAAAACGATGGTCATGACTTGACCCTTGTGTACGCGCATGTGCTGCCCGAGGTTATTGTGACGACTGAAATTCTTCCCGCATCCTTCGACGGGACACTTGTGCGCTACGACGGGACACCCAAGTCAGCCCGAAGCCCTAACGAAAGTAAAGAAACAAACGCACGCTTCTCGTTGGTATGGATCGATCGCACATGTCAATTCAAATGTTCGTCGCGAGCGAAGGACTTGTCACATCCGTCGACAATGCACTTGTACATCCGCATGCTTTTTTGCACACCACCCTGCACCGGTGTCGTGGGCACACGGCGGGCGTGGCAGTTCTGTGCGATGTTCGGGACGGGCACGGGCGCACTCAGATGACAAGGCTGGGTAGGGCACCCGCTACCGCTGCTGCTGCTTACGCCCACGCTGCTGGTGCGTCGTGAGCGAGTCCGCGAGCGGGATGTCCGGTTCGGCAGAAAGTCGCTATCTGGGCCATCCGACAGCTCGGCAGTATCACCCTCGCCAGACTCGCTCCCCAGGTCTTCGTCCGACTCGCCCATCAGCCTGGGCGGGCTCGATGATCCCTGAAGACGGGGGTAGGGTACGTGGGCTCCGAAGGCGGGCGGTGACGGCGACATGACGCCGGACGTGTGGACAAAGGCGGGAGCGGATGCGAGTACTGTAGGCCGTGAGGAGGAGGGGAGGAACAGGGACACCGCAAATCGAGATCGCCTTCCATCTCCATCTCGGGCTTGGCCTGCTGTGGGGCAGTCGAGAGCATCTCCGAAGGCGGCTGCCGCTGCGGTTGAGAAGCAAACAGCTGTTGAGCACCGACCGCAGTATTGCCGTTCGAGTCGTTGTAGAAATCGTAACTCACAGCTGTGTCGGCGTAGAATACTTGGTGAGGGGTAGGCGACGACTCGACGTTGAGATCGGATTTCGACTCTGACCACAAAAAGTTGGCGGGGGTTCAAAAAGGCGGATTGTGACAGGTCGAGGTCGGCGAAGTTCATGCTGGGGCCGGTGGCGAAGCCGATGTTAGAGGGGTACTCGTGCTAAAGATCGGCAGACATGGAAGGGGTATTCTGGTACGAGCTCTCTGACGGGGTGTAGACGAGAGGGTACGTGGATAAGAGAGAAGGGGAGGCGTGACGTGCGAAAGGGGCGCTAGCGGTGGCTGCCGTCATGTTGGTGCGTTGTTGCTGCGAGTAATAGGGGTAATGAGGGTGGGAAGGAGTGTGGGGGATGTGAGGGTTCGAGGAAGAGGGTTGGGGCGGGCGGATTGGCCTATAAGAGCGGGGATGGAGATCCATGTTAGCATTGCAGGTGGAATGTTAGCGTCGAATGACAGGGACTGACCTTGGCTGATGGGTGACAATGGTGGGCATGACTTGATTTTCCTCTCTCTTTTCCATTCTTCTTCCTTTTTCTTTACGCCTTACGCGCTCGAAACGCGAAATGAAGAAGTGGGGCGCGTAGGGCCTAGAGCTAGTCTGGATTGGATTGGTGCAACTGGCTGATAGTGGAGGCGGATACGATCGTAACTAGTTGGCAAATGGAACGAACAGAGTTGGGTGGGCGTATCGAGGGTCGTCTCAGGCTTCTGATTTCGGGATTTGGAGGGACCGGATGGCTCCCAGAAATGTGCGTCGGTGGGGTGTGAGTGCGTGGCACGGACGGATGGTTTCGTCGGGACGGAAGTCGTAGAGCGAGGCGGTGGAAGTGCGGGGATGGGCTTGCCTGCCTGTGGGTGGTGTTGGCCGCTGGAATGGATTTGAAGATTGTCTGGACCCTCTTTTTATTCGAGAGGTCGCCAGGAAACTCGCCCAGCTCCTGGCCCTCGCCTTCTGTTATGTGCCCTCTCCGCTAGGGGGACTCCCTCTCATTTCCTAGAAGCCTCGATGCTGACTCGATACGAATCGCGCGTTCACGGCGAGGTACCAGTTGGATGACCACCGACGCCACAAATAAAGGGTCTTTCAAAGTTGTCATTATTGACACCATTATTTACACCATTAATTTGCCCATTAAGCCATTTTTCACGTGAAATTTTGATTAATGGAAGAAATAATGAGAAAATTAATGGACCATTAATGGTCAACTTTGAAACCCCCTCCCACAAAAATGCAATAATGATGAAAATAATGGGCTGCCTTTGTCTTGGGGACTTGTCGGCATGGTGTCGGCACCTCCATCATGTTTGAGTCTCCGATCAACCATTCCAATGGATTTAGGGCTGGCCTTTGCATGCACTTGAAAAAAAAAACCAGTGCCCAGGCCACTATACAAGGAGTCTCACTTCTGTCAAACAAAGGGGGGCAATCGCACAAAGAAGGGAACATTTTAAATGACTAGATTCCTACATGCACTCCACAAGAGCAGGAGGTGTGGTTTACATACATTTGAGTGCCTACAGATCTATAGTAAGGTAAAGACATTGAGACAAGTCTGTGAAGACAAGGGTAATGAGGCAATGGTGTTGCTGTCGTCAGGATGCGATGTCACTGTCATCAGTACATGGTATTGGCATCGTCGGGATGCGATGTCAGTGTTGTTGGAATGTGTATGTCCGTGTTGTCAGGACGTGGTGTCATGTCGGCAGGGTGTGTATGTTGGTGTCATTGGGACGGGGTGTTGGCGTCATCAGGATGTGGTCGGTGTCATTGGGACAGGGTGTTGGTGTCGTCAGGATGCGGTGTCAGTGTCGTCGGGACATGGTGTTGGAGTCATTGGGATGCGGTGTTGGCGTCATCAGGGGGCGGTGTCGGTGTTGGTATCGTCAGGAGGCAGGGGGCCTCATCATGGCCATTTGCGTGTGGCTTGCCTTACAGCAATACTTGAGACATCGATGAGATGTGATATGATCTGCAAACAGTGAGGGACAGCAAGAGAACAGGGAATGTACAAACCACAAAAGTACAATGACAAAACGGCAGCCCGTTGGTGCGATTTATCATCAGTTGGTCAGTCGAGAGTCAGATGCACCTAAAAACAGGGGGAAAGAGAGGAGGCAGATGCTGCTTGCCTCCAGCAAGGCCAGGCAAGCGACAGACCATGCAGTGATGAAGGAGAAAAAATCCGATGTTGTGTGCATATGTGTGACATTGGAAAGATGGCTGTCGAGGTGCCACGCACTTGTGGTGTGGCGTCGGCTGGCGAAGGGCAGGCCATCTGCATGTCGTCAGCATGGTTTGAGGTGCAACGAGTGAGGGGGCGAGGAGTCAAGACCGAGGGTGAAGGAGGTGGAGGATGAGGCCAATGAGGAGCGGCATGGCATGCGTGGCACACGAGCGGTTGACACTGAGGCTACAGTCATTAATCACACCATTATTGATCACCATTAAAAAAATAATGAAACGAATAATGAACACAATAATGGTAGAATAATGGTAACTTTGAACAACCCTATTGATTCGCGGCCACATTATGTGGCGTAATTATAACGTCATATGACTCTGTTGACATCTCGTCGAATCCACTGAGGCTCATCCCAGGCCCTACATACGTCCACCAATTTGCAGCCCCTCCTCCTCCAGCCTTTATCCCACCCCCTGTGCAGTTCTTGAAGCGCACACTGCAGCCGCGCCCACGATGACATCGAAATTCGCTCGTGCGTCATTGGCGCGTTGACGGGTACGCAGTCGTGTCCCATCACCGATTGCCAGTTGATCGGGCGCATGTTGTCCGCGCAAGTTCCCGAAACAACAGCGTGGCATCAGCGATTGCGCCGTTGGGATTTGCCATGAAGGTGGATTGGTAGAGGATGTGCTGCAAGATAGAAGACGGAATGCGGGAAGCGCAGAGGTTTATCGGCGGATGAAAGTAGCTGCTTTCGTGGACACGTGTTGAAGGCGTGGGTCTCAACCCTTCACCGCACATCATCCTTGGAAGTACATGGGGCGGCCCAGAGCTTAAGCCACGACTTTGATGCAGGAACCATGGGGTTGCGTAGTTGGGAAGTGGTTGAATGTGAGGACAGATAGCAACAGTGAGGAAGCAAGTGATCACCTTTTTGGCGGTGTTGTAAATTGTAATTATGGGGATCGAAGGAACAAGAGGTGATCTGATAGCGGCGTTGCTAAGGAAGCGATGTAAGTTAGTTGGGACGTGTAGCTGGGAGTATTATCCAGGACCAATGCAGTAGTCGGGAATACGACCGAAGGTCAGATCTAGGTCACAGCCCATCGATGCTCCACAACACATCAAGGTTGCACGTGGAGGGCGCAGCGTGTACGTGGAGGCGGAGGAGCGACAAGGTCAAAGGACAGGCAGTCGTTCTATGACAAGTTGACTGGGGTGTATGAGTCGATGTGGGCTCAATGGCCAAGGAATTTGAAGCGGTGGTCGCTGAGGTGGTTGTAACACCGGGGCTCATGCCAAGGTTCCAAGGGGGGAGACCAGAGTGAATGGGAGAGAGATGGTCCGAACTTTGGAAAAGGCAACAAGAAGGGCGGATGAATATGCAGCTGGAGTCTGGCTGCCAGAGGGCTATAAACTCCAGAACATTTCTTGTGCGTTGGGAGAATAGCATATGACAGTGTGGAGCGTATGTAGGGACACGCGGTCATTGCCCGACTCGGCTGCGACAACGCGAACTACTGCGAGTATTTGGATATCTTGCCCTAACGAGTTGGCACTGGGAGAAGGATCAGCGGTCAAGCGGGCAAGAAAGGGATGACCGCCCTTATCCTGCGCTCTTGAGGTACGGTCAAACACGCCCCAAATCATGCGAGATGGTCAGTGCAACTAAATGAAACCAAGCAGGCTCTAAAATGGCGTCTGTGAGTCGTTGTCTGAAGTCCCGATCCGTCACAGCAGGGGTCACGGGAGCCTGATGGTGGGCCGCGGCTTGAATGCGTGTATGGACTATGGAGGAGTGGGAATGGTTAAAGGCGTGTGTCATGGACATTGGACACTGTCTCACCATTCCCCTCACTTCCGTCGTCACGTCACCAGTACCGACATCGCCGTCACCTAAGCGGCCACTCCCTTCGTTCTTCCACCAATACGCTCTCGCTTACGGCGTTGCAACCCAAATCGGCTTCTCAACAACCAATGTTATGACTCTTGTGAGTAGGAACGTGCGAGCTTTGAGGCAAGGGTAGACAAGTCCCGAGTCATGTCTGAAGTCGGTTGCTTATCAAAGCAAAGCCATTCGTTTCTGAGTCGGGTCCTGTGTGTGACTCTATCATGGGCCACATTTGCAACCGGGGTCAATAGATCAACTCACCTGGTCTGTGTCCTCACAGGTTTCAGTGACTGAACATTTTCACTACCCGGTAAAGTAACTCCACGCAGCGCTTAACTTGGATATGCTTTTGATCAAACCGTGCGCGCGAGAGGTCGTCAGAATGCGCCAGGTGAAGCGCCATCAGTCCATTCGCCGTCCATTCGCTGACCCCCGTTCAGAACTCGGAAGGGTCTCTGAAGGCCTTGGGTAAACAGCGCTGTCCAGAGCGCTTTGTGATACTATAAATCGTCATTTTTTCACACGCACGGCATCGAGCGTACAGCATCCAGACAGCTTCACAGCCTTTGGGCTTCCGCATATCGTGCTCATCAATTCGTGCCTCCAACTTTCCTCGCTCTCACTCCCCTCTGGACGAACGAACTTTCTGTTGATTTTACGTCCTCCGTTATCCATACAATGACCTCCGAGACACATTCTAACTCCCAATCGATCATCGATACTCTGGGTGACTACGCCAGTCTCACCGGAGTAGACCTCTCTAAGAATCCCTTTGCTGAGGAACTCCAGCAATGCAACACCCCCGATGTCATCCTTCAACTACTCCAAGAACGGGAAAAGGCCTTCAAAGAATATCGCGATGGTGATCGGAGGTTGATAAAGTCCATCAGCCCAGGAGTTCGTGTCATTCATGCATTATCCAACTTTCTTGGTGAGGCAATCAGCCTGGTGAGCTGCATATTCACAAGTCCTGTCGCGTTGGAATTTCCATGCCAATGTTTTGATATTATCTTACTAGGTCCCCTTTCCACCAGCAAGGGCTGTCTTTGTCGGCATCGATGTTCTCCTAGTTGTACGTCCCTTCAACACCATCGGATCTCATCTGACACATCATCATTCCAGGCTGCCAGTGGAGTCAGTTCAAGCTATGGTGCCCTTCTTGAACTCTTTGAGTGCTTGGGAAGTTTCCTCAAACGCCTCGAAATATATACGAGCATTCCGCCAAGCCAAATAATGACGGACATTATTGTCAAAATATTACTTGAATTGCTATCAGTGCTGGCCCTTGCCACAAAACAGATTAAACAGGGAAAATTCAGTGAGCCTGTTACCGTTTATAAACTACCGTTTCTCACTGCATTTTAGAGAAGTTCGCAAAGAAACTGATGGGGGAAAGCGATGTTGAGGCTGTGCTCCAAAGACTAGACCGATTGACACAGGAAGAGGCTCGAACAACGGCTGCACAGACCTTGAGCGTGGTCCATGGTCTTGTAAATAATACGAGAGTAGTGATGGAAGGTGTGTAATTTCCCTTGATTGGCCACCAGCTTGCTGCTTAGCGTTCTGTCCGTTAGATGGCAGGGCGTCAATAGATAGCATCCGACACGCTTTAGGTATATCCCTCGCACGAAATTCGTTATTACCCCAGCTCACTTCGGGGTTGTAGTCTCACTTCAGCAGATGACAAATGACGTGAACAAGATAAAACGTTTGTTTTTCTCTTTTCTGATCCATATCCACCGAGACCGACACCACTGTTACAGGTCATCAATTCCAAAGGGACGTCCGACTTTGGCTCTCTCCTCCTAACCCTTCGACGAACCACGCCATCGTTTCTGAAGGACACCATGAAGGATCCGGAAAATGGTTCTTCGAGAGCGGGGTAGTGACGGATTGGAAATCGAGGGGGTCACTATTATGGATTCACGGGAAACGTATGCTTCCCCAACTGCCAGCGCGCCAATTAACATTAATGGCTCCCTTATTTCATAGCGGGTTGCGGAAAAAGCACGCTCATGTATGTTGTATTTCCATCACTTTATTCGTTGAATCCATTCATCTGGTCAATTAGTTCGGCAATCATTCACGACATAGAAGGCCTGCGTAGAGCTGGATTGGCCATGATGGCCTATTATTATTTCGATTTTCGAGATGTCAAGAAGCAAGACCACAACGGCCTCCTCACTTCTCTCCTTTCTCAAATTTCCGCCCAATCGGATACATGCTACGAGGTTCTCTCCCAACTATATTCAGATAATGACGGCGGTGGACGAAACCCTACCAGTAGTTCGCTCGCACGGTGCATGAAGGACATGTTAGGATCGCCGGGACGGCGCGATTTATATCATCATTGACGCTCTCGACGAGTGTCCTGATATCTCTGGGGTGCGGTCTGCCCGCGAAAAGGTCCTGGACCTCATTGATGAACTCGTTAATCTGAGCCTTCCAAATGTACATATATGCGTGGCCAGCCGTCCCGAGATCGACATTCGAAATGCGCTTGAGCCTTTGGAGCCACTCCAAATCTCGCTCCATGATCAAGATGGACAAAAGAATGACATAATCGAGTACATCAAGTCTGTCGTTCGTTCAGACCGAAAGATGAAGAATTGGAGAAAGGAGGACAAGCAACTCGTCATCGATACGCTTTCTAACAAGGCAGATGGCATGTGGGTTTTCTGTCGATCTTCTGGTACTTCGCAACAGACGCTCAAATGAACTCATAGGTTTAGATGGGTCGTCTGCCAGATTGACAGACTGCGTCGCTGTCTTCCCTCAAGTATTCAGCGTATTTTGGATGACTTGCCAGAGGGTCTGGATGAAACATATAGCCACACACTGCTTGGAATCGATAGGGAGAAACGAGAATTTGCTCAACGTCTCTTTCAGTGTCTCTCTGTCTCCATTTGCCCTCTTCGCGTCGAAGAACTTGCAGAGATCTTTGCAGTTCGTTTCGACGAGTCAACGCGCCCCACATTCAACCCGGATTGGCGACTAGCAGATGCGAACGAGGCGGTCTTGTCTGCTTGTTCTAGTCTTATATCCATCGTCAGTGTTGCGGGTTACCGAGTTGTTCAATTTGCGCACTTTTCTGTCAAAGAGTTCTTGACATCGGAACGACTCGCAGACAAAAGGCCCCCTCTTTCATGCTATCACATCCTCCCCGAGCCCGCACATACCACCCTTGCGCGTGTTTGCCTCAGCTTTCTTCTCCATCTCGATAACAAAATAGACAAAGATGCCATACAGCGCGCTCCCCTCGCACTGTATGCGGCTCAATACTGGATCGATCATGCCCGATTCGGGAGCGTGTCATCACCGGTTCAAGTCTTGATGGAGGATCTCTTTGATGCATCGAAGCCACACTTTGCGGCATGGGTCTGGTTATACGATATCGACCGCCACTGGTTGGACCCGATGTCTGAGAGACACCCGACGCGGCCTTCAGCGGTGCCTCTGTACTATGCATCATTGTGTGGTTTCCGTGGTCTCATCGAGCGCTTGGTCGCGGCCCGTCCACAAGACATTAATGTCAGGGGCGGATTTTACGACACTCCGTTGCATGCTGCCTCTGCCAAGGGACATCTCGAAATCGTACAGCTCCTTCTTAGCAACAAGGCAGACCCTCATTTGTGTAACTATCTCGGTAGCGCCCCGTTACACTCTGCATCACAGGGTGGACACGTTGGAGTTGTGAAGGTATTACTGGACTGTGGCGTGGATGTGAATCAGGGAGGAAAGGACGGACGGACTGCTTTACACTTCGCATCAGAGGGTGGGTGGGTGGAAGTGGCCCAGTTTCTTATTCAACACGGTGCGGTGGTTGATGCATCTAATGACAAGAAAGAAACCGCTTTGCACCGGGCGGCGTTCAGCGGCCGGCTTGAGCTTGCGGGGCTCCTCATTAATTCTGGCGCAAGCATGGATGTCGCAGAAAAACGTTGTTGGACCCCACTACTCGCGGCGACGCAATCGGGGAATTGTAAGCTTGTGGAGCTGTTACTTGCATCTGGGGCAAGTCTCGAAGCGCGGAGTAGATCTCAGGAAACGCCATTGGCAGTGGCCTGTGGTTATGGGAGGCTTGAGGTCTCACGGTTCCTTTTAGATCGTGGCTTAGACGTTAATTCCTGCGACGAGTATGGAACCACCCCCCTACATCTGACGTCACAATATGGGCACCATGATGCCGCACAGTTATTGCTAGAGCACAGTGCTTATGTTGATAGCCGGAACGACAGACAGCAGACTCCCTTGTTCCTGGCCTCATGGTACGGACACGTCGAATGTGCCCGGGTTTTAATCGCCCATGGCGCAGGCGCCTCTTGTCGGGATGAAATCGGCTGGACACCCTTCCACTCAGCGTCAAGAAATGGGCATCTCCCTGTCGTCCACCTGTTGATCGACGCTGGTGCTGCAGTAGATGTTCTGAACAGGGAACAACAGACTCCATTGGCCCTGGCTTCGAGCCAAGGGAAAGCTGAAGTCGCGAACTTGCTCATCGAGCGAGGGGCCGACATCAATGCGCGGGATGACGAGGGCTGGGTCCCCTTACACTTCGCTTCGCGTTACGGACATGTTGACACGACGCGTATGTTGCTAGACCGCGGCGTCGATCCGAATGTCCGGAACGGCGACCAATCGACCCCATTACATCTGGCATCGGGTAATGGCTACCTCAAGGTCGCCGAGTTATTGGTCCAGCGCTGCGCAACTATCGGTGTGTCTAATGACGAGAGAGAAACTCCCCTCGACCGAGCGGCATTCGAAGGGCACATTGATGTCGTGCGTTTTATGATCGATCAAGGAGCGAATATACATGCCACGAACGGCTATGGACGGACACCATTACACTCGGCGTCACAAAGTGGCCACCTGGAGGTCGTAAAACTGCTACTTGCGCGTGGAGCGGATGTCGACAT
>Ga0307510_10005607_pt1 | contig 14963 bp, 9 predicted proteins | sample 12_EM_MG_FD_207224 | JGI IMG/M metagenome (GOLD analysis project Ga0307510, IMG submission 207224) | Populus trichocarpa ectomycorrhiza microbial communities from riparian zone in the Pacific Northwest, United States - 12_EM | ecosystem: Host-associated > Plants > Roots > Unclassified | place...
GTCAAGTAACTTCATAGCGTAAAACATAAACAGGGGATGACTAATAACTGATTAGTCATGTGAAAACAAATTGGCTAAGTCAGAATTTGTGACATCAGGAATAATTTCTCCCATCTGACTCAGTACTACTCCTTCTTCTTCATTACTCTAGTCTATTACTTTCCCTATTCCAGGTTGTTGTTCCTTCTTTTTTCTATCCTAGTCTGAACAAGAATATTTTCTGCCCAAGATATCTAATTTATCATGGCATATCACAATATAGTACATCTATACATTGTGGTGATGCTTGCCTTGTCAGACTTTAATAGGACAGTCTGACATTTCCAATGCACATTGGGCATCTCTAATTCAATTCTGTATAAGATCCTGGATCAATTTGCAATGTTTGGTCCAAGTTTACTCTCTTCTGTGAAATGAGTTGGGTTGAAAGGGATGGGGATACCGTCAGCTGTGGATAATATTATACTGTTACAGAAGGTATGATATGTGTCACTTTTGTGTTTAATTGATCCAGGCATACTACCGATAAGTGCCCAGTTTGGAATGATTGCTCCCTTTTCACCTGAGATAGAAGCAAATGCTTAGCAGCTTTTTGTACCAAGATTGATGAATGAGATTGAAGACACATTCTTACTAGGCAAATTTCAGTTCCTTCTAACTACCCCAAATCTCCATTGATGGAAGCCACTCATCTCAGTGCCTTTACCTAAGAGGCATATCCGATCGAGCCCGAATTTGACAAATTAATTAAAATTCCACCCTCTAACAATGCTTATATGAAGTACTCTATAAACTCAAGCCAAAATTTCATATTCCTAATTTGTCCAGTGCTTGTTCTTTTTTGTTAACAATGAGTTATCCTATAATCTGGATGTATATATCATGCAATCTGCAAGACTTCCCTACTATGACTTGTAACATATTTCACCTGCTTCCGGCTTGGTCCCAAGCTGTAGCTCACTATCTCAACAACTAAAAACTCAAATATATATTTTATTATATCGACTATTAGTTGTAATACAATATTGAAAATTTATTAGAGAGTAATTTTAAATTGCGAGAATGATAATTGGAGGTTTGTAATTTATACAAAAAATGAGGCTCTTTGTATACTCACTTGATTCTGAACTTGTGCAAACAGCATTTTTCTATAATAGTAGTAAATAAATTGAAACCAATAACAAATATGATAGTTTAGGTACAGAATAAAAGCTAAAAGGACTTTTATAGAATGTTAAAAGTTTTTTCCAATTCCTTTGGACTGATGATGGATAGTGTTGTAACTGTAAAAGTATGAACAGCAAAATATTTATCATAAACAATTCCTATCGGCCTCATGGGATAGGTTCTTGTCTGTGTTGTATTTATAAAAACCTATTTTGATCAGCAGGTGACAACTCTTCTTCCTCATGCTTTCTTGGTAAGCTTGGAAGTTTCCTGCTATTCAAGATAATCAACTGAATTAAACTACTTGATAGTTCTTGTTCTTATTGCTTTTGATTAGCTTTTATGAATTGCTAGCTGAATCACAACCGGAAAAAGCAACAGTGAGCCAAGTAATATGAAGGAATTTTTTATTTATAAAAGTTATAGGTAGGAAGGTACTTAGATAATAGTGTAAAAAACAGGGTTCTTGCCGATAAACCCTTCTATTTATACTCACTCTCTACTCTACCCTTATCCAATAACTTATGTATATTAGTTATCCAAACCTTATGACTCATAGCAAGTCATAGTAGGGAATTCAGCAGAGGACTTGTCTGTCTTCTATGCAACTGGTTTTTAACCCATCAAACCTTCATACAGAAGACATTTGTCTAAATCAATCACATGCGTAAAACCCATGACTTATTCTGTGACTTATATTTGAACATCATTGCATCATCTGACCATATAATCATAAGTTATAAAAGAATAAAGGAAGCATCTCATCATAAGAACTTGCTATTACATAGCCAGGTGAGAAACATGGAGTCAACTAATATCATCGTGTAAAACATGACATACCTATGGCTAATAAGTGTTAGGCATGTAAAATCGGCCATACTTAGTAAGTGTTCCCAGCGGGCCAGGCCGATGGTAGGCCGGCCTATAGGCCGTAGGCCGGGCTAAGGCAGGCCGCTCCAGAAGACAGCCTAGGCCCATATAGGCCGAATTCGATCGGCCTACGAAAGCCTACTAGGCTAGATAGGCCCCTATAGGCCCGGAGATTAGCGTTGAGAACAGATTGTGTTAAGGTTATTCAACCCCCCTACCCCCTACCCCCCACTCCTCTTCCGTGTTTATCGCCTGTGATGTTTTTTCCTCCTTTACCTTCGGCTATTATGATATGATACTTCTTAATTAATCACAAAACGAGTTAATTAATTCACTACCTTTAGTATTTTTTAGTATTTTTTTTGCTACTAAGCGAAACTGTTACTTTATTTTTAATCATATTCCGTAATTAGGAAACATTTACCGTGAATTTTGCTGTTGATACAGAGCAGCCGCTCACTATGAGTGGGTCGGCCGAAGCCATATAGGTCGGCCTATCATACAGCCAGGAAAAAGCCGATATAGCCTATAGGCAGGCACGGCCAGGCCAGGCTCAGACTTAACGAGGCCTACAGGCTTGGGCCAGGCTAGATTCGAGAGAATTTCAACAGGCCGGGCCTGGCCTGTTGGGAACACTGTGCTTAGTAAGTATTTGTGACTGTATCTTATAAACTAGTGGAGATAATATTTGCTGATGTGGTTTGTGTAATATTCCAATACTTTGTGATATACTTGAATTACTTAATTCCAAATACTATATAAATCTCCCAGGCTATTGAATACACTTTGAAATGTTTATTCCATAGTTATTAGAATGTAATATAGAGAGCAATACCCCTCTTTAGCATCAACCCTATATCCTACAAGAAAACTAAGGCTAAAGATAATTTATGTAGTCTACGAATACATTTAAAGCAATAAAATAAGTTTGAATCAGTTTGAGTACTGGGATTTGGAGACTTCGCAATCTAACTGTAAACATAGTGAATTTTGCACTTGGTATTTAGTGTCTTATGAGTTGAAATAAGAAATCTCTAAATCCCAATAGTCAAACTGACTAACAGTTATTCACTAGGTTTAACTATATGGACAGATAATATAATTTAGGTTTTAGCCTCATCCTGGATGTGTAGCATACAGGGTAACACTAGAGAGTAGTATTTCTTTATAAGTTTCTATCTAATAATTATAGAATAAAATTTGCATAGTGTAACCAACAGCCTTGAAAGTTTATACAGTATCTTGGATCACTTAATTGAAGTATATTTCAAAGTATGGAGACTTTATTTAAATCCCCTCAGCATATATCCTCTCATCCTATTTATAAGAATCTGAGCCTGTATTAATAGAAAACCTACTTGTTAACTACAACAACAAATAATTTATTTTGGCTTAGCCACTTGGCTAGTCATCTAGAGTATATATTTAGCAGTTCAGAAAAGATTATCTGCAATCTAATGACCTCTGTACAACAATTTATGTAAAAACATTTGTATATATGAGAAATTTACTTTTTTTCAGGTAAAATAAGCTTAGCCTCCGCAGATTTTATCCTATAAAGAATTATCTAGTAAAGCCAACTTCTCATTACACAATTTCAGCTTGAACTTCGTTGCATTTATGGGTTACTACGCCATTTCCTACACGGGTATTATATGCCACCAATATCTCTTTCTTATATAATACAAGTGATATTCTATAATGGTTGTATTACAAGAAAAACACAATACGATATGTAATTAAAATTACAGTTTCTGTTTAAGTATTGATTCAATCATCAATTAAGTATAGAGTAAGATAGAATCTTGTTTTTTTAGCTATTAAATTTTATCATTACATACTACAATCATGTGGGCTCCTTTAATTTTATCACTTTCTCAAATAATAACCATCAATCTAAAACTACACAGGGGCACAAATTATTCAATTAGTCCTATTTCTAAGACCTACCTTTATAGAATAAAGGTATTAGTATTGCACTAAATTTTACATATGTTTAATTAATATTTGAATGTGTTTTGAATCAGGAGTAATGATTTAAAGTTTATCAATTTATAAAACTTAAGTTTGCTCCAAACATTTTTGGTGGATTATGTTGATTGCCACTCACTTTTCCACTTCGAATCATATTGTCCCACACTTGAAGTTCTATAGGTCCCGGCTTAGATATATATTTCACTATTCTCATTTTTAAAGTCACCAAATCTTGCAAGAATCCTATATATCAATGCCAAAACACTTCACATATCAAATACAAATTCTATAAGATCTTACTATGTGCTTAAAGTGTGATATTTGGGGTTGCTATCAATTTCCTTGACTAGTATTGTAGAAATGAGATGCAATTTGAACCAGTTCAGAATAATGTAAATATACCAGAGTGTAACAAATCATGACTAAGCAAGGCAGATTTACATAACTAATAGTTATTAGTCATAATGTATATTGGTTTCACACCATGATGTTATTTGACTTATAGGATCTTACATGACGATGCATATGCAAGTTATGGTTATATTATTATTAGTTGATTTTTTTCATGACGCACGATTGTGAGTCATACAATGTAATGACCGTTGCACATAACTCATATTATGATTCAGGGGTTTCACTCATATAACTTGTTCAAGGAGATAGCTTGTTTAGTAGGTTTTGATAAGTTAAAAGATGTTGAGTTGTTGACTTAGGAGAGTTAGGTCATGGATGTTACACTATGACTCACTATGAGTAATAGAAGGTCACATGACATGAGGTGATAAGTAACGAGAATTAGGGTCATGGGGAGATATCTATATAAAGGAGTTGGTTCTGACAAAGAGGGAGGATCTTCACACAACGATCTAAGTTCTTCCCTATACTACAAGTTGCAATACAATTACTTTTTCTTGCTTTAGATACACCCCGCCTCTACTAGGACTTGCAAATGAAGTGCGGAAACTATTATGATAGTCTCAGCATCCAGGTTAAGATATAGAATCCTTGTACTAGTTCTATTGATATAATGATCCACCCTTCGTACTATCTGACACAATAGTATCACTTCAAGACAAGCAATCAAGTTTTGTACAATCTTATAAGATACTATTTTTTCTCCCCCTGATACAAAACAAGTGAGACTGGCTTGTGCAGGAGACAACTGAAGTTGCCTGTTGAATTCTGAATTAACAATAGGATTGTTACCAGGAGGAATAGTTTTTTATTATGAAATGAAATTTACAGATTCTGGTTCTTCATATTCAAAAGGACTAACTAAGAAATTTTCAATAGAATATCAGTACATGGTATTCAGGCAATCAAAGATATATTTTAGGTTACTGTCATTGCCATGGTGGGCCACATCTCTGTCAAGAGCCACACCCCCTAAATTATCTTATGAGACTACTATACAAGTTGTCTTGGTTCAACCTTAAGCTGGTCATGACTTTCAGACTATTGTGTGTCCGCACTAATCCTGGCTGAACAATTCTGGCCGTGTGACTGATCCAACTGTCGATTCACTATTCATCTAGGAAGTCCTGACACATTTCAAGGATTAAAGCCTTTGATAGCTTCCTGTTAAACGTGTTTCCTTATTAATTAGAGCATATTGGCTGTCTCAGGGTTGTAGGTAGCTTGGAAGGGGGGGGCAGGCAGGCATTTATAGCATGTGAGCACCTTGGTGGGTGAGTGTTGTTTCAGTGGTAAGGTGGGATAGAATATCAGAAATGTGCCTCACTCCCACCTCAATTTCCCAATCTATAATAGGAATGCAAATATGTCATCAGTGTTCCCATGCAGCCAGTCTGGTTTTCTTTCCCACCCATTCTAGTAACCCTCCTGAGGTCCACTCAAGAACCACATTCTACTTGATTCCACAATACTTAAACTGTTCTACTGCATTCGGCCTGGGCTTTCCAGCATTGCAAGGCAGCTAGTGGGCTCTTAAGGTAACGTGATTTATGGAGAATCCGATCAGGACCGGGATCCCAATCACCCATAGCAACTACTGAAAAATCAAACTTACATTTCATTATCTCAATGAATAATAGAGCTAGTAGTTTGAAAGTCTAGGTACAAGTACTTTAAGATATAGAGAATCCGGAAATCTAGTTCTTATTTTCTGCCAATGAATTATTACTCGGGTATACTGGTTTTAAGACAGAGTATGTCAGAAAAGAACAATATTCTTTCCAAGCGATAATGGTTGAAACCCCTGCATCGAGGACATTTTAAAATAGATAGAAGCATAGTATAGGTCTTATATATTAAGATTAATCTAGTTTTAATTTAATTTATAATTATTTTTCCAAGGAATAGTTGTTAAAAGAGAGATTGAAAACTACAGATAAACTACATACAAATTGGGTCAATTTTACCATGTAATATCTACATATATAGTTGGCCAATCAACTTCATTCTTTGGACATCTTTCTCGTCCGCTCCACCTCCAGCGATTGAAATCTCAACACCATGGGAAATCATGGTGAGAGTGTCCTCCGCCTCTGGCCTCCCCTGATGGCTTCTGCCTAGGAGTGTCACGCAGGCATCTTCCCTTTCCTCTCTCTGGGGCCTCTGGCCTCCCCTCCCACGGGGTTCTTGGTTCTGTCTTCGTTTGTTCACGCTTGCGTTGGCCTTTCTCCCCCTTACCCCGCACTTCGCGACGCTCCTCCCCTGGTGATTTGTACAGTCGGCAAGCCCACCTCCATCGTCAACCCACGGTCGCAGCTTCGCGTTATCGGTCAGGTAGGAGCCCTGGTGGCCTGGCTCTCTGGTATTGCACTCTCTCCTGAGATGCTCGGTTGGTACGGTTGGTACTTCGAAAAATCGTGACCTCGTCTCGATCCTCCGTGTTCGTACTTCTTGGTATCCGGCGAGCCTTCCCTCTCCGGCTTCCCATGCGTTAGGTCCGCTTACACCGTACTGCTACAGCTAGCTGGCACCTTACTGCCGCCACTTCTACTCTCCCGCTTCCTTGGGTCTGCCCCTCGGCCAGGATCCTTTCTGGTAGTGACGCTCTCTCTCATATAACAAGAGACCCCACGAGAGACGCGCTAATTTCATCCAGTCGGCCCGAGGTCTATCCATAGTGGCTGGCATCCCCTCTGCTGAGTGGCTCTCCTCACCGGGTGGGTCCCCTTGCCTTCTTCACCCGCTACGTGATTTACTCTACAGTCACAACTCGGGCTGGTTATGGTATTCTATGGTATTGCACTATCTCCTTGGATGTTCCTAAAGTTTGGTGCGCGCCGATTTCCGGGCAGTCTGCCCGTGACACGTCTTGCCCCTAAGCCGTTAGGTTCTGCGAATTCCCTTAGGCAACAGGCAACAGTAGTTATATCCTCTCCGCTCCGTCGGCCCTGGGCCGTAAGATTATTTTCTATTGTTTTGGGGAGCCTGCTGAAGGGTTTCTTTGCTCCTGTACGTCTTTATGTTGGTTTTCTTAGTGTTTGGCTTTCCTATGCTTTTCTCCCCATTAGTTTAGGCTGGTGGCTGGTGTGCGGTTGGGCCCATACCATAGGGTCTTGAGAGTACGGTTTCGGTCTTCATGTTTGATTGCTTGCCTACGGGTGTGGGGTATTTGTTTGTCCCATGAAGAGGTGAAGCGGGCCGTTGGATTGTTTTGTGGTTTTGTTTCTGCCATAGCTCACGCTCCATGTAGTTTCTTGTACCTTAACAACGAATACTTGATTATAAAAATAAAAAAAATAAAAAAGAGAAACTTCATTCTTTGGAATACCCTTGCCTATGATATCCTAAGCAAATGTTCCAAGTTTGGTTAGACAAACATGCCTCTGATATCTGTTACACTTTATAATATTACTAATAATATGTTATATCTGATAAACCTTTCCCTAATTTGCAAATCAATCTAATACAAATTTTGCGTATACTAGAAGTCAATCTATAAATTCATAGATATAAGGAAACTATGTTAGATAGTCTATATATTTGCTAGACAGGTATATTTAATTATATTAAGTATCATAGTTGGAAGAGAATTTGTTATATTTAACCAAATGCAATAAATATATAATCTGATAAGAATCAATTATTTTGGCAAGCTCTGCGATATACAGCCTGACTTCTAAGACTCTTTAGAATAATCTCATAACTGAATATTGGTTCAAATAATTCACAATTGCAATTTGATAGTAGTAAGGTGATTTATCTATAGTATTTATTCGTTTGATAATAATCAAAGTATGGATTATGCAAAACTTGTTTATTTAACTTGAAACTTTGTATACTTAGTTAAGATGTTATAATAAAGAGTATTACAAAGAATGGAGTTTATTGGCCAACTATATATGTAGATATTACATGGTAAAATTGACCCAATTTGTATGTAGTTTATCTGTAGTTTTCAATCTCTCTTTTAACAATTATTGCTTGGAAAAATAATTATAAATTAAATTAAAACTAGATTAATCTTAATATATAAGACCGATACTATGCTTCAATATATTTTAAAATGTCCTCGATCGAGGGGTTTCAATCCTATATTGCTTGGAAAGAGTATTGTTCTTTTCTGAAATACGATATCGTAAAACCATTATACCAAAATAATAATTCATTGGCAGAAAGTAAAAACTAGATTTTCGGATTCTCTATATTTTAAGGTACTTGTAACCAGACTTTCAAACTACTAGCTCTATTATTCATTGAGATAATGAAATGTAAGTTTGATTTTTCAGTGGTTGCTATGGGTGATCCGGATCCCGGTCCTGATCGGGTTCCTCATAAATCATGTTATGTGAGGTATGGTTCCTGCCGTTTATACTGTCAACCAAATGTTTTGCTCCAGGGGACGCCTTGGCATAAAAAATTAGGGGGACATGTTCAACTCCTGCCAAGTTCCTAGTTTCTATAATAATTTCCAAGCAACAGAACATATCAAAAATTACTATGTCGTGTTGGAGAATTGAACTTATCTACACTTTCTGAATGCCAAGGCGTCCCCCGTTGGAAAAGATTTGGTTGACAGTATAGACGGCTGGAACCTTAGAGAGATATGGAGTGTGCACAAAACTAGAATTTACATTTGAGGCCATTCTGAGTACTACAGTCTCTGGTGTATCAGGGTTCGAGACAGACTTTCAGAACAAACCCTGGTTCTGAGTTTATCTCCCCAATTTCTGACATTTCCAGTCATTTAAATTGGTGTACTATAGGTTATTTCAGTCAGCCGGTGGAAATACAGGTGCATCCCGTTCTCATGAACCTCACTCTCCCGCATTCTTTGTCCCAGACAATTTTGCCACATTTGTGCAAGCTACAGAGAAATACACCTCAACTTTTGCGATTTTGGATGTTTTCGGACCTGATGAGAATTTAGATACCTCTAACCCCTATTCATATAGAAAATAAATGTTGTGTTATTGATGTTCTCTCAATCTTATTGTTTAAATCTTAAAGTACTAGGACAAAAGGATGCGTCCAATGCCCATTTTACACCAACAGGAACGGATTTCGCCACCCTTCTCCTGGCCACAATTTTTATCAGAACTTACCAGACTTTGCCTGTGTATTAGAAAATCCGTAGATAACAAAACAATGTTACCAAACTCTTAAATATCACCAATGGATGGAGAAATTGTTGTTTAAGTAGAAGGGATTTGATTGTCATGTACCTTTTGCTTTGGAGCACGCTACAATAATCTAGGTCACTTTCACACAGGCTGATGCAATCATAAACAATAGAAGCAACTTTGATTCCTTGTAGAACTACTTCTAGAACTTTCAATAGATTGTGATTATCTAGCTGGAGGGAAGATTTAAAGTGCTTCCATGGATACAGTGATGGGAATTGTCGCTTTGAAAATGTCCAATTTGGCCCAAAAACACATATCGGAAGAATCCTTTTGTCCCCCTACTGTACATCACAACTGCCTGAAGTGGGTAGTGGGGTTCATGTTTCTGCAGCGGTGTTAGGCCAACTTTCTGTATTGTTTTTCGCTTTTGCTTCTGTAACGTACTTTACAGGGATGTGGCTCATCACAGGGATTTGGCTCACCCATAGCAACCATTGGAAAATCAAATCTACATTTGATTATCACAGCAAATAAATGAGATACCACCCTGAGAATCAAGCCACAGGTACTTTGAAATATAGAGAATCTGAAAGTCTAGTTTTTATTTTCTGGTGATAAATTGTTATTCTGATATAGTGGTTTAAAGATTGCCTATTTTATTTATAAAGTGTGGTTTTTCAATCGCATAACAAAATTGAAAACCCTGGAAGAATTACATAATAAAATAGATAGAAGGATAGTATAAGTCTTAGATATTCAGAATAACTAGGTTTTAATTTTCTTGATAATCATTTTTGAAAGCCGCAGTGATTAAAAAAGAGGTAGAAAATACGTGCAAATTACATACAAATTGGATCAATTTTACCATGCAATATCTACATACGTAGTTGGCCTATGAACTCAATATCTTGGAATCCCTTTGACTATCATATCCTAGATGGTATATAAATTTTCAAGGTAAACGAAAAAGTTTTACATACTTTGTGCATTGATCATTATCAACTTGAAACTATCAAATTGTTTGAATAAATTCTTATCGTATATTTATTTTGCTATAATAACTTATTTAAACAAACACTGACTTATTAGATTAAGTTATAGGTTCTAGGGAGTCTAGCAGCAGTGTTTAGAGCTAGGATCAATAATAGCTGTTGATTAGATTCTATATTAATAGCTTTTAGTTACAATCAATAATTCGCTTTCTACTACTTATTATAATTAATATACACTCCAAACTATGCACCATACTGTCTACTCTAGTCTACTAAATCTGATCTTATTGGTAATTGACTTGTAGTGAGCCCAACGATTTTATTTCACTGAGTTCATAATTAACATACAGTTTTTTAGTTAAATCGCAATAATCTTTAAGAACCTGTATGAAATATAGAAGGCGATATTTATCTGACTTCAAACTTTATATACTAACTTCAGATGTCATAATAAAGGTTATTCCAAGATATTGAGTTCATAGGCCAACTACGTATATAGATATTCCATGGTAAAATTGATCCAATTTGTATGTAATTTGCACATATTTTCTACCTCTTTTTTAATCGCTGTGGCTTTCACAAATGATTATCAAGAAAATTAAAACCTCATTATTTTGAATATCTAAGACTTATACTATCCTTCTATCAATTTTATTATGTAATTCTTCCAGGGTTTTCAATTTTGTTATGCGATTGAAAAACCACACTTTATAAATAAAATAGGCAATCTTTAAACCACTATATCAGAATAACAATTTATCACCAGAAAATAAAAACTAGATTTTCAGATTCTCTATATTTCAAAGTACCTGTGGCCTGATTCTCAGGGTGGTACATATCTCATTTATTTGTTGTGATAATCAAATGTAGATTTGATTTTCCAATGGTTGCTATGGGTGAGCCGGACCCCTGTGATGAGCCACATGGCCGTAAAGTACGTTATGCAAGTCTGGCTGGTGGCATCGGGTGGGTTAGTCGATAATCTGACTTGATCATTTGAGATAAAATACTTCTATTCAAGTTTGATATTGGGGGGTTTCTTAAATTCTCTCCATTCACTGATCTCCCCGGCCTTTTGTTTCCAACTCTACCCCTATCTAAACCTCATGTGCAATAGCGGGAATTTATAACTACACAATTATATGATCGGCTCGGGGAACGCGATGCCAATTGGGCAAAGCATCGGAATTCACCTTGGATCAGGAGCTCAGGATGGGTTTCGGTGGTTGGCGGATTAAGGTATAGCCAGTTGCCTGGCCACCACAATGGCCGGGTCATAGCGCACACACGAGGGGTCTCTAGCATATATACACCTCCGCCTACCTTCACGACAACACCCATCCACCAATCTTTCTGCTTTCCACAGCTCGAGTTCTTTATTCCACACCCACCTCCCCTTCCTCAAACCCCGGCGCCCCAATTGTCACCCGGGGAGATGCCACCCCCAGCGGCAAGGGAAGCGGAACTATCACCAAAGCCTCCCGCAGTGGAAATCATCTTTTCGGAAAACAAGCGGTTGGGAATGGTCGTCCATATTACTTCTCTAGTTTTCTCTTATAGTCCTCTCTGTACTTTTCCTTACTTAATCTACATTTGTAACCTTGTAATGGAGTTTCTTTGGCTTAGGAGAATTGACACTCGCTTTTCAGTTTTTTCAAACACCATTTTTATCAACTATTTCACTCTCCCGGATGTTTCACTGTCCCGGATGGTCAACTCCTAATTTTGGCTATCCGGTGCGACTGTACTTAGTCATTACTCGCTCGTCTTTGTCAAGAATACCTCAGCCAGCCATTATTGCACCAAATATTCGGCTCACGGAGGTATTCTTGGCAAAGACGGGTGAGTACTGAGAAGGGGATTCCGGTCCTATAGGCAGAACGGGCACACGAGTACTCGTAATGTCCTGACGTTTGTGAACACAACTGCTATTGCATACCGCCAAAATTCAGCTTTTTTGCCCTGATCGTGGCATCATGCAATAGCAGTTGTGTTCACAAACGTCAGGACATTACGAGTATAGTCACGTCGCCGGATTGATCTGCCACTTCCAATTATAGAATCGCTCATCCTCGGATATTCTAGTTAAAAAAATCCATCAAATTATCAGCATCAGTAGTGGAATGGGAAAAGACGCCTTAAAACAAGACTACAACTTTTTGTTTTTGTAAAATCAGGTGAGTTTATTTTGTAACTAATTAGAGGAAAACTCTGGCAAGCACCCTAAAGTATGGCCCGAAAAACCTTAATAAAACAAAAGAAACCTCCACCACCAAGCGACAAATAAAATGTAAACTAATACAGGCTTACTCAACAACCATAATTGAAACCACAGTCATCCTGTATCAGGCATGTCGTCCTCATCTCCTTCCAATTCCTCCTCAGGGGACTTCTTAGGGCGGGAGGGACACAACGTAGAGTTGGCTTCCTGGGGGCCTTTTACAATTCACACACCTGCCCGTAAGAGAGGTATAGTTGCAGGGGCGGCCACGTACACGACAGGTGGCAGTAGGGCAGGTGTGATGCCCAGTTTGATAAGTAGAGGCACACCACCCGCAGGAGACCAAAGCCAGTGCCAAAACGGGACGATGACTCTAGCTACATGTATTATATGAGCTTGAGGATCTGAGGAAGCTCATGAAGTAAATTTGGGATACTATCCATTAAAACAATTATTTCCGCTATAGATGATACATCTATTAAGTCCCGAATGCCAATTGAGGGCTAAAACCACATCTTGAGTCTCTTTAGAGGAGGAATATGACTATCAGACCCAAGACCCTGTGGTATCATGAACTCTCTTGCACAGGTGATTTTTGGCCCATTGGTCATACAGTTGGCTGCTTTCTCAAGTTGCCTTGCGAGAGTCTGAAAGGTAAGGTAGTCTTGGTTCTTGGGGTACTAAGATTTCTGAGCTTGGACGTAACTATTGCTTCCCAACAAATTTTATTGGCAAAAATATCCGAGGATGAGCGATTCCATAATTGGAAGTGACAGAGCAATCCAGTGATGTGAGTACCTTTTATGGGTTCGTGGTGGCTATTCCAAAAGAGGTGCCTATTCTCGAGGCGGAAACAAGAGTAAGGTCAACCATGTTCAACCTGAGTGGCTGCCGGAATGGCTAACTGCATTGTTCACTACTTGTATTTTCATCGTGTATTCGGAATTGGGGACTAGTATGGGCACCATTCTGAAAAAGGGGGTTCAAAAAGGGGACACAAACTAGGCTCCTATGCTTATCCCGATTGATTATTTTAGCCACAGATGGAGTTGAGAGGCGAGAAAAACTACAAACAAGCAGTATTAAAGTTGAGTAAGGAATATATGAGCGTGGTGTTAAGTGAGTTCTTTGGGTTGACGGGTAAGGTTGAATCGAGTCTGGCGCATTTCCCATTCATGTGTAATATAAATGGAAATAATCTCCTTGCATCTATCCCACTCCCTATCGGCCTTGCATCCCACCCCCCTGCCCACGGTCAGCCAACCTTTCCAAAAAGCCCCTCCCTAGCATACCTACCTTTAGTGTTCGTTACGGGGTGGTGCGGGGCACGTCTTCATTCGCCAGATGGCCCCGTTACACTGGGCCGGGGGGGGGGCATCCTTCGGGTAATCCCCTCCCCGCTCTGGTCTTGGGCCCACCCGCATTCATTCCCTGGATGGGCCCCATTTGTCACCACACATTTTTAACAGGGACCGATCTGGGGTATGGGCGGGGTGGGGGCCTGAGCGGGGACATGGGCAGGGAATGCCGAAAAAGACACCCCGCCCCAGTCAGTTGAGTGGGGCAGGGCGGGGAAAAGGGCCAGGGGCCCACGTTTTTCGGGGCCCCGTTCGCCCCGTAACGAACTCTACCTATCTTGTACTCCCATTCCCTAATACCTTAAATCTCTCCAACTCTTTTCCTTCTCTCCTTGCTCCCAGCTAGCCTTCAGCTCTCATGATTATCATGCTTCAAGCACAGTTAGTCTTCAGTTCTACCATTGTTTTGCCTGTAATTTTTTGCCCTTCCTAAATCACTGGTTTTTATACTGCCTTTGAGCCAACAATTCTTGTTACCTCAACTTTAGTTCATTTGTATCACCACGATGGCCATCATTGTTCTTGTAATTATTGCTATTTATCTGGATTCGGTTTTACGATTGTGTATGAGATCGCTAATATAATTTTATCCCATTTCTACTAGTTCCGGAACACTCCTAATAGTTACCTGGTTCCGAATATACGATGAGAACATAGGTATGCACTTATACGCATCGCGCTCACCTAAAGGTCGTTGTCATGGAAGTGGCGATCCGCTAACTTAGACGAAGGGATTGTATTCTACTCTAACCCCATTTGGGTGGCCTGGTTGGTGTGAGTGGTTTCTTACCGGAATATGTAAGAGTGATCTCTGCATTGCTTCCTTCCGCGCCGGGGGGGGGGT
>Ga0307510_10005608_pt1 | contig 14962 bp, 16 predicted proteins | sample 12_EM_MG_FD_207224 | JGI IMG/M metagenome (GOLD analysis project Ga0307510, IMG submission 207224) | Populus trichocarpa ectomycorrhiza microbial communities from riparian zone in the Pacific Northwest, United States - 12_EM | ecosystem: Host-associated > Plants > Roots > Unclassified | place...
AACGGCATTGCGCCGCGCCATATCGACCTGCGCCCGTTTGTCTTGTCCGGGCGCGAAACCCGCGTGGTGCCCGGCGGTTTGACCCGCGTCGCGCTGCGCGAAGGCTCGCTGGTGGTGAACTCATCACAGGGCGGCGGAACCAAGGACACCTGGGTGGTCGAGGATTGAAGGAAGCTTGCCATGTTAAGTAGAACTGCCTCGGATCTGTATTGGATGTCGCGTTACCTGGAGCGGGCGGAAAACCTCGCACGGATGCTCGACATCAGTTATTCGCTGTCGCTGATGCCGCAGGACGGTCGCGGTGATGGTCTGCACGAATTGGCCATGCCGCTGCTGATTACCGGCACCCTCGACGATTACCTGGAGCGTCACGGCGCGTTGCATGCCGAACGGCTGCTGCACTTCTTCGCCCTCGATGCGGCCAATCCGGCGAGCATCTACAGTTGCCTCGGTGCGGCGCGAGCCAGTGCACACGCGGTTCGCGGACGCATCACGGCGGACATGTGGGAGAACATCAATGCGACGTGGCTGGAGATTCGCGGAATCGCCGAACAGGGTCTCAGTCGCTATGGCATGAGCCGTTTCTGCGAGTGGATCAAGGAACGTTCGCACCTGTTCCGTGGTGCGTCGTACGGCACAATCATGCGCAACGATGCGTTTCGTTTTATTCGTCTCGGGACGTTTATCGAGCGTGCGGACAACACCTTGCGACTGCTCGATGCCCGTTACGAAATGGCTGGCGATCAGGCCGAAGCGGTCAGCGACGGCACGGCCCACGCCTATTACCAGTGGAGTGCCTTGCTGCGTGCCTTGTCGTCATTCGAGGCCTACACCGAAATCTACCGCGATGCGCCGGGCGCCAGACATGTCGCCGAGTTGCTGCTGTTGCGTGCCGACGTACCGCGTTCACTGCGTGCCTGCACCGAAGAGATCGATCAGATCCTCGCGCAACTGCCCGGCGCCAATGGCCGTCCGGCTCAACGTCTGGCGGCAGAGATGGATGCGCGCCTGCGCTACACCGGCATCAACGAAATTCTCGAGGAAGGCCTGCACGCCTGGCTGACCGAATTCATCCCGCTGGTGCGCCAGTTGGGTAACGCCATTCACAGTTCCTACCTGGAGGCTGCATGAGACTTTCCATTAGCCACGAGACCACCTATCACTACGAAGATCAGGTGCGGGCGAGCATCCAGTACCTGCGACTGACCCCCCACGACAGCGAGCGTCAGCACGTGTTGAGCTGGCAACTCGATCTGCCGCGCCCGGTGCGCGCGCAGCTCGATCCGTTCGGCAATATTCTGCACGTGCTGACCATGGACGAGCCGCACGAAGCGATCATCATCGGCGCGCGCGGGCAGGTCGATATCGATGAGCTGCGCGAGGCGGAGCATGAGAGCCAGTCGGCGTTGCCGTTTCTGCGTTTTACCCGGTTGACCGAGGCGGACGAGGCCTTGCGCGCGTTTGCCGAAAAGTCCTGCAAGCAACGGCGCGATCGCACGGCGCTGATTGATTTGATGCACGGTTTGAATCAGCACATGACCTACACGCCCGGTTCGACCGAAGTAGACACCAGCGCGGCGGAAGCTTTCGCCGGGCGTGCCGGGGTTTGTCAGGATCACGCTCACGCATTTTTGGCCTGCGCGCGCAGTCTCGGGATTCCGTCGCGTTATGTGTCGGGGTATCTGTACAGCGAGGATTGCGAGCATCTGGCCAGCCATGCCTGGGCGGAAGCATGGCTGGATGACGCCTGGTACAGCTTTGACGTGACCAATGAGCTGGCGCGGCCGGAACGGCATTTGAAGCTGGCGGTGGGTCTGGATTATCTGGATGCCTGCCCGGTACGCGGCATGCGCCGTGGCGGTGGGTGTGAGCAGATGCATGCGAAGGTGTTCGTCTCGCCAACGCCGATCATCTCCGTCCAGCAACAGTAACGGGCTCACACAAAACCCTTGTAGGAGTGAGCCTGCTCGCGATAGCGGTCTGACAGTTGAATTATCAGTGTCTGACACTCCGCTATCGCGAGCAGGCTCACTCCTACAAGGAAATGTGCTCAGGGCTTAACTTTGCGTCCGGCCATGTGCTGGAGATACCCCACAAGCATTTCCAAATCCCCCTCCGGCAAAACCTCTACCGAAAACCCCGGCATCTTCGCCTGCGGCCACTGCCGCAGACTCTGCGGATCGCGAATGTAACGCTTCAAGAAATCCACGCCGAAATACTCGGTCGGGTTATACGGAATGTTCAGGTCCGGCCCGAATTGCGCGTCCCCCGCGCCGTTTAACCGGTGACACGCCAGACAGTTCTTCTGAAACAGCGCAAACCCCAGATTCACCGGGTCATTCGCCTTCAACGCAGGATCCGGTAGCAGGGCCGGAAAGCGTTCGGCCACGGGTGCCATGCGCTTGATACTCGCGACCTGGAATGGCCATTGCTCCGGGCTGATATTGCCGGCCTGCGGATCGGTCCAGACCAGATAGAACGGCCCGGCGCTGTGCTTGCCCTCAGACAGCGCTGGCCAGGGCTGAGTTGGATCCTCAATGGCCAGCCAGGCCCGTGCGCCATTTGTATTGAGCAGCGGCGCTGCAGCTAACTCGGCGGCAAAGCCGTCCAGTGCCACCGCTTGCAGGTGATCTTGCGGTTTGATCCCGGTCAGCAGCGCAGCCACGGGCACGGCGCGATAGGTCATGTCCTTCTTGTAGGACACATCGTTTTTGATGGTGAGGGTTTGTACCTGAGGATGCTTGAGCAATGCCTCGGTCTGCCAGGTGCGGCTGCTTGCGCCCAGTTGCAGATCCAACTGTGCGGCAGACAAGGGCATGCTCAGCAGCATGGCCCCGAACACAATAAGCGCTTTCAAATGATCGCCGTCCATGTCGTGGGAGTGCGCCAAGGTTGGCACAGCCACACTGGCCCGGGTAGCGGGCCAGTCACATTTTCAGTGGCGATAAACAGCACCTGCCGCTCGATTCAGCCGATGACCTTGGTCAGATTCGGCAAAATCAACAACAGCGTCGTGGCGAAAAGAATGAGTCCTGCTTGACGAACTTTCGGTTGCTTGAACATGGCTTGACCGCCTTTATTGTTATTTCCTGATGCTTGCCTGCATATCCATGACGGCAAGCGCTGCACTTCCTGTTGAAGAACGTCTGCCTCGGCAAAACCCGACGACCCTGACGTACATGTTCTACATTAGGGGCCACGTCACGCTTGGCTTAGATCCATTTCATATGGAGCGCTTGCCATGTGCGATAAAAAAGGCATGAGGCTTATTGCCAGCTTCTTTGCCGCCCGCTGGCTAGACAACTCGCCGACCTGAACCGGTTCACCTGACAGTTAATGACCGTCCGTCTGAGCGTGTGGGTCAAGCGCATTGAGCACTGTGGTCATTGAATCCATTGCCGCTCGGGCCAAGAGTGGGGACACAAGCAATCACTCCCCGCACAGGTTCGAGGACGTCATGACCCAAGCTTTGATATTCGATGCGTTACGCACGCCCCGTGGCAGAGGCAAGGCCGATGGCGCCTTGCACAGCGTCAAACCGGTGAATCTGGTTGCCGGTCTGCTGACCGCGCTGCAAGAACGCACCTCGCTCGATACCAGTCAGGTCGATGACGTGGTGCTCGGCTGCGTCACGCCGATTGGCGATCAAGGCTCGGACATTGCCAAAACCGCTGTGCAAGTGGCCGATTGGGATGTCAGCGTTGCCGGTGTGCAGATCAACCGCTTTTGCGCCTCGGGCCTGGAAGCGGTCAACCTCGGCGCGATGAAAGTACGCTCGGGTTTCGAAGATCTGGTGGTGGTCGGCGGTGTCGAGTCGATGTCGCGGGTGCCGATGGGCAGCGACGGCGGCGCCTGGGCGCTCGATCCGCAGACTAATCTGCACAGTCATTTCACTCCGCAAGGCGTCGGTGCCGACCTGATCGCTACGCTTGAGGGTTTCAGTCGTCACGACGTCGATGCCTACGCGCTGCACTCGCAGCAGAAAGCCGCACGGGCGCGGGCTGACGGTTCGTTCAACAAGTCGTTGGTGTCGGTGCAGGATCAGAACGGCATCATCCTGCTCGACCACGATGAGTTCATCCGCGCTGAATCGACCCTTGAAGGCTTGGGCAAGCTCAAGCCGAGTTTTGAAATGATCGGCCAGATGGGTTTCGACGCCACGGCGTTGCGGGTCTACAGCCATGTCGAACGAATCAATCATGTACATACACCGGGCAACAGCTCCGGGATCGTCGACGGTGCTGCACTGATGCTGATCGGCTCCGAAGCCAAAGGCCGGGCGCTGGGGTTGCAACCCCGGGCGCGCATTGTCGCCACGGCGGTCACCAGCACTGATCCGACCATCATGCTCACCGGCCCGGCACCGGCGACGCGCAAGGCACTGGCCAAGGCCGGGTTGCGCGTTGAAAACATCGACCTGTTCGAGGTCAACGAGGCGTTTGCCTCGGTGGTGCTGAAGTTCATCAAGGACATGGCCGTCGACCCGGACAAGGTCAACGTCAACGGCGGCTCGATCGCCATGGGGCATCCGCTGGGCGCCACCGGTTGCGCGATCCTCGGAACGCTGCTCGATGAACTGGAAGCGCGGCGCCTGCGCTATGGCCTGGCGACGCTGTGCGTCGGTGGCGGCATGGGCATTGCCACCATCATCGAACGCCTCTGAGCCCCGAATTCAAGGAACCTTGTTATGAGCGAAGCCATCCGTTACGAAAAAGGCCAGGACGCCATCGTCGTGCTGACCATCGACATGCCGGGCCAGAGCGCCAATACCATGAACGCCGTGTACCGTGAGGCCATGGCCGCCTGCGTTGCACGCTTGGTGACTGAAAAAGACCAGATTGCCGGGGTCATCATCACCTCAGCGAAGAAAACCTTCTTTGCCGGCGGTGACCTCAACGAACTGATCAAGGTCGGCAAGCCTGAAGCCAAAGCCTTCTATGACATGGTGCTGACCCTCAAAGCGCAGTTGCGCACCCTGGAAACCCTCGGCAAACCGGTGGTTGCGGCGATCAACGGTGCGGCGCTGGGCGGTGGTTGGGAAATCTGCCTTGCCTGTCATCACCGCGTGGCTTTGGAGGATGCATCGGTGCAACTCGGTCTGCCGGAAGTAACCCTCGGCCTGTTGCCGGGCGGCGGCGGGGTAGTGCGCATGGTGCGCATGCTCGGCATCGAGAAAGCGCTGCCTTATTTGCTTGAAGGCAAGAAGGTGCGGCCGCAACAGGCATTGCAGGCGGGGCTGATCGATGAACTCGCAGCGGATCGCGATGAGTTGCTGGCCAAAGCACGAGCCTGGATCGTGGCCAACCCGACAGCGGTGCAGCGATGGGACGTGAAGGGTTATCAGATTCCGGGCGGCACGCCGTCGAACCCGAAAGTCGCGCAGATGCTGGCAATTGCACCGTCGATTTTGCGCAGCAAGACTCAAGGGACGATGCCGGCGCCGGAAAAGATCCTCTGCGCGGCGGTGGAGGGCGCTCAAGTCGATTTTGATACCGCGCACTTGATCGAAACCCGTTACTTCACCGAACTGACCACCGGGCAGATTTCGAAAAACCTGATCGGCACGTTCTGGTTTCAACTCAATGAGATCAACGCCGGTGGTTCGCGGCCGCAGGGCTTTGCGCCTTACAAGACGCAGAAGCTCGGCGTGCTTGGCGCAGGAATGATGGGCGCGGGTATTGCGTTTGTCAGTGCTTCGGCGGGTATTGAAGTGGTGCTCAAGGACGTCAATCTGGCTGCTGCCGAAAAAGGCAAAGCACACTCTGCCGCGTTGCTGGACAAGAAAGTCTCTCGCGGACAGATGGATGCTTCAAAGCGTGATGAGGTGTTGGCGCGGATCAAGCCGTCCGAAAATGATGCCGACCTCGCGGGTTGCGATCTGATCATCGAAGCGGTGTTCGAAGACCGCGACCTCAAGGCCAGGGTCTCTGCTGCAGCCCAGCGAGTTGTTGGCGCCGAAGCGGTCATCGCCTCCAACACGTCGACGTTGCCGATCACCGGTCTGGCGGCTGCCGTACCGGATCAAAGCAAATTCATCGGCCTGCACTTCTTCAGTCCGGTGGAAAAAATGCCGCTGGTGGAAATCATCAAGGGCGCGCAGACCAGCGATGAAACCCTCGCGCGCGGTTTCGATTTCGTTGTGCAAATCAAGAAAACCCCGATCGTCGTCAACGACAGTCGCGGCTTCTTCACTTCGCGGGTGTTCGGCACCTTCACCAACGAAGGTATTGCCATGGTCGGCGAGGGCGTGAGTGCGCCGATGATCGAGACCGAAGCGCGCAAAGCCGGGATGCCGGTCGGACCTCTGGCGATCTCTGACGAAGTTTCCCTCAGCCTGATGAGCCATATCCGTCAGCAAACAGCCAAGGACCTACGGGCAGAAGGGAAACCGCTGATTGAGCACCCGGCCTTTGCCGTGATTGACTTGCTGCTCAACGAATACAAGCGTCCGGGCAAAGCGGCGGGTGGCGGTTTTTACGATTACCCAAGCGGTGCACAGAAACATTTGTGGCCCGAACTGAAGACGCGATTCGAGAAAACCGACGGGCAGATTTCGCCCAAGGATGTGCGTGATCGGCTGCTATTTGTACAAGCCATTGAAACCGTGCGCTGTGTGGAAGAGGGCGTGCTGACCTCGACAGCGGATGCCAACGTCGGCTCGATTTTCGGTATCGGGTTTGCGCCGTGGACCGGCGGTGCGTTGCAGTTCATCAACCAATACGGGGTGAAAGATTTCGTCGCTCGCGCGCAGTATCTGGCTGAGCAATATGGCGAGCGGTTTGCGCCGCCTGCGTTGCTGTTGGATAAAGCAGCGAAAGGTGAAATGTTCTAAGGGCAGCGAGCATTCCGGGGCTTGCCTTGTCTGGGTGTTTCAGGGCAGGCTCTGGGGTGTTCATTATTCCCATCACGTGTCAGGTATTTTTTATGTCGCTACGCATCTGCATTCTGGAAACCGACATCCTGCGTCCGGAGCTGGTCGATCAATATCAGGGTTACGGGCAGATGTTTCAGCGCCTGTTCTCGCAGCAACCGATTGCTGCCGAGTTCACCGTCTACAACGTGATGCAGGGCCAATACCCGAGCGACGACCAGACGTTCGACGCGTATCTGGTCACCGGCAGCAAGGCCGATTCGTTCGGCACTGATCCGTGGATTCAGACCCTCAAGCAATACCTGCTGACGCGTTACGAGCGCGGCGACAAACTGCTCGGCGTGTGCTTCGGCCATCAACTGCTGGCGCTGCTGCTCGGCGGCAAGAGTGAGCGCGCTACGCAAGGTTGGGGTGTCGGCACCCATAACTACAAACTCGCGGCCAAGGCGCCGTGGATGAGCCCGGTGCGTGAGGAACTGACACTGCTGATCAGTCACCAGGATCAGGTCACAGCGCTGCCGGAAAACGCCACGGTGATTGCTTCCAGCGATTTTTGCCCGTTTGCGGCTTACCACATCAACGATCAGGTGTTGTGCTTCCAGGGCCACCCGGAATTCATCCACGATTACTCGCGTGCGCTGCTGGATCTGCGTCAGGAAGCGTTGGGTTCGCAGATCTACAGCAAAGGCGTAGCCAGTCTGGAGCAGGAACACCATGGCGCTACGGTTGCGGAATGGATGATGCGGTTTGTCGCGCACAAGCCAGAAACTGTCTAAGGCCAAAAGCTTCGCGAGCAGGCTCGCTCCCACATCAGATTTTCGGTGCGCCACCGATCAATGCGGGAGCGAGCCTGCTCGCGAATGTTCCAGACAACTCGGTCCGCTCTACAACCACCCGGACTTCTTGAAGCTCGCCCACAAACTCACGCATCCCACCGTAATAAACCCCAGCACACCGAAGTAGCCATAGTGCCAACTCAGTTCCGGCATGTTCTGGAAGTTCATCCCGTAAATCCCCGCCACTGCCGTCGGAAACGCCAGAATCGCCGCCCAGGCAGCAAACTTGCGCTGCACCACGCTTTGCCTTGAAGCCTCGAGCAACACACCGATCTCGATGGTCTGGCTAGCGATATCGGCCAGTGTGCTCAGGTCTTCCATCTGCCGGGTTACGTGGATCTGCACATCGCGGAAGTACGGGCGCATGTTCTTGTCGATAAACGGGAAGCTCAGCTTCTGCAGTTCCTCGCCAATTTCGACCATCGGCGCCGCGTACCGGCGCAGGCGCACGACATCGCGGCGCAAGCCATGCAGCTTCTGGATGTCACGCTCGTTCAACGCGCTACACAACACGTTGCGTTCCAGTTCATCGATTTCGGCATGAATGGCTTCGCCCACCGGTTGGTAGTTCTCGATGACGAAATCGAGCAGCGCATACAGTACGAAATCTTCCCCGTGTTCCAGCAAGAGCGGGCGTGCCTCACAACGTTGGCGGACATGGGCGTAGGACGCCGAGTGACCGTTACGTGCCGTGATGATGTAGCCCTTGCCGGCAAAGATGTGCGTTTCGATGAACTGCAGAACGCCGTGTTCGCGGATGGGCGAGTAGGTGACGATAAACAAAGCGTCGCCAAAGGTTTCCAGCTTCGGCCGACTGTGTTTTTCCAGGGCGTCTTCAATGGCCAGTTCGTGCAGGTTGAACTGACGTTGCAGATTGGACAGCTCCTGAGCGTCCGGCTCTTCCAGACCGATCCAGACAAAGTGACCGGTTTTCGCGGCCCAGGCGGCGCCTTCGTCGAGGGTAATATTGGTGACTTTCTTGCCTGCGCTGTATACCGCAGCAGCAACAACTCGACCCATGGTGGTGATTCACTTCTTCTTGGCAGGTGGCAGGGAATACAAGGCTTCAGCTTAGCCGTGTCGCTGCTTGAGAGTCAGTGAAATCTGTACAGTTCACCGGGCAAAAGAAAACCCGCACAGGGCGGGTTGTCTTCTTAGGCGGCTTGCAGTTGCCGGTCCATCGATTCAATGCACTCGCGCATCTGCTCGCGGCACTGATGGATGAGCATGGGCATGTCGTCCATGGTCAATCCGACTGTAGGAATCGCCGGCAGCGAGCGTATGAGGATTTTCCCGCTGCGCCAGCGATTCAGGCGCATGTGCTTGATGTAGCTGCTGACGCAAACCGGAACGATCGGCACACCGGCGGCAATCGCCATCTGGAACGCGCCTTTTTTGAAGGGCAGCAATTCTTCGCCGAGATTGCGCGTGCCTTCCGGGAACACCCAGATCGAGGTGTCTTCGTTCTGCAAGGTATTGGTAGTGGTGAGCATCGACTGGCGCGCCTTGTGCGCATTGCCACGGTCGATCAACACATTGCCGGCCAACCAGAACAATTGCCCGAACAACGGAACCCACTTGAGGCTCTTCTTGCCAATGCACACGGTTCGACGCGGCACTACGTTGCCGAACACGAACAAGTCATAGTTGGACTGATGGTTGGCGATGATCACGCAGCTGTCAGGTTTGTTCATCAATCCACTGACATCGGACTTCACCCGTAAACGCAAAATACACATTGCCGGCAGCGCGTAGAGGCGGGCGCACAGTCGGCTGTTGTCCGGATTGAACGGGCGGCAGATCCCGACAATCACTCCGAGCACGCCGGCCAGAATAAAGAGCAGGCCCATCAATAACATACGAAACACGAACAGCATTTTCAGGCCCCACCGGGACAAAAGGTGGCGCAGTGTACGGATGTGCACTGTTTTCGGCAATTGCCACTATAGAGTCCGGAGATAGCCGATGTTTAAGCGCATGTTTCCGAATGGAGGGTCAGACCTGTCCTAGAGCGGCCGCAGACTTTTAAACCTGGCGTGCAAGAAAAAGCCCGACACGACGGTCGGGCTTTTCTTGAAGAGATAAACGGGTGGTTAACCCAGGTGTTCCTGATCCTGGATGATCGCGTTATCCAGGGTTTCCAGCAGCGCCTTGCGTACTTTCAACTTGGTATTCTTGTGCGCGAGCATGTTGATCTTCTTCAACTGACGCGCAGCGGCCAGGGCGGCAGCTTGCAGCTCCTCGGCGGCAACCACCTTGTCGAGGAAACCGGCATCTACAGCGCTTTGCGGATCGAACATCTCGCCGTTGATCACCGAGCGGTGGAACGCCGAGCGACGCAGGCGATCACGCGCCAGTTCGATACCGGCGTGGTGCATGGTCATACCGATCTGCACTTCGTTCAGACCGATGCTGAACGGTCCGTCGACACCGATACGGTAATCGGCAGACAACAGAATGAAAGCGCCCTTTGCCACGGCATGACCCGGGCAAGCGACGATCACCGGAAACGGGTGGGAGAGCAGGCGACGCGCCAACGTCGACCCCGCAGTTACCAGTGCCACCGCCTCTTTAGGGCCGGCAGTCATCACTTTCAGGTCATAGCCGCCGGACAGAATCCCCGGCTGACCGGTAATGATCACGATGGCACGATCAGTTACCGCCTGATCCAGCGCCGCGTTGAATGCCGCAATCACGTCCGGAGAAATGGCATTGACCTTGCCGTTGCTCAAAGTCAGGGTCGCGATACCGTCTTCGAGGTGGTAGGAAATCAACTCACTCATGACGCTATTCCTTGTAAGAAAGATGGGCAGACGTTACCCACCGCCGCAGGCCAGGTAAAGCGCCGTGACTGACCCGCCAGTCACCGTTTCCCGGCCCGTCCAGCGTGGCGAGGCGTTCTGCTTCTATATAGAAGGGCCGCGCCCACCGAAGATTGGCCGGTTTGCCATGGGCTGCCAGCGGGAAAAACGACTTTTTCTCTTAACCGCATGAAAATTCTGAAAAAAAGTTTGCCATCGCAAAAGCTTTCGACTACATTAGCGCGCCTCGACAGACAGAACATGTTTGAAGAGATACGGTGAAGTGTCCGAGTGGCTTAAGGAGCACGCCTGGAAAGTGTGTATACAGGAAACTGTATCGAGAGTTCGAATCTCTCCTTCACCGCCACATTCAGTACACAAAACCCCTGATTTCGAAAGAAGTCAGGGGTTTTGTGGTTTCTGGCGTCTGGATTTTATTGGCAGCGGCGTGAAGTCCGCTTTGAGCCATTACAATCGCGAATTTATTCCTCCGTATAGGGACGACATCCATGATCATTTCCACCACTCATACCATTGAAGGTCGGCAAATCACGGCATACCTGGACATTGTCAGTGCCGAGTCGGTGCAGGGCGTCAATGTGATTCGTGACATGTTCGCCGGTATGCGCGATTTTTTCGGCGGACGTTCGCAGACGCTAGAGCGGGCTTTGAAGGAGGCGCGTGTTCAGGCCACCGAAGAAATCAGGGAGAGGTCGCGTGCTTTGCAGGCGGATGCAGTGGTCGGGGTGGACTTCGAGATCAGCATGCCTGGCGGGAAGGGCGGGATGGTTGTGGTGTTTGCGACGGGGACGGCGGTGAAATTGCGCTGAATGTCGATCGCTGGTCATGTGAGCCCATCCAGATAATGGATGGGCTCTTTTTCTACGCCATCAGCCCTGCGGCTTGAGGATTACGGTGCCTCTCGAGTCGTAGGTCAGTGGTGTGTCGATGGCGACAAGAGTAGGAGTGTCCGAAGGTTGGCTCGGTTGCGCTGGCTCGCTTGGATGGTAAATGACACCAGGCTGCAGAATCGGCTTGTCCGGATACTTGATGGTGATTTCACCGGAAGCGATCTTGTCCTTGAGCAGTTCACCCCCGGCTTTGCCGGCAGCGATTTGTTCGTCCGTGAGCTTTACGACGGGCAGATTCGGGAATCCGTTGATTTGCATGTTCTCTCCTTGAGATTCATTTGTGTGAAAAAGGGCAACGGCCTGTCGGCAGAATTCTTTAGCAAAGCAAGACCAGCGGTTCGTGGTCGAGTTTAATTTTTTTGAGGCCACTCGTCGGGCGCCAGCTAATCTGAATCACAAGTCCAAGAGTGACCAACTAGTCTCAAAAGCATTGGAGGTCGATATTTTTCAGGCAAAACGGGTTTTGCCGGTGTCGATCTGTTGCGAAGGGGCGAAGATATGACTGATCCGTATATCGAAGACGATGGCGCTGAATTTTCCTTCAACAACTGCGTACGGTGCGGCCAGACTGAGTATCAGTCTGGATTTGGCGAAGATCCAGTGCAGATCGGCAAGATCAAATCCACGGCACCCAAGGGACCGAAGGCGAAATTTCTCCCCAAGGTCACCACGCGAGCCAGAAAATAATCTTTGTCTGAATAACCCCGTCATCGATCGGGGTTTTTTTATGACTGTGCGTTTGAAGAAATTTCTTACATTCGATGGCGGCAAAAATCAATTTGCTTTCACAAACTTTTCACGTCTGCCGCAGTAGGGTGAAGCCATCCGTTAGAAAGCAAGTCTCCAGCCCGTCTCCCCAGCGGGCTTTTTTTTGCCTGTCATAAAACCTTTTGCGGAATCGCTGTCCAATCGGCGCCATGTGCGCGAAGCCTCTGATTTCGTCTGGACTTTTGCGCGGCGACGGCATTAAATCCCGGCCCTTTTTGTCATCCCTATTTTGAGGTTTACGTCATGCGTTTAACACTGCCCGCTCTGGTTCTGGGGCTTCTGGTTGCTCAAGGTGCAATGGCTGCCGGTGATGGCACTGCGGCGCTGGGCGGTGGTTTGGGTGGCGCGCTGGGTAATGTCGTCGGCCAGAAAATGGGCGGCAGCACTGGCGCGGCCATTGGTGCTGGCGTAGCAGGCGCGGCGGGCAGCGCAGTGGCGGCGCGCAAGGGTAGCCGGACCAAAGCGGCGATTGGCGGCGGTGTTGGCGCAGCCGGTGGTTCGGTGATCGGCAACAGCCTGGGCGGCAAGACTGGCGCCACGATTGGTGCTGGCCTGGGTGGCGCGGCTGGCGGCGCAGTGGGCAGCAACTTGTCCAAAGGACACAAGCGTCACTGAGACTGATCGTTTATCAGAAAAAGCCCGGCTCGATGTCGGGCTTTTTCATGGCTGAACGTTTTCCCGGTTTGCGTCTCCAATCTCACATAGGCCCATGTCTGGGCGGACTGTCCCGCTTCGGGAACTGTGAGGTTCATATGCGCTTGTCATTATCTGCACTGTTTTTCGGTTTGCTGGTAGCACAAGGGGCGATGGCCGCTGGTGATGGCACCGCCGCTGTGGGTGGCGGCCTGGGCGGCGCGCTCGGCAATGTGGTCGGTGGACAACTCGGTGGCAGTACTGGCGCAGCGGTAGGTGCAGGCGTTGGCGGCGCGGCCGGCAGTGCCGTCGGGGCGAACAAACGCAATCGAACCGAAGCCGCCATTGGCGGTGGTCTCGGCGCGGCGGGCGGCTCGGTCGTCGGCAACAGCCTCGGCGGCTCGACCGGTTCGACCATTGGCGCTGGGTTGGGCGGCGCGGCCGGTGGTGCGGTCGGCAATAACCTCGGTGACGATGGCGGATCTCATTCGGGTGGTGGCCACAAGCACAAGAACAAGAACAAACATAAAAACCGCCATCATTGATGGATGGTTAAACGGAAACCCGGCATTTTGCCGGGTTTTTTGCATTCACTTGTCGGACTCCGGAACGATTGGCTGTAAGGCCTTTCGAACGTTATACACGCCACGAGATGATGAGGTTTGCCATGACTCCCGAAACTGAAGGCAAGGAAGAGAAGGGTTCGAGTGGATTGCCGTTTATCAATGACCCGGGGAATGAGGATCCGGGGTCGCTGATGGATGATGCGACGGTGCCGCTGAATGATTCGGATGAGGCGGATATGGAGTATGAAGAGGACGAGGATGAGCAATAAGCTGTCTTGAGAGTCGAGCATGGCAGCGCACTGAATTTAAATATCCGGGGCCTATACTTCAGGCCCCTTGATTCTGATTGGTTTGCTTGCGAAAGTTAACGTTGGTAAAAAATGTTGGAGCGGAAGAGGTCGCCGTTAATTTTTTGTTATTTCGCAGTTAAAGCATGGTTGACGCGTATATAAAGGTTGTCTGATGGCGACATTTTTTCTATTCGGCCTGATGAGATGTATTCTTTAAACTCCTCTTCAACTATTTTTTTATCGCAGTATTTTTTGTATTTAGATGGCCTGTCGCTAGCGTAAATGTAGAGGCGCCACACATCAAAGCCGTCGATTCTGTTGTCCGATCCATAGTCGAAGTCCACTGATTCTGATGGGAAATGAATGGCGCACCCTACGCCGTGCAGTTCATATTGAATTCCATTAGTTATTTCACCGCAACGTTCGATTTGCTTGCTCCGCCAAAGTCTTAAAATATTTCGAGTGCCGAATTTTTTTAGTAGTAACTCCGTGCCGTAGTCTACTTTTGAAAGAAAGTCATTTATTAGATCCTCAAGATTTTTATCGTCTGTGTTCATCTTCTTCTGTGATGCTCCAATCGGTCGTGTCCGACATTTTCAGCCGATTCAATTACTTCTTCGATGGTATTAAGTCCTCCTTTGTGTTCTCTGATGTTTGTGATCAATTTTATAGTTATAGGAGTAGCTGTTTGTTTTGCAGCCGCTGCACGGTGATGCCCATCTAGAATATAGAGGGTGCCCTGATGTTCCGCTACATCTATGGGATAGTTCATGTCGTACCCATCTGCTCGCATTGCATCCCTTATTTTTTCGACGTGTTTAGTTGATTTTTTCCCCATAATTGCGTGCGTTCGCTTCACTGAATGTGGGTCAACGCCATGAATCAAGCCCGGTAATTGTGGCTCACCCTCATCTACCTTAGCCCCAGCAACCCCACCCGACACCTCACAACCCGGCTTATTCGGCGGCGGACAGTTAGAGCTCAACCCCAACGGATCCACCCACCCCGTCGGGTTCGGCACGTACTGGTACTGATTCAGCCCACCCGCCAACTTGATCGGATCTGGCGTCAGATACCGCCCCAGCCTCGGGTCGTAATACCGGTGCCGGTTGTAATGCAGCCCACTTTCCGCATCGAAGTACTGTCCCTGAAAGCGCAGCGGCTGGTTCAGGTAGTCGTCGCCGGCGAGGGTCAGTGCGGCGATTTTGCCGTAGGCGTCGTATTGCGCGGACCAGACGATGTCGCCGCTGTAGTCGGTGAGTTCCTGCGGGGTGCCGAGGTGGTCG
>Ga0307510_10005609_pt1 | contig 14962 bp, 12 predicted proteins | sample 12_EM_MG_FD_207224 | JGI IMG/M metagenome (GOLD analysis project Ga0307510, IMG submission 207224) | Populus trichocarpa ectomycorrhiza microbial communities from riparian zone in the Pacific Northwest, United States - 12_EM | ecosystem: Host-associated > Plants > Roots > Unclassified | place...
AGAGCAGGGGAACGCCGACGAAGGCCCAGAACAGCGCCGCCTTGGCGTCCAGCCCGCCAAATCCGATGCCGTAGGAGCCGTGCGGCCCCGCCGCGGCGGCGCTGGCACTCGCCGCCTGCAGCTTGGCGACATCGGCGTCCTTCATGTGCCACTTCGAATCGACCGGCTTGATCAGGTAGTTGCAGATCAGGCCTGCGATCAGCATCGCGCACAGGATGTACATGGTGGTGTTGTAGAGCTGGTCGCGCGGCACGCCGGCGGCGAGCTGGAACTCGCGGATGTAGTTGACCACCACGGGGCCGATGATGCCTGCGGTCGACCACGCCGTCAGCAGCCTTCCGTGGATGGCGCCGACGAACTGGGTCCCGAACATGTCGGCGAGATAGGCCGGCACGGTCGCGAAGCCGCCGCCGTACATCGACAGGATGATGCCGAAGCCGAGCACGAACAGCAGCTTCGAACCCATCGCCGCAAAGGTCGGCGCCAGCGCGTAGAGCACGATGCCGAGGATGAAGAACGTGTAGTAGGTGTTCTTGCGCCCGATCTTGTCCGACAGCGACGCCCAGAAGAAGCGGCCGCCGATGTTGAACAGCGACAGCAATCCGGCGAAGCCCGCGGCGATACCCGCGATCTGCGCCTTCTGCGCGGCATCGAGCGCGTTGAAGCCGACGTCCGGCAGCCCGATCAGCTTGCCGCCGAAGATTTCCTGCAGCATCGGCGAGGCCATGCCGATCACGCCGATACCCGCCGACACGTTCAGGCAGAGCACCCACCAGATCAGCCAGAACTGCGGTGTCTTGTGCGCGTCGTTGAGATGGACGTTGGCCTTCGAGATCATCGCGTTGGCCTTGGACGGCGGGGTCCAGCCCTCGGGCTGCCAGCCGGGCGGCGGCAGGCGATAGCGGAACGCGCCGATCATCATGAACACGAAGTAGATGACGCCCATCGCGACGAAGGTCTCCCAGACGCCGACCGAGGTCGGGGTCTTGAAGTAGTTCATCAGCAGGTTCGCCAGCGGCGCGCCGATCATGGCACCGCCGCCGAAGCCCATGATGGCCATGCCGGTCGCCATGCCGCGGCGGTCCGGGAACCACTTCACCAGCGTCGACACCGGCGAGATGTAGCCGAGGCCGAGACCGATGCCACCGATCACGCCGGAGCCTAGCCACAACAGCCAGAGCTGATGGGTGTAGACCCCGATCGCACCGAGGAAGAGGCCGCCGCACCAACACAGCGCCGAGACGAAGCCGGCCTTGCGCGGACCCACGCGTTCCAGCCAGCCGCCCCAGACCGCAGCCGCGATACCGAGCAGCACGAAGAACAGCGTGTACATCCACCCCATGCTGGCGACCTTCCAGTCGCAGCTGGTCGTGAACAGTTCCTGGAACAGCGACATGTCTGCGCACGCCTTCGGCGCGGTCAAGCCGACCGCGCGCGACAGCGGCAGCCAGAACACCGAGAAGCCGTAGGCCATGCCGATGCAGAGATGGATACAGAGCGCTGCCGGCGGCACCAGCCAGCGATTGAAGCCGGCAGTCGCGATGGTCCGCTCGCGATCAAGAAAACCTGCGCCAGCCCCCGAAAGTGTTCCAGCGCTCTCAATTGTAGCCATGCATTCCTCCCCTGCAGCCGCCCTTCTGAGCAGCCCGCCGCTACTATCCTGGTCCTCAGCCCGTTGCGGCGCAGCCTCTGTCCCTGCTGCTCCGCACAATGATCCGACGCGCGCCAGGATCGTCACGCGCATCCGAGACGTTAACCCCTTAGCCCCGGGGTCTATGCCCGTCGCGGCGTTCAGGCTTCATGCGATGGCCCGTTTGCTCCGCGTATCGCAGGCAAGACTCAACCTCCGCGTCTCGGCGGAGGAAGTCAATTGGGGCAGAAGTGATGATCGATGTCGATAGACAAAAGGTAGGTATCAACCAAGTGACCGCTGGCTAAGTGGGCAGCGCACCATTGATTTTTTCTATCGAGCTATCGGATTTCTCTATCAAGAACACGATGCGCGCGTCGTTGCGCTCGGTGATCTCCACCGTGCCGCCCGTCTCGCGGATCAGGTTCGGAATGTCAATCACCGACAGCGGATCGGTGCAGTGCACTTCGAGCTGATCGCCCGGCTGCAACGGTTTGAGCGCCTTGCGCGTCTTCAGCGCGGGCAGCGGGCATTTCAACCCGGTGAGGTCGAGTGTCGTTCTGGTCATGAGCGCAACATGGCGGGGTGAGGCGATGGCGTCAACGCGACCGGTCAGAGCAGATCGGCATAGGACAAGAAACCTACACCCTGCCCCGGCTCGACACGAATGATGTCTTCGCCGAGTTCGATGAGGCCATCGGTCTCGACCAGTGACGACAACAACCCGGCGCCTTCCCGCGGGAACTTGACCGCTTCCAACGCACCGTCCTCTCCACGCCGCAACGAGGCGCGAACATATTCGCGGCGGCCGATCTTCTTCTTGTAGGTGAACGCCGCGCGCACCGGGATCGGCAGCAGCCGTTCCGGCAGACTGCCTGCCAGCGCGAGCACTGTCGGCCGCACCACATGGACAAAGGTGACGAAGCTGGCGACGGGATTGCCGGGCAGTCCGATCAGCGGCGTGCCGCCGATGATGCCCATCGCCACGGGCCGGCCGGGCTTGATCGCCATCCGCCACAGCACCAGCGAGCCAATACTCTCCACCGCCGCCTTGACGTGATCCTCCTCGCCGGTCGAGACGCCGCCGGTGGTGAGGATCAGGTCGTGCGCGCCCGCGACCTGCTTCAGTCCATTTGCAAGCAACTCGCGCTCGTCGCGCAAAACGCCGAGATCGCTGACCTCGCAGCCGAGCCGGCGCAGCATCGCCATCAGCATGAAACGGTTGGAATCGAACAGCTGCGAGGCCGCGCGAGGCTCGCCGGGCGACGCCAACTCGTCGCCGGTGGAGAACACCGCGACGCGGATGCGCCTCACGACGTCGAGCCGGGCCAGGCCGAACGCGGCGGCAAGCGCGACATGCTGCGGCAGCAAGCGCTGGCCGGCGCGCAGCGCAACGTGCCCTTTCGCAATGTCCTCGCCCGCGGGGCGGACATTCGCTCCCGGCTTCAGCCCCGGCGGCAGCACGATCTTGCCGGCCTCATCGATGCGGACGTCTTCCTGCATGAAGACGGTCTCGGCCTCAGGCGGCATCGGCGCGCCCGTGAAGATACGCGCGGTGTGGCCGGGCTTGATCGGCGCTTGAGCAAGGCCGCCGGCCTGGATGCGGCCATCGAGCGGCAACGCCCGCTCCGCGTTGGCCGGAAGATCGGCATTGCGCACGGCATAACCATCGACGGCGGAGTTGGTAAACGGTGGCAGCGGCAGCGGCGCCGCGATATCACGCGCCAGCACGCGCCCGTCCGCGTCGACGAGCGCCACCGTTTCGAGATCGGCGATGGCATTGACGCGCGTGGTGATCAGGCCAACGGCCTCGTCAACCGACATCATCGGTCCGCCGAAGGCAAAGCAATCGTCAGACAGTTGCGCCATGGTGCCTCGTCAGCGCATCGCGGCGCTTTTCGCCACCGCTTCCTCGATCGGCATCGCCGCGCGCAGCAGCAATGCCGCAGCAGCCTCGATGTCATCGAGATGGACGGTCGGCAGCCGCGTTTCAATGGCGGTGTCGGTCGCAATTCCGGCTATTCCGGGATCGTCGGGAAACAGCAGCGGCTTGCCGTTGGCGGCGCGATGCACCTCGATCTTGCGATGCGGCTCGCGCTTGAAGCCTTCGACAACGACGAGATCGACCGCAGAGAGCTTGCTCAGGAGTTCCGGCAGCCGCGGCTCCGCCGCGCCGCGAAGCTCATGCATCAAGGCCCAGCGATTTGACGACGCCACCAGCACCTCGGCCGCGCCCGCCTCGCGATGCCGCCAGGAATCCTTGCCGGGCACGTCGACGTCGAACTGGTGGTGCGCATGCTTGATGACGGAGACGCGTAGGCCCTGCGCGTTGAAATGCGGGATCAGCCGCGTCAACAGCGTGGTCTTGCCCGCACCGCTCCAGCCTGCAAGGCCGATGACTTTCATAACCGTTCGATCTCCGCCAACGGCTCGTCAGCCGATGGAACCTCCGGCCTCTCCCCGTCATTGCGAGCGCAGCGAAGCAATCCAGACTGCCCGCGCGGATATAATTCTGGATTGCTTCGCTGCGCTCGCAATGACGAACGGAGGCATTTCACCCATTCCCCATCATGCTTATATCGGCTTGACCCGAATGTCATGCTAACGTCGCGTCCATGATGAAGATCGACAAAGCCCCGGTGCCCCTGATCCTCCCGAACCCGGATGACCCGCGCCTGACCCAGAGCGTGACCGGGACCGACCAGACCGGCGCCAAGGTCGAGATCAAGGTACCGATGGAGCGGCCGCTGACGCTCTACCTGAATTCGCAGGAGATCGTCACCATGATGACGATCGGCGACTATCCGGAATATCTGGCACTCGGCTATTTGCTGAACCAGAACATGCTGAAATATAATGACGCGGTCACCGAGGTCGAATACGACGACGACCTCCAGGTGGTCGTGGTGCGCACCGAGCACCACACCAATTTCGAGGCCAAGCTGAAGAAGCGCACGCAGACCTCGGGCTGCGCGCAGGGCACCGCCTTCGGCGATTTGCTCGAAGCGGTCGAGAGCGTCGCGCTGCCGAAGGCGGAGTTGCGCACGTCCTGGCTCTACCAGATGACGCAAACCATCAACACCATGCCCTCGCTCTATCTGGAGGCCGGCGCGATTCACGGCTGCGTGCTGTGCAGGGAGGGCGAGCCGCTCTGCTACACCGAGGACGTCGGCCGCCACAACGCCGTCGACAAGATCGCGGGCTGGATGTACCGCCACGGCGTCGAGCCTGGCGACAAGATCCTCTACACCACGGGACGCCTCACCTCGGAGATGGTGATCAAGACCGTCCGCATGGGCATTCCGATCCTGGTGTCACGCTCCGGCTTCACCGCCTGGGGCGTCGATCTCTCACGACAAGTAGGCTTGACGCTGGTCGGTCGCGCCCGTGGAAAGCGCTTCATCGTGCTCGCGGGCGAAGAGCGCATCGTCTACGACCAGAACCTCGACTATGTCGAGGAGGAGTCCGCAAAGCATAAGCGCAAGGGTGAAGCTGGTGACGACTAACTTTCCAGCCACGCAAGGCGTGCTGCTCGCCGGCGGTCTGGCACGGCGCATGGGCGGCGGCGACAAGCCGATGCGCACCATTGGCGGCCGCACCATTCTGCAGCGCGTGATCGCGCGCCTTGAGCCGCAATGCAACGGACTAATCCTCAATGCGAACGGTGATCCCGCGCGCTTCGCCGCGTTCGGCTTGCAGGTCATCGCAGACGACGTGCCCGGCTTTCCCGGCCCGCTCGCCGGCATCCTCGCTGCGCTCGACTGGACCGCGGCGAACCACCCGGAGATCGAATGGGTGCTCAGCGCCGCCGGCGACTGCCCGTTCCTGCCGCGCGATCTCGTCGCGCGCCTGCATGAAGCGCGGGAGAAAGAGAACGCGCAACTCGCCGTTGCGGCCTCCGGCGACCAGACGCATCCTGTGATCGGATTGTGGCGTGTGGACTTGCGCGACGAGCTGCGTCACGCGCTGGTGGTCGAGGACATCCGCAGGATTGATCGCTGGACAGCGCGCTATCCGCTCGCGACGGTGACATGGCCGACCGAGCCGCTCGATCCGTTCTTCAATGCCAACACGGTCGAGGATATTGCGGAAGCCGAAAGGCTGGCGGCGCTGGATGCGGCGTCTTAATCAAGCTCAAGCCGCCAGCGGCACCGTCCAGGCATCGTAGCCGTAGACCCAGCTCGTATCGGTCCGCTCCCTCAGCCAGATGTTGGCACGCGATGTCTCCTGCACCCGCGTCGTCCGCGCTTTCCGCGTCGCTTCGAAACGGCGGAACGCGTCCGCGACGCCGTCGCGGTCGACACCGTCGAGGCAGCGCGACAGCACGGCGGCGTCCTCGATCGCCATCGCCGCGCCCTGCGCCATGTAGGGCGTCATCGGGTGGCAGGCATCGCCGAGCAACGTCACCTTGCCGTCGGCCCAGCGATCGAGCGCGTCACGATCCATGATCGCCCATTTGTGCACGTCGGGGCACGCTGCGAGCACCTGGCCGACCTGCGGATGAAAGCCTTCGAACGAGGCACGCAGATCGCGCACGTCGCCCTTTGCCGACCAGGACTCGATGCGGAAATCCGGCTCGGGCTGGCTGGTGACGAGATAGACCTCGCTACGATCAGGCTTGACGTAGTAGATCACGATGTGGCGGTCCTCGCCCCACCACTTCGTGCAATCGTCGATCTTGTCTCCGCCGAGCAGCGCGGCCGGATAGGTGGTACGATAGGCGATGCGGCCGGTGAATTTGACCGGCGCGGTGTCGAACAGGATGTCACGCACCGCCGAATGCACGCCGTCCGCGCCGACCACGGCATCGGCGATGGCACTGGTGCCGCCGGCAAAGCTCAGCCGGACGCCGTCGCCCGTCTCGTCGAGGCCGACCAGCTTGTGGTTCAGCTTCACGAACTCATCCGGCACCGCACTCGCCAGCGCCGCATGCAGATCACCGCGATGGGCCAGCAGATAGGGTGCGCCGAACTTCTCCTCGGCGCTCTCGCCAAAAATCATGTCGAACTTGATGTCGCCGCTCTTCCAGTCGCGGTTGTTCCAGGATCGCGGATAGAACGAGTGCTCACGCATCCGCGCCTCCAGCCCCAGCGCGCGCAACACCTTCATGGCATTGCAGCCGATCTGGATGCCGGCGCCGATGCGGGCGAATTGGGAGGCCTGCTCGTAGATGGTCACATCGACGCCGACGCGTCTGAGCGCCGCGGCCGTCGCGAGCCCACCCATGCCGGCACCGACGATCGCAACCGAAAGCGGCCTTGCCATCGCGTCCCCCACCCTGATTTCCGCACGGCTTGAATGCCGCGTCGTCGTCTACGCGGGCCGGAAGCCCGCTTGCTCCAACGCTGCCCTGGCTTCGCTCGAGCCGAGCGCGTCGAGAAAGGCCTGCACCGCCGGCCTCTGCTTGCGCGCCGTCACCAGCGCGAAATCATAATGCTCCTCCGCGAGCGGAATGAAACCGAGGCCGACCGCATGGGCGACCGGCGCAATGGTCATGCCCCAGTCGGCGCGGTGCTGCGCGACGGCCGCTGCGACCGCGTTGTGCGAACGCGGCTGGTTCCAGTAGCCCTCCGGGCGCGCGCCGCCGAGCAGCCGGTCGATCAGGATGCGCGTGCCGGCGCCCTGGTTACGGTTGACCATGATGCAGGCGGGGTCAGCAAGCGCAGCCGCCACCGCTTCCTTCGCGCCGAGTCCCTCAAAGCGCTTGTCGCCCTTGCGGAAGACAATGCCCTGCATCCGCCGCCAGCCGGGGACGAGCTCGAGCCCTTCGACGAGGTAAGGCGTGTTGTAGGTTTCGGTCTTGTCGTCGAACAGATGGATCGGTGCGAGATCGCATTCGCCGCGCTTCGCCGCCGCAAGCCCGCCGAGGCTGCCGACGGCGATCGAACGCACGGTCAGGCCGGCATGCGCGAGCGGTGCGGTGACGAGATCGAGGCCGGTGCAATGGCTGCCGACGATGACGAGATCGGGCACCCGCACATGCGGTGTGAACAGCGTCACCTCGGCCTCGGTGCCGGCCGGCATCTGATCGGCGAGCGCGTCGATGCGCAGAAAACCGTCGGCCTGCGCAAAGGAGGTGATCGCGCCGGAGCCCTTGCCAGTGGGATAGGCGATCAGGCCGTCCTTGCCCTCGACCAGCGAGACCATGACGAACTCGGTGCGGCCGAGCTCGGAGGCAATGCGCACCGGCACGGTTGCGCCGACCTTGGCATCGGAGCGCGGCGGCAGCCCTGCCATTTTGCGCAGCACCGGCACGATCATATCGTGGAAGGTGAACATCGCCGAGGTCGGAAAGCCCGGCAGGATCACCACCGGCTTGCCGTCGCACACCGCAAGGCATAGTGGCTTGCCGGGCTTGAGCGCAACGCCATGCGCGATGATGCCGGGCTGGCCGAGCCTGCCGATGATGCGATGGGACAGGTCGCCCGCGCCCTTCGACGTGCCGCCGGAGAGCACCAGCATGTCAGCGTCCACCAGCGCACTGCGCATCGCGGATTCGAGCTTGGCTTCATCGTCGGGAATGGCGCCGAGGAAAACCGCTTCGCCGCCGTTCTCGTCGATCGCGGCCGCGACGATGGCACCATTGGTGTCGTAGATCGCGGCGGCCGCGAGCGCCTCGCCGGGCTGAACCAGTTCGTCGCCGGTGGAGATCACGGCAACACGCGGCTTGCGCGCGACAATCACCTCGGCAATGCCGCAAGCCGCGAGCATGCCGATCTCGCGCGAGCCGATGATCGTGCCGGCGCGCAGCAGCGCTTCGCCGCGCGCGATGTCGGATCCGGCATAGGACACGAATTGTCCCGGCGAGACGGCACGACGGATATCGATCGCATCCGAGCCGGCCGGCTGGGTGTGCTCGACCATGACCACGGCGTCGGCGCCACGCGGCAGCGGACCGCCGGTGGCGATCGGCGTTGCAGTTCCTGCCGCGACTTGCAGCGTAGGGGCGATGCCGCAGTGGATGGTCTCACCGTTCAACAAGAGGCGAACAGGTGCGCCTTCGCCGGCAGCAGCGAGATCCGCCGAGCGGACAGCAAAGCCGTCGACATTGGAACGATCGAACGGCGGGACATCGATCGGTGCGGTGATGTCTTCGGCAAGCGCGGTGCCGAGCGCATCGGCCAGCTTGCGCGTTTCGCTCGGGATCGCGCGCGGGAACAGCGCCGCCTCGAAGCGTAGCAACGCATCCTCGCGCGAAAGGATCTTGAGAAACTGCTCCTGTTCGAGCGCGCTGCGGCCAGGTGCTTGCGGGATCATCGTCATGCGGAACCCATATCACTCCCGCATCAGATAAGCATCGACCGGCTCGCCTGCCGCAAATCCTTCGTGGCTGGCGGGAATGAGCAGCCAGGCGTCCGCGCGGGCGATTGCCTGGAGCGGCCATTCGCCCACGGCAAGCGGCATCCAGGCGCGATGTTCCTCGGCAAGCAGCGCGATTTCGGCAATGCCGACGCCGGACGCGATTTTTCGTGCGAGCGGCAAGGTCAGCTGCCGGCGCGGTCGCCGCGCCGACAAACGATCGACGAGAGGAAGCACGAGCGCGAGCCAGGCCGCGATCGCATGATCCGGCGCCCCCGGCAAGGCAATGACGGGAACTTGTCCGAGCCGCCCGACTGCGGCGGTGCGTCCAGGCTGGAGTGCAATGCCATGGGCGATCAGGTCACCGCGCCGGGCCAATGCGGTCACGGCAGCATCCTTGCGACCGACGCCGCTGCCGCCGACGGTCAGCAGCAGGTCGCAGGTGGAGGCATCGAGCATAGCCGCGATCGATGCTTCATCGCGCGCGGCGGCCTCAAGCGCCGTCACATCCAGTCCCGCCGCGCGTGCGATGCCGGCGATCATATGCGCCGTCGTCGTGGCGCTGGGCACGTTGACGATGCGCAGCCGCGGCCGTCGCACGCTCAGCCTGTTCACCGCCGCGACGCCCGCGAGCAACAGGTCGGCCGGGCCGACCGGATATCCCTCCGCGCCGGCCGTCGTGCCGGCGGCGATGTCGCTTCCGGCGCGCCTGATACCCTGCCCCGGCACGCCCTCCGCCAGCACCTGGGCGAGCGGCCCCGACATCTCGATGGCGTCGGCATCGAGCACACAATCGCATCCCGCAGGCATCGCATCGCCGGCATCGACCCAGACCGGCGCCGTCACCAGAGGCAGCGGCGAATAGGCGGACGCGCCGACGAGATCATTGGCGCGCAGGGCCCAGCCATCCGCAGCGGCAATGTCGTGCGGCGGATGCGCCGCAAGCCGCGGAGCGCCCGCCGCGATACTGCCGGCCGCTTCGCTCAACGGCAACGCCACCGGTGCAAGCGACGTCAGCTCGTTCAGCAACGCGGCGACCGCGGTGTCGAGTGGCGTCAGCGATGGCGGCAGGCGCTGGTTCATGCGCCATGATGGACCATGCATCGCCCGGTTTGGCAACCGCCGGCGACGCGGAGATCAGCCGCCGGACTTCTCCGCATTGGGAAAATACAGCTGCTGCCCGTCGACCTTGTAGCCGGCGATCGCCGTCTGTCCCTCCGGCGAGATCAGCCAGTCGATGAATGTCTGGCCCAGTTCCTTCTTCACGTTCGGAAACTTCTCCGGGCTCACCAGCATTACGCCGTATTGGTTGAGCAAGCGCTTGTCGCCTTCGACGATGAAGTCGAGATCGCCACGCTCCCTGAAGGAAATCCAGCTGCCGCGGTCCGACAGCACGTAAGCATTGGCGGTGCGCGCGGCCTCGAGCGCCGCGCCCATGCCCCCCTTGGCCTCGCGATACCAGGCGCCTTTGGCAGCGGCGATGTCGATGCCGGCGACGATCCAGAGCGCGAGCTCCGCGGCGTGGGTGCCCGAGCGATCGCCACGCGTCACGAACGGCGTGCCCTTGGCCTCGATCGTCTTCAGAGCGGTCGCGATGTCCTTGCCCTTGACGCCGGCGGGATCGCTCTTCGGCCCGACCAGCACATAGTCGTTGTACATCACGTCGAGACGCTTCACCGCAAAACCGTCGGCGACGAACTTTTCCTCCTGTGGGCGTGCGTGCGTCAGCACGACATCGGCTTCGCCCTTGCGCGCCCCGTCAAGCACCTCGTCGGCACGGCGCGCGATCACATTCACCTCGATGCCGGTCTTGTCGCGAAAGATCGGCAGGAGATAATCGAGCAGACCGGACTCCTGCGTCGATGTCGTCGTGGCCAGGACGATCGCGCGGTCCTCCGCGGATGACGACGCAACGCCCGCGGCGAGGCCGCAAAGAAGCGCAAATAGAGCGGAGAGGCGGCGGACGGCCATGAGCGGGTTCCCATTGCTTAGGACGCGATCATGATGACCGATTGCGCCGCACTCATGACGCATGTTGCCACCGGCAGGCAATAGATACACCAAGAGATAGAGTGGGAATAGAACAACCACCAGCGGCAGATTTCGCCGCACGTCCTGCGCATCGTGCGAAGGCGCGACAATCGGGAAAGTTTGGCAACGCATCGACGCGCATGGCGGTTGCGATCGCAAGGCCCGCACCATTCGAACGCGGCAGATTGTAAACCCAATACGAAATCGCCGGTCAGCATGTGTTGCAAAGCAGCGAGATGATCGGGCATGGTTCGCGCGGACCGAAATTGAACTGCAGAATTCCACCTGCGACGAACGTTCAAAAAGAAGCAAGAATTTGCATAGGAATGCAGGATGGAATTCCTGACGACCAGCGAAGCCGCCGACTATCTCCGGCTTGGCGAACGCAAGCTGTACGAACTCGTCACCAACGGTGCGATCCCCTGCACCAAGGTGACCGGCAAATGGCTCTTCCCGCGCCACGAGCTCGATCTCTGGGTGCTGTCGGGACTGGCGCGTCCGGCCGGCATGCTGACCGCAGAGCCGCCGCCGGTCGTGGGCGGCAGCCAGGACGAGCTGCTGGATTGGAGCCTGCGCGAATCCGGCTCTGGCCTCGGGTCGATGAGCGAAGGCAGCGCGCGCGGGCTCGAGCGCCTGCAGCGTGACGAGGTGATGGCGGTGGCGGTGCACTTCCACAGCCTCGACGCCGAGGGCAATCTTGCGTCCGACGCCAGCGCGACGGCGCTGCGCGACGCGCCGGACCTGCATGATGCCGTGCTGGTCGCGTTCGTACGCCGCGAACAGGGCCTCGTGCTGCCGCCGGGCAATCCGAAGCGGCTGCGCGGCCTTTCCGACGTGCTCTCACTCGGCGCCAGGGTGGCGATGCGACAACAGGGCACAGGCGCGCAGATGCTGCTCGACGTGCTGTTGACGCGCGCCGGCGCCTCGACCCGCGATTTGCGGCGGATCGAGACCCCGGCCCTCACCGGGCCGGATCTCGCCGAAGTGGTCCGCGCCGGACAGGCCGATTGCGGCGTCGCGACGCGCGCGGCGGCACGCTCGGCCGGGCTCGATTTCGTGCCGCTGGTCTGGGAGAATCTCGACCTCGCGATGCGGCAGCGCAGCTATTTCCGCCCCGCCATGCAGGCCCTGATCCGGTTCCTCAGCGAAAGGCGGCTGCGCCAGCGCGCCGAGGAGCTGACCGGCTACGATCCCTCCCCCGCCGGACAGATCCGCTTCGCGGCCTGACATTGACGCCTGCCCCCTAATAGTTGCAAAAGAAACCAATTCAGCCGGGCCGTACCCGGAAGGGCAACTCTGGCCAACGAGCCGGATCAGGGGAGGACAAGCGTGAATCCAACGAGATTTGGACTGCCGGTCGCGGCTGCCTTGGCGGCGGCGGCACTGCTGCCAAGTGCGGCCTCGGCGCAGGTTTCCGACGACGTCGTCAAGATCGGCGTGCTCACCGACATGAACGGCCCCGCCTCGGCGCCGACCGGCCAGGGTTCGGTGACGGCAGCGCAGATGGCGATCGACGATTTCGGCGGCAAGGTGCTCGGCAAGCCGATCAGCATCGTGATCGGCGATCATCAGCTCAAGGCCGATATCGGCGGCGCGATCGCGCGGCGCTGGTACGACGTCGACCAGGTCGACCTGATCGTCGACGTGCCGGTCTCGGCGGTCGGACTCGCGGTGCAGAACGTCGCCAACGAGAAGAAGCGGCTGTTCATCACCCACTCCACCGGCACCGCGGATTTCCACGGCAAGTTCTGCTCGCCCTACGCGATGCAGTGGGTGTTCGACACCCGCGCGCTCGCGGTCGGCACCGCAGACGCCGTGGTCAAGCGCGGCGGCGACAGCTGGTTCTTCATCACCGACGATTATGCCTTCGGTCATTCGCTGGAGCGCGACGCTTCCAGCGTCATCACCGCCAATGGCGGCAAGGTGCTGGGCTCGGTGCGACCGCCACTGGCGACGCCCGATCTTTCGTCCTTCGTGCTGCAGGCGCAGGCCTCCAAGGCCAAGATCATCGGCATTGCCGCAGGCCCCCCCAACAACATGAACGAGATCAAGACCGGCTCGGAGTTCGGCGTGTTCAAGGGCGGCCAGCAGATGGCGGCGCTGCTGGCGCTGATCACCGACATCCACGGCCTCGGCCTGCAGGCAGCCCAGGGCCTGTTGCTGACGACGTCGTTCTACTGGGATATGGACGACAAGACGCGCGAATGGTCGAAGCGCTACTTTGCCAAGATGAACAAGATGCCGTCGATGTGGCAGGCCGGCGTCTATTCGAGCGTGATGCACTATCTCAACGCCATCAAGGAAGCCGGCACCGACGATCCGCTCAAGGTCGCGGCAAAGATGCGGGAGAAGCCGGTCGAGGATTTCTTCGCTCGCAACGGCCACTTACGCGATGACAATCTGATGGTGCACGACCTCTGGCTGGTGCAGGTGAAGACGCCGGAGGAGAGCAAGTACCCGTGGGACTATTACAAGATCCTCGCGACCATCTCGGGTGAGAAGGCCTTTGGGCCGCCGGACCCGGCGTGCGCGATGCTGAAGAAGTGAGATTGGCGAATGGTGAGTAGGGAGTGGCGAATGGGGGCGAGCTCCATTCGCCATTCGCCACTCGCCGTTCGCTACTTCACCACGCCGATCTCGCGAAAATACTTCATCACACCCGGATGAATCAGCTCCGGCTTCGGCGCCGCCGCGACGGTGTTCATCGCGGTGGTCTCACAAGCCTGCGCGAGCTGCTTGCAGAACATCGCCTCGGCGCCATGCAGTGTCTTGGCGAGGCGATAGGCGACATCGTCGGGCAGATCCTCGCGCGTCAGCACAAAACTCCAGGAGCCGAGCGAGGCGATCGGCTCGGACTGCTTCGGGTAGCTGCCGGCCGGCACGATCATCGGTTTGAGGAACGCATGTTTGGCGCGGATGCGCGTGATCTCTTCGGCGCTGGGGGCGATGAAGCGCGCGCCTGACGCGCTCGAGGCCACCGCCGCAAAGCCGGGCCAGCCGATGCCGGCGCCCCACAGCGCTGCGGCACGGCCGTCCTCGACCATCGCGGGGCCATCGCCGGCGCGGTCGAGATAGATCGCCTTGAAATCCTCGTCCTGCTTCAGGCCGAGACCATCGAGCACATAGCGCGCCAGGATCGGCAGGCCCGAGCCCTTGGCGCCGAACGCGACCGGCTGTCCGACGAGATCGCGGATGGTCCTGTAGGGACTGTCCGCCCGCACCACGAACATGCCGGGGTTGGAATAGATCGCGGTGAGAATCTTCAACCGTACCGGCGCGCGGCCGATGCCGGCGAAGGCTTCATAGGCCGGCTCGCCGGCGACCAGCGCGAGATCGAGCTCGCCCTTCTCCAGCAGCGGAATGTTCTCGTTGCTGCCCTTGGTGTTGCGGGGTGCGATGGTGATTTGCGGATCGGCCGCGTTCATCGCTAGCGCGAAGGCGTTGCCATAGAGCGGAAAGCCGCCGCCGGGCGTCGCGGTGCCAAGGCTGAGTGTCGTGGTCGGAATGGCGTTGCCTCCGGTTTGAGCAGCGGCGGGGCTTGCGAGGGGATTTGCGAGCAGCGCCGCGGCGAAAAGGAAAAAAAATGCGAATCTCATGATGAGTCCCGGCGGGCCTGCGTCAACACCGACTTGCGGCGATGTAGGCAGCGGCCCGTTTTTGTGAAAGCATGCGCCCCAACGACAATAGAACAATGGGAGGTGTCATGTTGCGAATTTTGCGTAACGGTTTTTTTGGGCTGGTTCTTCTTTCAGGTCTTTTTGGAGCCTCCCCTCCCGCCTCCGCCGGCTACCCCGACCGCCCCGTGCACTGGATGATCGGCTTTTCCGCCGGCGGCCCGGTCGACATCGTGGCGCGGATCATGGCGCAGGCGCTGTCCGATCGCCTCGGCCAGCAGTTCATCGTCGAGAACCGCGCCGGCTCCGGCGGCAACATCGCGGCCGGCGCCGCGATCAACGCAGCCCCGGACGGCTACACGCTGCTGTTCGTCGCGCCCAACAACGC
>Ga0307510_10005610_pt1 | contig 14962 bp, 12 predicted proteins | sample 12_EM_MG_FD_207224 | JGI IMG/M metagenome (GOLD analysis project Ga0307510, IMG submission 207224) | Populus trichocarpa ectomycorrhiza microbial communities from riparian zone in the Pacific Northwest, United States - 12_EM | ecosystem: Host-associated > Plants > Roots > Unclassified | place...
GAACCTGAAGCCGGCTGGGCGGTGCGCCGCGGCGGCATCATTGAAGTGCACTCGCCGACCCAGGCGCCTCACTCTCATCGAAGCGACCTCGCCAAAATCCTAGGCATCGACGAGGCGAACGTGCATGTGAAGCCAACCGCCGTCGGAGGAGGCTTCGGCGGCAAACTCGACATGACGGTGCAGCCGCTGCTGGCGATTGCAGCATGGCACCTGGATGGGCCCGTGGGCATGATCTTGTCTCGCGAGGAGTCCATTGCGACTTCCACGAAACGCCACCCCGGTCACATGACATCCAGCATCGCGGCCGATGCCGAGGGGCGCATCGTCGCTGTGGAATTCGAAGGCGACTTTAATACAGGTGCATATGCTTCCTGGGGAACCGCCGTGGCCAACCGGGTGCCGGTCCACGCGTCCGGACCTTACTACGTGCCGCACTACAGGGCGAAGACCCGCGCAATCCACACGAACGTCACCGCCGCCGGCGCCTTCCGCGGATTTGGGGTGCCTCAGACGATGATCGCCCAAGAGCAGCTGATCGATGAACTGGCCATCCGTGCAGGCCTCGATCCCTTGGCGTTCCGGCTCCTCAATGCCTTGCGTCCCGGACAAGCGATCCCGACCGGACAAGTCCTCGACGACAGTGTCGGCATTGTCGAGTGCCTCGAGGCGTTGAAGCCCGACTGGGAAGACGCGAAGGCCCGCACTGCGGAGAAGAACCGCGAGGCGCCGGCGGGAATACGCTTCGGGTTGGGTATGGCCGCATTCTTCTACGGATGCGGCAATACGGCGCTGCCCAATCCGTCGACCATTCGCATGGGCATCCTGCCTACAGGTGAAGTGGTGTTGCACCAGGGTGCGGTCGATGCAGGCCAGGGCTCCAACACCGTGATTCCACAAATCGCCGCCGATGCGCTGGGTATCAGCGTCAAGCAGCTACTCATCGTCGGAGCGGATACGAATCTGACCCCCGACTGCGGGCGGACCTCTGCGTCGCGTCAGACCTTTGTAACGGGCAACGCTGCCTATATGGCGGGGCGGCAGCTGCGGTCACAGATCACTGCGCTCCTCGCCGTCGACGAAAACGCTTCCCTTCGCTTTCGAAGCGGCCGCGTCGAAACGCATGGTCTACATCAAGACCAATCGAGGGGCGTCGATCTGCGCGAGCTTCCCGTCAATGCCCTCGGCTACGTGATGATGGCTGAAGAGCGATTCGATCCTTCGACCACCCCGCTGGACGCCATGGGCCAAGGAGCGCCATACGCGGTCTACGCCTTTGGCGCACAAATGGCCGAGGTCATGGTGGATTGCGAGACCGGGTCGGTCCGAGTGCTGCGAGTCGTGGCCGCCCACGACGTCGGGCGCGCGGTCAATCCGTCGTTGCTCGAGGGGCAGATCGAGGGCGCTGTCGCACAAGGCGTAGGACTTGCGTTAATGGAGAAGTTTTACCCGGGTGTGAACAACAACCTCCATGACTACCTGATTCCGACCGCACACGACGTGCCGCAAGTGAAATCGATTCTCGTTGAAGCGAATTCCAGCATCGGCCCTTACGGCGCCAAAGGCATCGGCGAACCTGCGCTGGTACCTACCGCTGCAGCGATTCTCAACGCGGTACACCATGCGACAAATGCCCGCCTTACGGTCGCTCCGGCGACCCCAGAAGAGGTAGCTCGCGCAATCTCTGCGCTGCGCCGCTGAGGCTGTGACAGTTGTGCGTGATGGGCTTTCTGTCTGACACAAGCCGGCCGGGCGGAGGCGACAGGGCCGCGACGGTGACTGAGCCGCAGCCGTGAAAGGACCCAAGACTGCGGCAGCGCAGAACGGCTGCGGAATACCGTCCACCGCTCTTCAATCGTGAAACTGCCGCTGTGAGCGCTGCAACTCCAGGCCCGCCCATAGCGATCCACGTCGAACGGATCACAGCGCCTAGAGCGCCCTCCGCATTGCAATTCCCCAGTACTGTGCCCGTTGCCCAGATAGCGCACAGGAATGGGCGATATGGCATCGTTTGAGCTCCTGATAGTGCAAACCCTGCGTGAAAAAAGCGCGGATTCCATGACACTTCGTGGCACGCCTGTTGCATGGAGCGTTTACTACATCAACCCCATATCTTTTGGAGAAGACGCATGTTCGACGACAAGATCTCTCGCCGCGAGTTCGCAATTGGTCTAGCCGCGGTTGGCGCAATGGGGAGCCGGTCGGTACTTGCGCAAAGTTCCAATTTGAAGGTCCGCTTGGACTGGACCCCTTGGGGTGTTCATGGCGGGATGCATCTCGCCCAAGCCAAAGGGTGGGTCGCTGCTGCGGGGCTCACCGTCGAAGTACAGGACGGCAATGGATCCGCGTCCACGGTCCAGATCATTGGCGGCAGCAATGAGTTCGATCTGGGACACGCTTCTCTTTCAACCATGATGATCGGGCGGAGCAAGGGTCTCGGAGTTCGCGCAGTGGCGGTGTTCGCCCGGCAGGGAGACATCGGCTGCTTCATCCCAAAGGACAGCGGCATCAAGGGGCCCGGGGATCTAAAGGGCAAGAAGATCGTCTACACGGCGGGGGCGCTCGAAGCGCCGTTTATCGACACCTTCCTGGCTGCTGGCGGACTGCGCCGCGGCGATGTCGAATTGATTGCCGTCGACGCGGCGAGCAAAGCCGCAACCTACGCAACTGGGCGTGCAGACGCAGCCTTTTCAACAATTCCATTTTTCGTTTCGGCCGTCGCGGAGGCTCGCCCCTCAAATTCCATCCGATTTGCGGACTATGGGTTGACCATGCCGGGCTATGGGCTGCTGTCGTCCACAGCCAAACTGTCCGGCGAAAAACGCGAAGCCATCTCAAAGTACGCCAGTGTGGTGGCCGCCGCTTGGCAATACATCTACTCCGGACATGAAGAGGAGGCTGTCGACGCAATCATTTCTCAACGCCCCCAAGCACGCCTGGATCGAAAGGTTCTGCGCGGCCAAATCGACTCCCTGCGCAACTTCTTTGATACGCCAGCGGCCAAAGGGCTGCCGGTGGGAGTGATCGCCGTGGCCGACTGGGACGCCGCGGTCAAGACCATGGCCGCAGCAAATCTCGTCACAACCGATCTGAAGGGCGCCGACTATGTTGAAACGGGGTTGGTCAAGCCCGTCACCTTGGGGAGCAAAACAGCCTCATGATCGCGGTCGATGCCAACAACGTACAGAAGACCTACGCGGGCCCGCGCAGCACGCTTGCCCTGGACAACGTCTCACTCGAGATCCCTCAGGGGCGATTCGTCAGCATCCTCGGACCCAGCGGATGTGGGAAAAGCACTTTTCTTCGATGCATCGCCGGATTGGAGCAGATCACTTCCGGTTCGTTGCAAGTCCAGGGAAGCGAAGTTCAAGGCCCACCCGACAACATCGGTATGGTTTTTCAAAGAGATGCCCTGCTTGATTGGCGAACTGTCGAGAAGAACATCATGCTTCCCATCGAGTTCAAGAAGAAGCCGGAAGCCGACGCGCGGGTCGCGATGAAAAAGCTGCTCAAACTCACCGGTCTGAGCGAATTCGGCGATCGCTACCCGAGAGAGCTGTCAGGGGGAATGCGTCAGCGCGCAGCCATCTGCCGAGCGCTGATCGACTCCCCGGAACTTCTGCTGATGGACGAACCATTTGGCGCGCTGGATGCCCTCACGCGCGATCAGATGAACGTGGAGCTGCAGCGGGTCTGGATGGAGGTACGCAACACCGTCGTGTTCGTCACGCATGGCATTTCCGAAGCTGTGTACTTGGCGGACAAAGTCGTGATCTTCTCGCCGCGGCCAGGACGAATTGTCGAAATCATGGACATCAATCTCCCGAGGCCCCGAAAGCTCTCCGTTCGCGAGACGCCCGAGTTCGGCGCGTACACCTCCCACATTCGCGATCTCTTTTCCAGCATGGGATTGATTGACGAACATGAGTCCGACGCGTTGACCGAAAGCTCATGGTGATGAAGTCCGTCTTCTTGAGCCGCCGTCTTCTAACCGGCATCGCGTCGTTCTTGGTGCTGATGGCTGCCTGGGAGGTGAGCATCAAAGCTTTTGGTATTCGTCCGATCATGCTTCCCGCGCCCTCCAGCATCCTCGCAGAGTTCCGCACCGACTCTTCTTGGTACCTGGGGAACGCCTGGTACACACTGTTAACGACTCTGGCCGGCTTTGCGCTCTCCGTCATCTTCGGCGTCCTGATCGCAGTCCTGCTCGTTAGCGTGAAGTGGTTCGAGAATACCGTCTATCCTCTGATCGTGTCATTCAACAGCGTCCCCAAGGTTGCAATCGCCCCCTTGTTCGTCGTATGGCTGGGCACCGGCCCGGAACCCAAGATCGCCATCTCCTTCCTGATCGCTGTGTTCGCAATCATTGTCGATGCCGTTCATGGCTTGCGATCCGTCCCGGCCGATGTCATGGACCTGGGTCGCGTTCTCAAGGGGTCCCGTTGGGACTTTTTTTTCAAAGTGCGACTCCCGTGCGCTCTGCCATCGATTCTTACGGGCATGAAGGTGTCAATCTCATTGGCGCTCGTGGGTGCAATCGTTGGAGAGTTTGTTGCGTCGCAGCGCGGATTGGGCTACATCATCCTGAGCGCGCAGGGATCATTTGATACGCCTCGAGTGTTCGCCGCGCTTTTCCTGCTCGGGGGCATGGGAATGGCGTTGTTCACAATGCTTGAGTGGATCGAGCGGCGCGTGACGCATTGGCGGCATATCGCATAGGTCAGCCAATGCCTGCTGGCAAGAATCGGTTGTTCACGACAAGGACCTTCGGCCGCTTGGTTCAGCCGGACTCTGGCTCGATCGCCGCCAAGCCCGCACCCCTGTTAGTCATACCGAACTCCCGAGCTACGGCCATCAGCGCGCATGCGCGCCGATCAACCGAGAACGGGTCTACCAGGGTCGCCGGTGTGTGAATCCCAAGAGGGTCTACCGCGTCATGGCTGAGTAGCGGCTGTTGCTGCGTCGAGCGCCGAAGCAGCACCAGTCGAGCCGTCCACATTAGGGCAAGGTGGCCGTGCCTAGCAGGCGATCGGCGATGGTGTTCAGACGGATACGAGATCGCCTGCGACTAAGGCGAAACGGTCCGCTCATGCGCCAGCACGACCGCTTTGGCGCCCGGCGCCGTTAGGACCATGTGTTCGAGCAGCAACGCCTCACCATGGCTGAATGACGTACGATGCGACGGGGTCTCTCGCTCGGGCTTGCCCAGATATCACGGCAATAGCCTCTCCCCCAGGAGCAGTGTTCACTCTCATCGACCTGCCCAGTTTGTGGGGCCGGCTCTCAACTTCCGTCGCGTCGTCACAGGCGATTCTCGGGAATGGGGTCGTATGTCGTCAGCGCGACGCTCTCCGCGGCGATCTGAGGCACCGGCGTGGCGAGGACCGCTACAAATTCTGGGCGATTCCGGCAGGAACTCATCTGTTCGCTGAGTGTGGACTTGGCCCTTCGGAAGCGGCGCGCCACTTCCGAAGCCGAACAGAGGCGGTGCTGCACCGCAAGGCAGGCGACGAGCGCACGCACTTGGGCGTTTCGAGCTTTCAGAGGTCCGGATGGCGCGTCGTCGCTCGAAGCCAGCCTCGCAATTACCCAGACCTCCAGCAAGCGCAATGCGCCCGTCAAGGTCTTCGTCCCGCTCGCCACGAGCAGCAGGGCCGCATCGTTGCGCACCGTTCGCGCGTGGTCGGAAGCAGACGTGATCGCGCCAGCGACCAGCACCAAGCCCCGCGTGAACTCCCAGACCAGCAGGTCGTTGTCGGATGGACGGCGCGCGATCCAGCGCCGAAGCGCATCGCGCGCCTGGCTCGTATTGACACCGAACAGATCCAGCAACGGCCGGGGCTCAAAGCCTTGCATGCTGGCCAAACCCAATGCAATGCGCAGGGTGCCGTGCGGATAGTGCGTCGGCGTGGCACACATGCCCAAGAAGACCGGTCGCCACGCGAGCATGCGCACCTCACTTCGAAGGTCGTCGATCGACAGTATCTCGAGCGAACGGTACGGTCCCGCCATCACAGGACTCCTCACCGGCTGGATCTCCTTCACCCATCGGGACACAAGGCTTCCAACCTCGCGCGCGACGCCTCGCGCGGAGTCTCCGGGCGGAAGTTGCGACAACACGTGAATCTCCGCCGGCAGGAGTAGGAAATCGAGCAGAACCCGGCCGGGACGGCGGTGCGCTGCGATCAGCCGGTCCTTGACGCGCGCGTACAGCGAAGGGGCAACGAAGAACTCGCGACCGACGGCCGCCTGCCAGGTCACCGACCACATCGTCGCAGTACTGCCTGTACGCCGTTTCAGGTCTGGGTTGTCCATCCTTGAAAGACGATTGAGGCGCGCATTTGCACACCGCTGGCCGGCACCACCGCGCCAATCGTTCGGCCGAAAGCCCATGTTGGAGGCGCTCACCACGGCGCCTCGGAGACGCGCCGAACGCATGCATCGTCCGTCCCGGCCAAGATCAGGACGCGTTGGCCTGCTGTACACACGCGCTCGCGTCGAAAGTCCACCCGGTGCTCATTCCGAACGCGACCGATCGACTGGTGACAGGGGTGGCTTTGTTGAACGTGCCGACCTAACTTGAAGTGGCCTGAGGCCAATGCAGCAGGCAACTCAAGTCTCAACCTCAATCAAGGAGTTTCATCATGGACAAGGATCTCGAACTGCAAGTCGTCGACCTCGGCGACGCGAAGGAAGTGACAAAGGGCCCCATCGGCGGGAAGGTCGAGGACAACTTCCTAGGCCCGTGGCGCCAATGATCGTGCGCCTGCACTGACCCAACGCATGGCGTGCCCGGCACGCGATGCGGACCCTGAGGTCATCGACCGGGACGGCGATCAGCGTGGTGACGGCGCGGGGCGAGTTCCCCGACCAGCCACCGGGCGCCCGCTGCCCCGGTCCCCTTTTGGAACCAACAGGCGAACCCACGACATGCCCAACCACCATTTCAAGTTGGCATCGCACGTGCGTGCCCGTCAGGTTGACGACCAGGTGATCCTGCTCGACCTGAGACGCGGCAAGTACGTGGGCGTTGCCGCGAGGCCGCTGTCGCTCCTCGTCCCGGCGATCGCGGGCCTGTCTGCCGTGGTCGCGGCCGCAGACGCTCCCACGTGCCGCCCGGACGGCAGCCAGCTCCTGGCCTCGCTGCACTCGCAGGGGTTGATCACGATTAAAGCAGCAACGCGGCCAGCGCCCGTCGCGCTCGAAGAGGCGCTGCGTTCGATGAACGCCGAGGACCACGCCCGAAGCGTCCGATTCACCGGCGCCCGTGTGTCCCGCTTTCTCGCTGGCAGCACGGCTGCCGCCTTCTCTCTGAAGTTCAGAACGTTGCTCGCGATCACGGAGTCCGTCACCGCGCGGCGGGATCGCCGCGTACGGACATCGCCGTCCGAATTGCCGGACTCGTTGCGCGACGCAGTGGCCGTCTTCGAGAAGCTGCGTCCCCTTCTGTTCGCCTCGCGCGACAAGTGCCTGTTCGACTCCCTGGCCCTCATCAACTTTCTCGCACTGGAGGGGCTGTTCCCACGCTGGGTCATCGGCGTGACGACCCACCCGTTCGCCGCGCACTCCTGGGTTCAGGAAGGATCGACGGTCTTGAACGACCAGCACGAGCACGTGCGCAGGTTCCGACCGATCCTGGTGGTGTGACGGGACAAGGCCAGCACGATGTTTCGCTTCGTCGGGCTAGCCTGGGACGCAGAACACGCCAATGGCCATGCGTATGCACTCCGACTCGCGAACGGGCTCGAGACGTCCAGTCAATGGCAGTCCGCGCTGGACCGTCCCGGTCTCAAGGTGTTCGTGACGGGTGCGCACCCAGCGATCAACAGCGCGTACCGCCTGTCCGACGCCGGTGTCGTCCTGGGAAGGGTGTTCCGCAGGGGCACATCATCCGCAACAAACGCTTGGCCCCCGGATACCTCGGTCGACGGCGAGGTGGACCGGATCCTGTCGACGGGCGGTCGGGCGTTGGTCGAAGACCACTGGGGCCGTTACGTCGGGTTCCTTCCCTCGCGGTCGACTGGGACGAGGGTCCTTCGGGACCCGAGTGGGGCCCTTCCATGCTTCATCCGACGGCACGAAGGGGTGTGGATCATCTTCTCCTGGCTCGAAGACGTCTTGCAGTACCTGCCCACTGTGCCGTCGCCACCCATCAGCTGGGACAACGTCGCCGCCATGGCCACCTATTGGGAACTTGGGGGCCGCCTGACGGCACTCGATGGCGTGACCCAGGTCATGCCTGGCGAGGCCGTCGACCTGCACGGCGAGACTGCCAGACCAACGCCGCTGTGGAGCGCGGTGGACATCGCAGGAGCAGCCTCCATGCTCGATTCCAAGGAGGCGGCGCTTGCACTTCGAGAGGCTGTTCGCCAGTGCACACGATCCTGGGCAGACACCTATGACAAGTTGCTGCTGCGGCTCTCCGGAGGCGTGGATTCCTCGATTCTTCTCAGCTGTCTGAGCAGGGATGCATGTGACGCCGATGTGATCTGCGTGAACTACCACTCGCCGGGATCCGATAGCGACGAGCGCGCTTATGCGCGCCTCGCCGCCGGCAAGGCAGATCGTCGACTGGTTGAGCGTGAACGTGACGCAGAGTTCCCGCTCGAGCGCGTCCTGGACGTCGCCCGCATGCCCGCCCCCGTCCACTACCTTGGCAGGATGGGCTCGACCCGAATGGACGCGGAGCTCGCCGCGCGGTTCAACGTCGGGGCCATGTTCACGGGCGTCGGTGGAGACCAGCTCTTCTTCGAACTCCGGCGTTGGTGGCCCGCCGCCGACTATCTGCGAGTCCGCGGATTCGACGCCGGCTTCCTATCAGCTGCCATGGACGCCGCGCGCCTCGGACAACTCTCGGTCTGGCAAACCATAGCCCTGGCCGTCGCGAATCGCGCATCAAGAGACCCGTCGAACGCGATCGAACGGACACGCGCAACGCTCGTCGACACGGTGCATTTGAACGACCTCGAGCATCTGGCGCGAACGGGGCATCCAACCCTGTTCCCGACGCCAGATCTGCCGATTGGCAAGCTGAATCAGGCACGGCTTCTGCTGTCGCCGCTGGGCTACTACGACCCATTCGAACGCGACGCGGCGCCTGAGCAGGTCAGTCCACTGCTGTCGCAGCCCATCGTCGAGTTCTGCCTGCGACTGCCCACCTACCTCCTCACCCTGGGCGGCCGCGGCCGCGGCCTGGCAAGGACTGCCTTCGAGGCCGATCTGCCACCAGAGATCGCGACCAGGCGCTCCAAGGGCGGCATTGACGACCACATCAAGAAGGTGCTCTTGCAGAACCTGGTCCTTGCGCGAGGCATCCTGCTTGATGGAGAACTCGTTCGGCGGCGAATCCTGGACCGCTCCAAGCTGGAGAAGGCGCTGTCGCTCGGTCCGACCACGAGCTCCAGCAGCGTAGCCGAACTTCACGTGCTGATTGGCATCGAGGCATGGATCCTGAAGCATCGGTCGTCGGGCGGTCCGCTGCCGCACGCCACCGCGGCGGACGCTGCCAGGTGAGTGCCGTTCCGATGCGCACGAGCGACGTGCTCCGCGCCGCGTGTCGACTTCTACGGGCCGAGGCGGACCATGGCACGCGATGGCGCCTCGTCGCGGCGACCCTCGCAACGTGTGGCAGCAGCCTCTTGACGGCCCTGGCGCCCCTGGCGCTCAAGGGCATGGTGGATGCCATCGCATCGGCCCGCAACCCTGGCGGTGTGCCGCTTCTCACCTTGTCACTGGCTGCGGCATACGTTGTAGCGCTGTGTGGCAGCCGCGCATTGAACGAACTCGGTCCATGGTTGAGCGGCACTGCTGAACAGCGTCTGTGCGACAGGTTGCGCCGACGCTTCTTCTCCCACCTGCTCAGGCTCCCACTCGGCTTTCACGTCGACAGGCACTCGGGCGCGGTCATGCACTGCCTGTACCAGGCCACGGCAGGCTTCCATGTGACTGTGGCGAGTCTCGTCAACACGCTCGTCCCAGTAGCGGTGGAGACGATCGCGGTGGTCCTTGTGCTCTCGCACCTGGACCAACCCTCGCTGGTCCTCACCTTCATCGCGACCGCGGCGGCGTACCTGCTGATCTTTGGATTTGGGACGATCCGTCTGGCACGACAGTCCCAGCAAGTGTCAGCCGCGGCATTGGCCATGCACGCGAGCCTTGCGGATCACCTGGCGAATGTCGAGACCATCAAGACCTTCTGTGCTGAAGGGACGGCGCTCGGGGGATATGCCGGAGCTTCTGGACGCCTGGCGTCGAGCTGGTCGAAACTGCTCGGCAAACAAGCTGGAGTCGGCCTGACCGTCTCAGCGACGTTCACGCTGTCGGTCTGCGTGTCCGTCGCCCTCACATCGGATGCCGTCCTGGGTGGGTCGTTGTCACTGGGCGGCTTCGTCCTCGCGAACCTCTACATGGTGCAGATCGTCCGCCCCCTCGAGCTTGCCGGCAGCGCCGCAAGGGATCTGTCGCAGGCCATCGAATTCATTCGCCCATTGCTGGACATCCTGAACGAGCCGATAGAGGCGAGCCAGAAAAATCCTGTCGTGCACATCGTGCCTCCGGCTGCGGCAGTCGTCGCCAGGACCAGATCGTCCGCCGCCTTCGGCGTTCGCTTCCGCAACGTGCACTTTGCCTATGACGACAAGCATCAGGTTCTCGCTGGTCTGGAGCTGGACGTCGAACCCGGTCGAACGTTGGCGATCGTCGGCGCAAGCGGTTCGGGCAAGTCATCGATTGCACGCCTGCTGCTGGGGCTGTACCAACCGCAGCTCGGCGAGATACTGCTCAACGACAGGTCGATCGATGCGCTGCGTCCCATCGAACTGCGGGCCATGATCGGCGTGGTGCCGCAGGAGACCGCGCTCTTTCACGACACGATCGCGCTCAACATCGGCATCGGAAGCCCTGGTTGTTCGCTCGCGGACATTCAGTCCGCGGCTCGCCTCGCACACCTGCATGATTTCGTGGCATCGCTCCCCGCCGGGTATGACACGGTGGTCGGCGAGCGGGGAATGAAGCTCTCGGGCGGCGAGCGCCAGCGAATCGCCATCGCTCGCGCGGTGCTCAAGCATCCACGGATGTACGTGTTCGACGAGGCGACGTCGATGCTGGACAGCCAGACGGAAGCGTCGATCCGGCAGAACCTTCAGGAGATCTCCAAGGACTGCACGACGATCACCATCGCACACAGACTGTCCACCGTCCAGGACGCCGACGAGATCGTGGTCCTCGACCGCGGTCATGTCTGCGAGCGCGGACGGCACAGCGCACTGCTTGCGGGGGAAGGCACCTACGCACGTCTGTGGGCATTGCAGATGCGTCAGAGCAATTAGATCGCTTCAGGCTCCCGCGCGAAATGGGCGCTCGATGCCTGCCGAGCAGCTGAAATCGTGTTCACCCAGCAAGCCGAAAAGCGGCCCCGATCCGATCCGCAGCGGCGCCGCGAGGCCGATCCAGGCAGCGCAGACAACATGGTCGCTGCCACGCGATCAACGTCGCTTCTTCTTTGGCGACAAGGGCTCGATCAAGCAGGCAAATCCTTCTGCGCTGGCAAAGCCGCTCTTCTCGATCCAGTCGCGCTCGTCCTTCGCAGGTTGGAGGACAAGATTCTGGATGTGCGAGTTGAAGGCGTCGACCCGTTCCGCGGCCTGCGACAACTGCACACGCGGCATGGCAGCGCGCGCCTTGCGCATCTTCGCTTCCGGCAGCCCTCCATCAATGGCGACGCGCGGCATCGGCGCAGTACCAGCATCACGTGGCGGACCCCTGCCCGTCAGCGGTCGATTGGTTGACAACGGCGCGATCGGTCGTGTCGTTCTGGCATGCGAGGGCAGCTCCGCATCCGGCAGTTCGCGGCCGACAGGGTCGGCCTTGCCAAGCAAGTCCAGGTCCTTCTCGATACCCAGCACCTGCATGACGGCGAGGTAGGCGCCCATCGTCACGGCCGACCCGCCGCGCTCCAGGCTGCGGAGCGTCAGGGGCACCATGCCGGCTCGCTCTGCAAGCTGTTTGGCAGGAAGACGACGGCGCAGTCGCGCCAGGCGCAGGCGGTGGCCCAACTGACGAAGCAGTTCAGCGGTGGAAGGACGAAGCTCAGCTAACCTCTTGGCCATGGTGAGGCACTCGCAACGGTCAGGGGGCAACTCTTCCAGGGCAGCGCAGTCGCCCGTCGTCGATGCGCTTCAGATCAACCATCTGGCGCCAACGTTCGTACTGCTGCTTCAGCGTGGCCTGTGCCTCGTCCGGCAGGAACACTTCGCTGCGTTCCTCGTTCTTGAGCCAGAACCGGTACCAATCGACATTGCCCTGCAGAGAGATCATCCGCTCACTCGGTCGCCCGAGCGCATGCATGCCACCCGGTATCACGACCATTTCCACCGGCTTGTACTGGCGGCGCAGCCAGGCATAGATGTCCCAGTTGTTCAACACCGCAGGCCCGTAGGTCTCGATCCGCAACGCGGCATGCATGCAGTCGGTGTGCAGCGACGGATCGTTGCGGACCCAGTTCGCCAGCGTCTCGCCGTAGGGACCGCCCTCGTTGGTGCTCTCCTTGCGGAACTGCGTCTCGTCGTTGAAGGCGTAGGTCAGTGCCGTGGAGAAGATCGTGTTGGCATCGCCATCGAGCAGTGTGGCAGCTCGGATCGGCGCATCCGAGAAAGTGACCAGATTCAGCACGCTCTCTCCCGTCATGCTCCATCCCATGATGCCAATGCGGTCCCGGTCCACGAATCCGTCGCCCACCAATGATCGTATGGCGGCCTGCACTCCATCGACGAATGCCTGGATCCGAGGGCGCGGCTCCGAGGGCGGGTCGAGCGTCGGATCTGTCGGCATCGCCAGCACGAGGATGTTCTCGCGCATGAACGCACGTCCTGCAAATCCACTGCTGAATCCATCGACAGTGTTCGATCCGTCCAGGTAGAAGCGCTTCGACGAGAACCCGTAGGTTTGAATGACCAACGCATGGGGTAACTTCGGATCGAAGTCCCCGGGCACCATGAGCCCGCCGTCCCACTGCCTTCCCTTGGCGTCCTTCCACGAATACGGCTTCATGGTCCCCCAGGTCGACCTGGAGAACTGCGGATTCAGGTCTGTCAATCGCACGGTCTGCCCCGAAGGGCCAACCGCCACAACGTCGGGTGGTTGATTCAGGCCCTGATCGATCCTGAGTGTCCAGGCCGCTGCGCCGTCGCCGGCTCCTGCGGGCCATTCCGATATCGCAGTCTCGGACGCTTCCCGCCAAGTGCCGTCAACCTGTCGCTCGAAGCAGCGTCGCGTATCGCCATCGAGCGCCCCGAAGCGTTCATCCTTCCGTGTGAGCCTGAAGATGCTACCCAGGCGACCTTTCAGGATCGCCACCACCTTCCATTGCTGGGTGTCCGGCCAGTACTCGATGATGTGAGATGCATCCCGTCGCGTTCCTTCGCCATGGGCATCCGGTGGAAGGAATGTTCCTGCCACCAGCACCGACTTGCTGTCCTTTTGCCACAGTCGATCCGGGCGCTGTTGGTCCAAACCCGTTGGGGCGTCGCCTGGAGCGTCGACAACGACCTGCGCCTTCCCGTCCGAGAGGCGATAGGCCACCATGCGCCGGGGGACCCACCAGCTGGGCGGCGTGAAATAGCGCAGTGGATCGCGCTTCGCGGCGGGGCCGAATGAGCTCGTTTGCTGTCCGACGAAAGGGTAATCGTTCGTCCACGCAACCTGCCGCTCCGGCACGGGCACCGGCAGCACAGCCCATCGGCCGTCCGGCGCGATGCTCACCCGTGGCCAGATGCCGCCAACCTCGGGCACCGAATCTCCGAGCTGACGCGCGGGCTTGCGCGACCCGCTTTCCGCGGCCTTGAACACGTAGCGGCGAACCTGCATGCGCAAGTTGTTCTGACCGAACATGACGCTCCAGAAGGACTTGTTTGCGACGACGACACTGCGGGACGCCGGCGGCATGGCAGGGTTGGGTGACGGCGAGACATAGACGACGCGACGCAGGTCACTAGACAACGCGAAGGACAACACCCCGAGCGGCTCGAAAGTGAGCTGCGTCAATCGCTTGGTCGCCACATCCAGCTTGTATACCTGGTAGGGCGCATCGTGGACTCGGGCACGCAGCGTGATGGTGCGATCGTCCATCCAGCCCACGTCCTGCAGGAACGCGTGCTGCCAACCGTCGTAGTCGTGCTCCTTGGAGCCGTCGATCTCGAGCAGCCGCTGCGGAGTCAAGGGACGGCCGGCCAGCAGCCGAGCCGGATCCAGGTCGAGCATCAGCAGTTCATAGCGCACGTTGTCCTCATGCACATCCGCATGACGCGTCACGATGAATGAGCGCAGACCGTCGGGAGAGACCTGCTGGCGAAGCAGTTCAGGATTCTCGTACCGGGGGTGCACGATACGGTTGAACTGCACGACATCCTGGACCGTAGGACCCGGCGATGCGAACGCTGCCCCGAGACTCGTCGACAGCAAGACCAAAACGCGCGGCAACACTCTCCAAACGAAGTGGAACGCTGCGACGACACTATCCAAAGGCATGCGTGAGTGCATAGAGTGGTGTGAACGGAGTTGGACAGTCGGGACGGAAGGCCCCGATATCGGCGACCGCGGTCGCCCGATCTGCCTGGCGGGGCGACCCCGGCACCGCTACCAGGTCACGGACAGGCGAGCCGTGAAGTAGCGCCCTCGCCAGTCCGCCTGCGTCGCGTCGTAGTACGGATAGGTGCCGACGAACTCGGGTTGGCGATTCGCGAGGTTGAGCACCGACACCAGCAGGTTCGCATCCTTGACGTCGCCAAACTTCAGCCCCAGCCGTTTCAGGTCCAAGCCTCCCGACAGGTCGTGCACCCAGTTCCCTCCAAGCGTCCTGTCCGTCGTTCGCGAATCCTGGTAGGTGCCGAGATACCGACTGGTCAAGCCAAGACTCCAGCCGCCGGTATTGAGCCCGGCCGACACACGACCTTTCCACCGCGGCGACCAG
>Ga0307510_10005611_pt1 | contig 14959 bp, 11 predicted proteins | sample 12_EM_MG_FD_207224 | JGI IMG/M metagenome (GOLD analysis project Ga0307510, IMG submission 207224) | Populus trichocarpa ectomycorrhiza microbial communities from riparian zone in the Pacific Northwest, United States - 12_EM | ecosystem: Host-associated > Plants > Roots > Unclassified | place...
AGTGGGCACGCTAAGAGGGTCTGCCTTCATATACATCACCTTTGCGGTTGGCGGAGATGACTGACAGCAATCTTTCAGGTGTATCATTCCTTCTCTCGTTACGGAACGGGTGCACCTACGGACAAGGTTCCCGGTGTGATTTATAAACCCAAAACGAAGGGTTTCACCACTTCATCCGTGCAGTTTGAGGATGGTACGGAGGCTTCCGATGTGGAAGTCGTCATCCTCGCCACGGGATACAATCACCGCTTTCCATTCCTGGACCCGTTGGACACCTATAATCAACCTTCAAGGGAGCCTCTCACCGACGGTCAGCATGTGATCATGACCACGAACGCCTCAGCCCATTCGCGCCCCGAGGGAGAACAACGACTGGCGACGAACCTCAAGTATATTTTCCCACTGGCAGAGCAGATCGTGTCACTGTCCTCACTTCACTCCCTCAATGCTCTGTTTTTCATCGGTTTGCCGACTCCTGCCGCGAATGCTCTGAATGATATTGCACAGAGCATATTCGCGGGACATTTGATCGCCCACCCCGACCGCGTCTATCCCACTTCACACATTACCGGCCAGAAGGGTTGGAATGAGACGTTGGCGAGGGAAATACTCCTCAAGAACCTGACCACGTTCGAGAACCGGTTGGCCGACGAGGGCTTCGATATCTACCATCTCGGCCACACGATGGACTTCGGGTTGTACACCGACGCCGAGTATCAAGGCTCTATGATCACGCATCTCCAAACCCAAGGTCTCGTTCCTCCGCACGGCGGAGGGTACATCTTCGTTGAGCCTTGGAGGACCCGAGCGAGGGGTAAGATGTTGGAATTGCGAAGGATTTGGAAGGAGATTGAGAGTCGGGGTGAGGAGGAAGCGAAGCGATGGTTGGATGGAGTTGAGACCGAAGAGGAATGGGCTGATCTGATGGATCGCCTTCTGGAGTGGGACGAAGGACATGGGATCCAGTAGATTTCGATAGCGTTCAGAATTCGTGACTCTGCTCCGTATCCTTTCCGGCGACGATGGGCTTAGTTTGCGTTCAAACATAGTTTTGAAAAGGCCAAGGTGCCGGATTCCAGATACACAATTTGGAGATAATATTCATGCTCCGACGCAGCGGGAGCGCTATTGTCTAGTGGGGACATGTATGAAATACAACAATCATATGAATCAGCACAAGTGTGCGTAGAAAAAGTTATGAAAGGTCGTTGTGGTCAACGCCGTGAAGGGAAATGAGGCTGTTGGCTGCAGGAAGATTCGTACCGAAGGCACAAGGAGCAGTAGAAAAACAACATCCTAGTTGTCATTGAGTCTGTGCGGTAACATAGTCACGAGCCGAAGGAAAACCATGTAGACGAAAATACCAATCCCAGAGATGAGAATGGCGACAAAGCGGAGGTACCTCATCGCCCCGATCGAACCATCATAGAAAACGATGATATAAGAGCTCGCACCATGAGATAGGACGCGCGCGTTGCAGTAGCAGTTGTCAAGGAGATGGGAAAATTGGAGGCAAGATGATGCAATCAACCCCACCCCGTTGGCGAGCGCGAGCAAGAAGGAGATCCTGCGGAGGGCGATGGCGACGATAGCGGTGACACCTTTGGAGGCGGCGGACTCCTTGCGAGTTTCCGAGATACGGGCAAAGATTGTCGAGATGATGCTGAGAAACATGATGACGATACCAATCGTTCCGTAGGCGACGTACCCCAGGGAATAGCACTCCAAACCGAACGGAGGGGTGAGAACTATGATGAGCGTGGCCGCAATGGTTGTCCCACACTGGAGAATGAGGGCCATGATTGCCGCATGGAACATCGAGGGGAGTGCTCCTGGAGGAAATACATCCTTCTCCACGGGCAGAGTGGGAGTTACCCGAGAGGCAGACCTCTTCTGATGAGAACCAGTGAGATAACTTCCGACATTAGACACTTTCTCAGGAGACCTACCACGTCTCTCCCACGGGTGAGCTTGTCCAAGGTTCCGAATATATCATCCACGAGGGCGAGATACCGTAAGGTTCTAGAATAGTTGAACGTCACCGAGGGTCGACGTTCGTCCCGATTGAGCGAACCGAGGTCCTTTAGGATGAGGAGCTGATCTGCCTCGGGATCCATCTGGTCCTGGAGGATAGGGGGTCCTCCAATAAAGCGATCCACGCCGTTGGCATCCTCTCTTCCATTTGGGTTCGTGCCGAGGTCGGAATTCTGATTGGGCTCTTGTCCAGCATCTCCGGAATTCCCCCGGTTCCCCGCCCCCTGCACACGCCTGTTGACAAGCCCTTCCATTGGGAGATTAATAAACCTTTTAGCTGCTTCTCCGGCCCTTCTGGATTCCTTTGTGGCTCTCCTCACTGCCTGCTGGTTTGCAAAATAGAGGGCAGTCTTTAATTCGTCGCTGTCGAGGCCCGGAACCCACATCCAGCCGACAACCAAGCACAACAAACATAACCAGGCAGTACCAACCACATGACCCTCATATGATCCACCAAAGGAATCAAAGGAGCCGAGGGAGCCGAGGGAGTCGACGAGGGCGAAGGTGAATACGATGATGACACATGCGACGGATGTTGCTGTTGCAAGAGGCCAGGTCCCCCTCCTACTGAGCCGGTCTCCGATCTCCTGTCTCCACCAATCGCTGATCGGGATGGAAACGAAAAGGCGTTCATCTTTGGTGAGCTCGAGAGGGAGTTGTTGAAGGGATATCAACGCTGCCGCCACAGCTGCCCTGCTCCCGTGACTGACGCGGCTCGCTCTGCGATAAACTGAGCGAGTGTTTAGGGAGGTGAGGACGAGGGAGTATGCAGCCAGCGCAGGGGACCCAACGCTTATGATAACTGGTCGGGTGCGGAAGTGTTTTCGGATGAGCGATAAAACCGGCTATGAGGCGGAAAGAGAGCTAACCTGAGACGAAACCATCTGCATAATTCGAAGAACCGAAAGGAAGTTCGCAGATAAGAGTCAACCAGGGAGGAAGCCACGAGGAGAATGACCGTGCAAAGTCATTCCACCTCACGCTCTCGGTATCTGTCCCGCATCGTGCTATGCAGGTCGAGTAGGTGAGTCCAACTGCTGCTGCAGGACTGACTGGTTGACCCCGAGAGTTAACGCCACCGGTTGCCCGGGGGCCAAAATTATTCCTGAAGTCTTCCAAGCATTGTGTGAAGTTGGCCGCTACCACAAGAGAGGGAAAGAATAAGAGAAGCAAGAGAGTACGAGTGGGAATTGGATTCATTATGATGTCGTCGGGAGGGGAGGGGGGCAAACCCCAAACGAGCAAGCATCATGGTATTTATCTGGATCTGAGGGCTGGAGTGCGCATGCGACTGTCAAACAGCATTCCTAGATCACAGGTGGACCCAGACCGACAACAACTGTTTGCGTTTCGATAGAACGTTTTTTATGGATTATAATCGTTTATTTTTTGATGGTCCTGGTGCTCGGCACCCCGGCATGACGTTCGATGCTGGAACCAGGACCCCTTTTCGTCGTTCCTGATGTATAGGCATAATCCATTCCGATTATCAGACCACTCGTGGGGGTCAACGACCTGCCCTTGGCACGAATCACAAGCCGTTGATGACCCCGCAGACCGGAAATTGAATAGGAAGGTCGAGAGTTTCCAACCTGGTTGAGGCTAACAGACCAACCGACAGATGCCGGGGTGCCGAGCACCAGGACCATCAAAAAATAAACGATTATAATCCATAAAAAACGTTCTATCGAAACGCAAACAGTTGTTGTCGGTCTGGGTCCACCTGTGATCTAGGAATGCTGTTTGACAGTCGCATGCGCACTCCAGCCCTCAGATCCAGATAAATACCATGATGCTTGCTCGTTTGGGGTTTGTCCCCCTCCCCTCCCGACGACATCATAATGAATCCAATTCCCACTCGTACTCTCTTGCTTCTCTTATTCTTTCCCTCTCTTGTGGTAGCGGCCAACTTCACACAATGCTTGGAAGACTTCAGGAAGAATTTTGGCCCCTGGGCAACCGGTGGCGTTAACTCTCGGGGTCAACCAGTCAGTCCTGCAGAGGCGGTTGGATTCACCTATAGGACCTGCACGGAACTTTGCGGAACAGATGCCGGGGAGTTCGTGTGGGGTGACTTTGCACGGTCATTCTCCTCGTGGCTTCTCCCCTGGTTGGCTCTTCTCAGCCAACTCCCCTTCGGTTCTTCAAACTATGTAGATGACTTCGTCTCAGGTTAGCTCTCCTTCCACCTCATCGCCGGTTTCATCGCTCATCCAAATACACTTTCGCACCTGACCAGTTATCATAAGCGTTGGGTCCCCTGCGCTGGCTGCATACTCCCTTGCCCTCACCTCCCTAAATACTCGATCAGTTTATCGCAGGGCGAGCCGCGTCAATCACGGGAGCAGGGCAGCTGTGGCGGCAGCGTTGATATCCCTTCAACAAACCTCTCTCGAGCTTACCGGAGACGAACGTCTTTTCACTTCCATCCCAATCAATGACTGGTGGATACAAGGGATCAAGGACCGGCTCAGTAGAAGGAAGACTTGGCGTCTTGCAACGGTAAAATCCATCGTATGGGTTGTCATCATATTCCTCTTCGCCTTTATCGACTCCTTCGTCTCCCTTGATTCTGTTATTGGTTCATACGAGGGTCATTCGATCTGTATCATCTGGTTATGGTTGCTGTGCCTAGTTATTGGCTGGTTGTGGGTCCCGACCTTCACTAGGGGCAAATTGTGGTCTGCCCCCCGTTCCGCAAACCAGCAGTCAGTGAAGAAAGCCATCACGAAAGTCAGACGGGCCATGACCACAGACGGACCCCCGAAACAAATCCCGGTCCAGACAGGATGCAAGAGGCTCGTCGTTGATCCTGTTCCTGAAATCAATGAAGAGTACCAGAAGGTGGAGGTCGAATCAATCCAGGAGGATGCCAGACGGGGGGAAATCGATCAGAAAGCCAGCCTCCTTTATAATCCCACCCACCACCAATCCATCACCTCTTTTCAATTACCCTCAGAAAGTCAACAGGGTCATGATCACCTCACCGTCAGCGCGAACCCGGATGTAGACCAGAGTGCCATCAGCATGGCTCGCTCTGCCCAGCCCTCGATCAATCCCGAAATGGATGAGCTCTTCGTTCCGCAGAAACTCACCTCGCTCAATCGGGATGAACATCGACTCACTGCGACATTCAACTATTCCAGAACCATGCGGTATCTCGTCCTTGTAGACAACGTCTTGACAATCTTGGATAAGCTTGCTCGGGAAAAAGATGAGGTGGGTTTTTCGAGGAAACGCCTGACGGAGGTTATCTCAATAATTATCAACAGAAGAAGAAGTCTGCCTCTGGGGTTACTTCCACTCTACCCGCGGAGAAGAAGGTCGTGTTCCCTCCGGGAGCGTTCACCTCGATGTTCAACGCGGCGGTTATGGCCCTCATTCTCCAGTGCGGAATGACCGCTGCAGCCACGATCATTGTAGTTTTTAGCCCCACAACCGGGCTGGGGTGCCTTTCTCTCGGATATACCGCCTACGGAGGGATTGCTATCGTTATCATGTTCCTCACCATCACCTCGACAATCTTCGCCCGGATCACGGAAACTCGCGAGGAGAGATCCACCATCGTCAAAGGTTTTACCGCTTTCATTGCCATAGCCCTCCGCATAATCACCTTCCTGCTTGCGCTTATCAACAGTGCGGGGTTGATTGTATTGTCATGCTTCCAATTTTCCCACTTCCTCGACAACTGTTATTGCAACGCGAACGTCCTCGGCCGTGGCCCGAATTCTTATATCATCATTTTATATACTGGTTCGGTCACGACGATGAGGAATTCCCGCATTATCGGCACTGTCCTCTCTGGGGTTGTTATGGTCATCTACATGATTTTCATTTGGCTCATGAGTCTTTCCAGTCAATATCAATGATTCCTGAGTATCGCCTACCTACTGTTCCCCATAGCTTTCGGTACAAATTTTCCGACGTCAACGACCCCCTTTTCTTCAAGACATTTAATCGTAATGACCTTTCATGGATCTCGCACACGCATGCACTGATACATAGGTGATATTGTTGTATTCCTTGTACTACGTAGTACGTGTCACCTATGTATAGATACTTACAACAAACAGTCACTGGAGTGTGGGAGTGTGTACAACGTGACCCGGATCGTCGCGTCCCTCATTTATGCTCACCTACTCACACTACAGCTACGGACACGGTAGAGGGATCGCACACATAAACGTCGAGTGATGTCTCGTGCCTGTCCACAAGAGTTTAGTGAATTGGGGAGGATCAAAAATCAGAGACTCACCAAGCAGCCTGTCGGTCGCCTCCTTGTCCACCTCCAACAATATCTCCTCGAGCCTCCTGTATTGATCTCGCCTAAGACGGAGGTTCTCTTCTTTAAGCCCTGGCTTGTACTGTTGGATGTGCCATAACCCCCGTTCCAACTCCCCTCGGACGTAACCCAGGCGATGTAGAAGGTCTTTCCGGTGGTGATCCATCCCTTCCCCACCGAAGTCTTCCTGAATTAAAGCGCACATCTCGTCGAAGCCCTTGGGCATCAAAAAGTCGCATTCTGACCAGACAAGGAGGAGGTATGATGTGAGAGTTTCGGTGTCTTTGAGTGCCCGGACCATCTTGACAACAGCCTCTTTACTCCCCCAGTAACGTCCCGAGCAGATAGGGGGGAGGCCGGGTCGCATGTTCAGCCACGACCACGTGCCAGCCGGTATCGTTGGTGATTTCCAGGACGCAATCTGCAACAGTGTATCGATGACACTCTGACCGATGTCGTTCGTGTACGGGACTGCTGAAGACGCTTCTGCCCACAGTTGGATTAACCGTCCACCGTTTTCGAATTGCCACCAGGGTACGTGAGGTGATGCCATTATCGCAGCCCACTTCGAGAAGACGGGGGTCTTTTCATCGAGCAGCGCAGAAAGAAGCGGCTCTATGTAAAACCACATCAACCCACTCCGCTCTGAGGACCTGACAACACGCAGAAACACATCAAACATCTCGTGCTCCCCTTCTTTCACCCGGAAGACCGCGTATGGGAAGAGAGCGGTGAGAGCCTTGCGCTTGGAGCGAATAATGGTAGAACGCGTGTCCAAATCTTCAGCCATCTCTCCGAGTTTCCGAGTTATTAGCCCTGAAACCGCTTCTAGTAGGGCACTGGTTACAAGGTCAGGAAGGTCGACACATGTAAGTGCATCAGCGTACCTCTCCGAGGTGAGACCGCTTGTACTTGAGATATCGCACCCTAGGTCGACTGCGATGATTGATAAGCAAGCGATGATGACTGGGGTCGGAGGCGGGGGGTCCTGGGACAGGGATATGGACAGGGAATGAAGCACGAAGCGGAGAGTCCAACGGGGGACCTTCAAGCCCACCAACGATGCCCTTGCGCGTACAACGTCGTCCAAAGCGTTCGCGAAGAAGACGTACTCCGGGGGATGGGGTTTATAGTCCGTCCAATCCAACCAACGTCCCTTGTGGTTGACAAGCAGCGCATGGATCGCGCTCATCGTGTGGCGGCACAGGAGCCCCTCGAAGTTGGCACTTGGTGGTATGGTCAAAGCGTAGCGTTCGAACGTGTCTTCATCGGCCATGACCGTCCAGTCCACACAAGAGAGCGCACGCAGCAGGCATATGGAAGCAGCTCTCGCGGCTTGTTCTGATCCCGGACGTTCTGTGACCCGATCGTCCTCCACGTTGACGCACTCGAGGAGCACGCCCACGTAAGTAGCAGCGAGTTGAGGGTCGAAGAAGTAGGTCCGCTCCACGGCCCCAAGAAATCGGTGCAGAGCGTCGTGTAACCTCCCATCAGGCCGCTGGGCTATTTCCAACCGGGTTGCCCACAAGGACAATGTAGTAAGCAACTGAGTAGTGTCGTCACTGGGTTTGCCGATCCGTTCCAGCTCTCCCGATATGCGAGACACAAAATCCCAAAGGCACGCACTAATGAAGAATGAGGGGGTGGGTTATCCAGTTGGTTCGTAGTACATACCTCTTGTCCTGGTCCATGACGTCACTTTGAGATATATTGCATCCCAACTCAATCGCGACGATCGACAGGCAGTCTGCAGTGACCGACGATGGAGGCTCGGGATCCAATAATAGATAGCGACGCGAGAAGCGGAGTATCCAGTGATCTACTTGGTCTTTTTTTCCCGTGCCGAGGTCTTTGTTTTTCTGGTACCAAGCAATCTTGACGAAATTATGCGCGAGCCAAAGGCTCTCTGGGGTAGAAGGGTCGACACCGTCCCAGTTGAGATGATCGGGTGAATCGCCAGTGATCAAGCTGTGGACTGCGGTGATTGTGTGGTAGAAAGGGAGGGTGGATAGCATGTCCATTTGTGGGAAGACGCTCTTATACTGCTGGTACAAGTCCCCCGGTACGGCCTTATACCGCTGGTGCAAGCCCATTTGTACGATCCCGGACCACTGATGCAGTTTTTTTGGTATGACATTGTGCCACTGGTACAGGCCCCCCGGTACGTCCGATATCGGCCCCTTGACCAACCTGTGGGCCAGGGCACGCAGAAGGCATACGGCACCCATTTCTGCAAGCTGCTCCGACCCTCTGGTTACTACCACCCGGCCATCGTCGGCAACGCTAACGTAATTGATAAGGACATTGAGGCAATCCGCAAGGACTCCGTCGTTGAATCCAGGGTGCGTGAGAACCGACCCAAGATACTTGAGGGTCAACCCGTTGATTCCCCGGTCTAATGATGTCCACAGCATCCAGGAGATGCAGCGGAAGTCAAGGATGGTCATCTCCCCATCCAATATACGTGTTGCACCGGGCTGGGTCTCGGATTGCGACGTTGTTCGGCCCTTTGTGGGGGAGAGGTTTCGAACCTTTCGCCAGAGGGAGCGGAGGAGCCGTCCACCAAGGGTTTGATACGGGCAGTCCACGAAGACCGCCCCTGCTACGGCAATGGAAGCGTAGAAAATGACACCGGATGCGATGGAAGTGATGACGAGGGATGCGACGGCGACGTCGATATCCCAAAGGTACATAGACAGAGCGCAGCCGAACAGCAAGAGCGCGATCTGCAGCATAAACGACAACGACTCCACAGCACCAGCGAAACACCAGGCAACAAAGCCATCGAGCTTCCGCTGCCGATTCTGGCTGCGTTCGATTGCGGACCCTCGCATGTCGACTGAGGCGTATAGGTTCAGCCACCGCTTGCCGAACATCGTGAGAGAAGCGGAGAAGAGGGAGACGGCGAGACTCGTGTAGAGGAGGATTTGGGCCTGGACGAGGGAGCGCGGGGGACCTGTCCGCGGTGGGGCTTGGGGAACCTCGCCACCGAGAGCGGTGCTATTCATCGTGTAAACAAGGACGCGAAGGAGACTAGCCATCTCCTCGTTCGAGTCTCGCGGGAGTTGGGAGTGGACTTGGATGATGAACGCGGAGGTTACCGCGGAGAAGAGACCGGCCTGTAACTCGACTCAGTAAACGTGCGTCCAAGAATCGTCCATGACGTACAAATATCAAGGTCGTGTTCAGATCTTCGTCGCATTTCTTTATGAACTCCTTATCGTACTCGTCTGCTTCATTTTTGTAATGTTTGTAGAACTGAGCGCGAAGTTCTGCCTGGTCTGATGGATCGTTCCGATTCCGGCTTCATGGGGGCTTTAATGACGGTTATGTATCGAGGCATGGAGCAGAGCTTACCCAAACGCTGATCCTTTACTCTGACCCTCATCCTCATTCCTCTTTGGTTCTCCTCCGATATTCTGACTGGATTTGAAGGTCAGATCATATAACGGTGAGTGATGCATGGATCCCACCCCAACATAGGTATCTTTCCGAAGACCCCCGACGCAGTCGATTTCAGGCTTTGACGTTTGCTGGATCTGAAGTCCACGCTGAGTGAGGTAAATGGCAAGTATGTAACACGACGTACTATGTTATTTGTTTCGGTGTACTTCTTCAGGCGAGTGAGAGGGTTGTGTGGGATTGGGGGGGGGGTTGTAGGAGGTGCAGGAGATGGTCGTCTAGAGAGATAGAGGGTGAGGGAGGCACGTTTCCAGAATCCACCCTCGTGTTGGACTCATGTTGGGTGTCAGTCATTGGCATGGCTGCATTCCACGTGTGTGTGTGATTTCAAAAAAAAAAAAAAAAAAAGAGTGCCCAATCCGGCCCTAGCCACACGAATGTTAGTTAAAGAGCGGTAGATCTTTCCGGGGAGGGTCTGACGGCCTGGTTAAAACGAGTAGCGTAGCTGTGGTGCGAACGAAATAGGCTCCGGACGTTGGGCGGGCAAAGGAGACGAGCGGTGCTGAAGGTTTGTGGTCACGTCGTTCTGAATCTTACCTTCCCTGCGACGAAACATGTGACCCGCCATAGCAGCCAATGCAGTTGAATGTACAAATGCAAATTCACCGATCACCGACATCCGACACCATCATAGTGGAATACGGTCGGTTACCTGGTCCTGCATCTTTCACCCACACCCAGCCTAGTCTAATATTGGCCGGCGCATTTTCTAACACACAACTCGTACCTATATCGCCACTCTATTCAAAATTGCACGCGAACCCACCCACTCCGACAAACGCGTCCGTTCGATCACCGGTGACATACGACCTTGGCTTCCCATTCCCACCGGCGTACACACCACTCTATCCATCCTGCGACCACACACAGGCCAGCCACCACAGTTTTGCTGCCCATTTCGAGTTAAATACTTACTTCCGTTTCAAACACTCGTCGGAACCGGCACACCGGGTCGGGAACGCTTCAAAGGGCTTCTGGGAACTTTCGTTTTCAACAAGTGGGCCTCAGGAGGAGATTATTCCCTTCAATAAAACCCTGGCGTAGTTTCGGGCGTTTCGATCGCTTGGCATTAGCGAATGGACACAATCACTATCCAAGCTTCCCGGTGTGAGCTGGTGCTGCTACAAATGAATGATTGCGAGGGAGACGCGACGAAGACACCGTCATCCAGCGCACCGCATCAACTACCTTCGTGGTTGGCGGGGATGGCTGACATCAACCCTCTCCAGGCGTATCATTCCTTCTCTGGTTACGGGAGGGGTGAACACCCGTGGAAGGTTTCCGGTACGGCTTGCAAACCCAGAACAAAGGGTTTCACCGCCCCATCCGTGCAGTTTGAAGACGATACTGGAGGTTTCCGATGTGGGGGTCGCCATTCATTTGTGTCCCGAGGGAGAAAAACGGCCCATGGCGAACCTCAGTTCCCCTCCCTCAATGCTTTGTTTTTTATTGGCCTGCTCCTCCACGTCGAGAACGCTCCGAACGATATTGCACAGACCATGTTCACGGGGCACTTAATCGTCCACCTCGACCGTGCCTATCCCGTTTCATACATAACCGACCAGAAGGGTTAGTCGGTGAGGGAAGTGCCCCTCAAAAACCTCACCGCACTTGAAAACGGGTTGGCTAGAGAGGGCTTCGGTGTCTACCACCTCGGCCATAGAGTTGTCCACCGACGCCGAATATCAAGACTCTGATCAATCGTGCTCGGATGACCCGAGTGAGGGGAAAGATATTGGAATTGCGAAGGATTTGGGGAGAGATTGAGAGGAAGAAGTGAAGCGATGCATATGGCGTGTCAACGAAGATGATGGGGCCAACGTCGCCCGAACAGCTGTTCTCCGTCCGCGTTCAGTTGTCTCTCGCTTGTCTTATACCACCACCTTCCCCAAGCCCTCTTGAAAACGAGAATCCAACTTCATCATGGCTCCAGCTCCGGTTCGCGCTAGGTACACCAACTCTGAATCAGTGTTCAAGCTGGACATCTTCGAGGGAAAGGTTCTGTTCTGTACCGGCGGAGGGTCTGGGATTTACAAGAAGATGACCTATGCTGTGGTAAGCTCCTCCTCATCCCCTTTACCTGCGCACCACCTCTCCTCCGAATTCCGTGCCGAACTGAGCTTTCGGTACCGTAGATGAAACATGGAGTTGGAAGAAAGTCGGCACCCTTTTCTCCGCCGCGTCGTGTACGAGGGTATCCATCTGGTTAATCGACTGCATGCATGTTGGACCGAATCACTCAAGCCGCGGAAGAACTATCAAAGGGAACGGGGAACACTTGTATACCTGCCCAGACGGACGTGCAAAAGCCGGATGAGTTGAAGGAGGCGGTGAGGAAAACTATTGAAAGTTTGGAAGGGTTGATTTCGTCATTTGGGGTACGCCTTTGTTGAACCTTGGAGGACCCGAGCGACGGAGAAGATGTTGGAATTGCGAAGGATTTGGGACGAAATTGAGAGCCAGGGTGAGGAGGAAGCGAAGCGATGGTTGAATGGAGTTGAGACCGAAGGGGAATGGGCTGATTTGATGGATCGCCTTCTGGAGTGGGGCGAAGAACATGGAATCCAGTAGATGTCGATAGCGTCCAGAATTCGTGACTCTATCCTTTCCGGCGATGATGAATTTAGTCTGCGTTCAAACATAGTTTTGAAAATGCCAGGGCGCCGGATTCCAGATGCACAATTTAGAGATAACATTCATGCCCCGACGCAGCGGGGGCGCTATGGTGTGTAACAAATATACTCGGTGTCTAGTGGGGACATGTAGGAAATGCAACAATCAGCACACAAGTGTGCGTCGAGAAAGGTTATGAAAGGTCGTTATGGGCAACGCCGGGAAGGAAAGTGAGACTGTTTGATATAGGAAAATTCGTACCGAAGGCACAAGGAACAGTAGACAAACAACATCCTAGTTGTCATTGAGTCTGTGCGGTAACATAGTCACGAGCCGAAGGAAAACCATGTAGACGAAAATACCAATCCCAGAGATGAGAATGGCGACAAAGCGGAGATACCTCATCGCCCCGATCGAACCATCATAGAAAATGATGATATAAGAGCTCGCACCATGAGATAGGACGCGCGCGTTGCAGTAACAGTTGTCAAGGAGATGGGAAAATTGGAGGCAAGATGATACAATCAGCCCCACCCCGTTGGCGAGTGCGAGCAAGAAGGAGATCCTGCGGAGGGCGATGGCGACGATAGCGGTGACACCTTTGGAGGCGGCGGACTCCTTGCGAGTTTCCGAGATACGAGCAAAGATTGTCGAGATGATGCTGAGAAACATGATGACGATACCAATCGTTCCGTAGGCGACGTACCCCAGGGAATAGCACTCCAAACCGAACGGAGGGGTGAGAACTATGATGAGCGTGGCCGCAATAGTTGTCCCACACTGGAGAATGAGGGCCATGATCGCCGCATGGAACATTGAGGGCAGTGCTCCCGGAGGGAACACGTCCTTCTCCACGGGCAGAGTGGGAGTAACCCGAGAGGCAGACCTCTTCTGATGAGAACCAGTGAGACAACTTCCGACATTAGACACTTTCTCAGGAGACCCACCACGTCTCTCCCACGGGTGAGCTTGTCCAAGGTTCCAAATACATCATCCACGAGGGCGAGATACCGTAAGGTTCTAGAATAGTTGAACGTCACCGAGGGTCGGCGTTCGTCCCGATTGAGCGAACCGAGGTCCTTTAGGATGAGGAGCTGATCTGTCTCGGGATCCATCTGGTCCTGGAGGATAGGGGGTCCTTCAACAAAGCGATCCACGCCGTTGGAATCCCCTCTTCTATTTGGGTTCGTGCCGAGGTCGGAATTCTGATTGGGCTCTTGTCCAACATCCCCGGAACTCCCCCGGTTCCCCACCCCTTGCACACGCCTGTTGACGAGCCCTTCCCTTGGGAGATTAATAAACCTTTTAGTTGCTTTTCCGGCCTTTCTGAATTCCTCTGTGGCTCTCCTTACTGCCTGTTGGTTTGCAAAATAGACGGTAGTCTTTAATTCGTCGCTATCGAGGCCCGGAACCCACATCCAGCCGACAACCAAGCACAGCAAACATAACCAGGCGGTACCAACCACATGACCCTCATATGATCCACCAAAAGAATCAAAGGAGCCAAGGGAGGCGAGGGAGTCGACGAGGGCGAAGGTGAATACGATGATGACACATGCGACGGATGTTGCTGTTGCAAGAGGCCAGGTCCCCCTCCTACTGAGCCGGTCTCCGATCTCCTGTCTCCACCAATCACTGATCGGGATGGAAACGAAAAGGCTTTCATCTTGGGTGAGCTCGAGAGGAAGTTGTTGAAGGGATATCAACGCTGCCGCCACAGCTGCCCTGCTCCCGTGACTGACACGGCTCGCCCTGCGATAAACTGAGCGAGTGGTTAGGGAGGTGAGGACGAGGGAGTATGCGGCCAGGGCGGGGGATCCAACGCTTATGATAACTGGTCGGGTGCGGAAGTATTTTCGGATGAGCGATGCAACCGGCTATGAGGCGGAAAGAGAGCTAACCTGAGACGAAACCATCTGCATAATTCGAAGAACTGAAAGGAAGTTCGCAGATAAGAGTCAACCAGGGAAGAAGCCACGAGGAGAATGACCGTGCAAAGTCATTCCACCTCACGCTCTCGGTATCTGTCCCGCATCGTGCTATGCAGGTCGAGTAGGCGAGTCCAACTGCTGCTGCAGGACTCGTTGGGCGACCTCGGGAGTCAACGCCGCCAGATGCGCTGGAGTCGTTCCTGAAATCCTCCAAGCATTGCACGAAGTTGGCTGCCGCGGCGAGAGAAGAAAATGATAGGAGAAGCAAGAGGATACGAGTGGGAATTGGATGCATGTCGTCGGGAGGGGGGACAGTGGGGGGAGACGAACCCAAAACGAGCAGACATCGTGGTACTTATTTGGATCTGAGGCCCGAGGGCTGGAGTGCACATCGGACCTGGGTGTTGTTATCCTTCCAGCGCTTTTGCACGTCTTACAAACGTTCGGGAGGGGAGGGGGTTATGACGGGCCAGAACTGACGAAAATGATGGCGCGTCCCTTGCACAGTCCCAGGCACAGGCACGGCGCCTACAGCTATTTGCGTTTCGATAGACCGTTTCCTATAGGATACGGCCCCAATTTGTTGTTTAGTTTTTGAATGGGATTGGGGCCTCGGCATCCCGGCATGACGTTCGAT
>Ga0307510_10005612_pt1 | contig 14957 bp, 8 predicted proteins | sample 12_EM_MG_FD_207224 | JGI IMG/M metagenome (GOLD analysis project Ga0307510, IMG submission 207224) | Populus trichocarpa ectomycorrhiza microbial communities from riparian zone in the Pacific Northwest, United States - 12_EM | ecosystem: Host-associated > Plants > Roots > Unclassified | place...
GCTCACCACCAGCTTCATGTAGACCTTCCTGCTCGTGACGTCCCACATGCGAAATGCCTCACCAATGGGCACGCGCGATGTTTCCTCGCGTGAGTAATCGAAAGGCACTGCGATCTTGTTTGCCATTTAGATAGGAAATGCGCTCAAGAAAATTGCGGACCCCGCCCATCGTCGCTTCCATTTGCTAGTTCCCTTGAAGTTGGCTCAACAAAAAAAATGATCCCGTTAGTCTGGAGGCTAGATAATACAATGAGATGGTGCACCATCCAGAAAATAAAATAAACAAGATGTCCCTCGGTCTTCACAGGACCGCATAATCTACAAGTCCAAAACGTATGCTCCATGCCCTGTTCCCCACAAACGCTGCACGTCCAGCCCGCAGGCGGGACAGGGTCGGTCGTCCGCGTCTGTGTCTGAGAGGCCGCGACGCGAGGCAAGCGTTGCACTGCAGGGCGAGCAGCTGATTGATGAGCGTGCAAGTCGGACACGTCCAGGAGGACTCAAAGCTAGCCGTTGGCCTGTAGCCTTCTTGATTGGGGGAGGTCGCGGCTTGATCAAGACATTGACGCCAGGCGGACCGTGCTACGGCTGGGAACCAGTTGAATTTGATCCACAGGGACCCGTGGACCCAGAAGGTTCGTCATCCAAGATTATAAGATTGTCCCTAACGTCCAAATCGCCAATGTCGAAGTCGCCGGGGAAATCGATGGCGTCGCTGTGGTGGCTATCGCGCCCCGCCTTCTCGGCCTCCTGCTGTGCCAGAGTTCCGGAAGCACACCTCTTCTCGTCAGCAACCCGCATACAGTATGGCGGCCTGTGTAGGAAATAGGAAGAGATGTATGAGGTGATCGTGCTTATGCGACAATCGAATGCCAAGGCGCACCAAGACCGCCAATTCTCTTGGCGTCAATCCAAGCGTCACTCCCAAGCTGGCAAGATCTCCTGCTCCTAACCTGACCGAACCATTCGTCCCAGGAATGGTATTGGCCTTTCGCCTCCACGCGGCAGCCTCGAGCGCATGTTGCTGTGCGACCCACGAGGGAACGGTTTGGGGTTTACCGGCACCGAGTCGACGCCCGTTTGAGAGGAAGCCTTCGCCAGCGTATCCAGTCCGCTTGAGTTCGTATTCTTCTTCGAGAGGAGATAAAAACCATAGACGTTCTGACCATGGGGTCCATGTACGTTATGGGTGAGCTATGGGAACAAAGATAACTGAGAGTCAAAAATAGAGAATGGCCAACAACAAAGTAAGGCATACTTCGTGAAGCATCGGAAATATGACATCTTCCTCGGGAAGGAATGTGTCCACAGCAAACGCGGGCCTGAGTCGTAGGAATATCTGCCGACCCGAATCAATATCTACCGTGGTCAAAGTTGCAGATCTACCAAATGATAATGATTCTGTAAACTTACTCATTCCTGGGAGGTCACATCAGTCATCGATACGTGGTTTTGGCGTACGATACCATAGGATATATCCGATTTAAGAGGCTGAAACCGCACTCAAGAGACCTGGGTTGTCTGGAAAAAACTCGGCGAGGACGGGAAGTCTCCGATGATGCTTGCGAATGATCGGCTTGACGTGCGTGAGGCCATTTTCCGGAGAAGAGTAAGTGCCTGGTCGGTTTTGGAAGACCCTTGAGGTGTTCGTAAGAGAGTACCCATACGCCGGTGGACATGAGTGGACGGGGTGATAAGAGAGAATGGGATGCGACTGGGACGACGCATTGGATGGAGAGTGCCTTTATTATGTCGGTTGGAACTTGCATAGGAACCGTAAGCCGTGACAAAGGCGCATTCTTGTTGGGTGTGCGTCCCCATCGACGCGTCGCTGCATGCCTGTGTTGTCAGTTGAGTCAACCATCTGAGGTAAACATTTCACACGGCTTAGTCATCTCCTGCTACCTCCGTCTGCCGCATGATGGACCGCATCACCGCATCATGCGCAAGGGGTTGGCCAATACACGACGAACGCACATTACATTTCGGCCGATTTCGTCTGCTCGCACTCTCGAAGGCAAGTCCGTCGAGACACGCATGATGGGTGGAGCCGATGTCCACTCTCCAAACCTTCGCCCTGTCGAACACTCATGATGCCGACAACGGGCTCTTGTGCCGCGGGCACATACTTTGAAAATACTGTGAGGTAATATGGAGAAGTAGATGAGCAAGGGATAGACACACGCGACGCGAATTTCCTTCCACCCAAAGTTTGTTGCCTTTCGTGTTTTGCTCTAATGTCAGTATATTCAATATCCCCTCCTGTATGGTGGATGAGAAGGGCATAGAAAACATCACCACGACACTTGAGCACGGTGATCGCAACGTCAGAGATCTATTTCACCCACGTAAATGGCTCTGCGCTGCGAAAACTGGCCTCTGTAATGAACGGGTTGCATCCGCTTTTGACAGATATTCATCTTGCATCGATCGATGGCTGGGGTTCCGGTGCTTCCTGAGACGTTCTTGGATGGATCCGCCCCACGTCTACGATCGTTTGTCTTATCGGGCATCCCATCCCCGACGCTCCACAAATTCATTTTGTCTGCAAATCATATCATTCATCTTTGGCGATATAGAGGAGGTCGGAATTGGAATCCAATGGCGAGGTGCTCAAGGCTGGGCAACGCGGCTAAGGCAAGTGGGCAGTACCCGGATGAAATGTACCAGTATAGTGGGATATCGGAAAGGCCAATAGCCTGAGCTCTATCTCCCCTCAGCCCTACTGTTCTCCCTTCTCTCACCGATCTTTCCTTCAGAAGCGCTAACGGGTATTTTGAAGACCTGATGGCTTGGACATAGTGGCCAGACCGCCACTTCCGCGACAAGTGTGTCAGGTTGAACGGAGAGGACGGCGATGAACATTCATCCTTGAAAATGAGCCCGGGAAGAGCGATGGATGAGGTGACAATATGTGCACTTTATGGGCGATCGTTTCAAATGACCAACAAGTCAGTGGGTGGTAAGATTAGGGAATCATGTGCGTGTTTTTAAAAGTTGACGAGGGCATAACAAAGTAGTACAGGGCCTCAATCAGAATGCGTGTAGATGGGCACAAGTAATATGGCTGAGGGCACAGGAACACTGACCACGGGATATGAACAATTGTCCGGGAATTGTCTTGAGATCGGTTCCCAGTTCCCACAGCCAAACAGCGCGTGATGCCTACAGTAGATGCTGACCAACGTCGGGGATCCTGCGGGCCGGGTCCAGGCGGCGTTCCTCACCGTGTTCACACAGGCGCAACTACGGCGACTCTACTGTAGTTTCCCCAAGACTTTTGAGTGACCTTCTGTCCGTGATTCTCTACCGCACACGTACAAGCCCAAGTCCCCACTCCAAGTCATCATCCATGCATGTGGCGACCATATGGTTCGATCGAACCCTTCTGTGTGGCACACATTTAATTATTGAGTTGCAGTCCGTCATCGACTTCATGTCCAAACTTTCCGACACACCACCCCTTGAAAATGCTGGCGATGCGATCCGCGTCTACAATGTGGAAGGCGGTCACAGTGTACGCTCCCAGCCAGTGTTATTCTAGTCTCAGTAACGGCGACGTCAAATTTTCGTGATGTAAACGCACCGTGATCATAGAAGCCCCTTCGCTGGCAAAACCGCTATCTGCATGATGCCGAGCAAAAAGCAATCGAGTGCCTTATAAGAGTGGCCCGGGAAGGTGTGTGCCAAATGCGCACTCTGTTGTCCATGTCGCATATGTAACACATATCTTACTAGGACGATAAAAATCCGACATTCAGATTATCGCCACGTTGGTTACCCTCACCCTTCCCTGGACGTACGACACTTCGACTGACTCGTGGTCGCTTACGCCTGTGAAAAAGCTTTGTAGGGTGGGCACGCGCTGCAGCCTCGGAACGAGCATTATTCGACTGCGTGACGCCTCCCGGACCACCCGAGCCTGCCACGTTTTGCCGCCTCGCCTTTGGCCCTCCGTTCCTCAACCCTCATTTCCACCCAATCGCAGCCATCTAGCAGTCAAGCCGCCCTGCTCATTGCACCCCAAACCTCACGGCCGACGACTCGCGGATCGCCCACTCCCCTTCGGCCGACGTCAAATGCTCAAAAGAACGTGTTCCACATAGCAAGCGTCCCTCGGACTGGGCACCAGTGCTTTGGAAGGATTTGTACTGTATATAGGATCGCTCGGGTTTCTTTTCGTACGCCTTCTGTCCTCTTTCGATTTAGGCCCGCTGCTCTCCATTTCACATCTTCCCCTTTTGTTTTTAGACTTCGCCATCGAGTATGGTCGCACCGTGTCGCACCCCCGTCGCCTTTGCGCTCGACCTCGCTCACCTTACGACGGTTCAGTAAAATTTCAGCTCTCGGACACCGCCCTTTTTCATCGCATACGACGACGCCGCGCGGCCTGTCGCCGGCAGTGTCGCTTTAGAGTCCGTCTCTCACCTTTTCGCCCGCTTACTCACATCTGCATGTAGAGTACTTGTTCTGTACTATCTCGGCTTGCGTATAAAAACCCCGCGTCTGGCTTCGTCAAGAGGCTAGGCAACTGTGGTCCACTTTCCCCCATCCTTCTCGTTTGCGTGCTTCTGAGGGCAACCGTTTCCCGTTTTCTCTCTTCCACTCTCCGCTTGCGTGCCTTCCGACCCTCGACCATGATCCGTGCGTTTTTATTTACCTTCGCCGCCGTCTCTCACCTCCGTAGAACGCATCGTGCATATAGACGCACCTGCCAGCGGACGTGCGATCACCGGCTCGCCATCCGTCCCCCGACCTATTCCACGGTGCGTTCTCGAGTCTTCAGGAACGTAGCTCTGATTTTATCTCATCTCTTCTTTCACCCATCCTTATTTGAACTTACGCGCGGACTCTACGTCTGATATATACCTCTTTATTCTCTGCGCCGAGCACCGATCTGGAGGTGTGCGCCCTGTTCTGATATCGGCATGAATTTGCGGCTATCAAGTCCAACTCATCGGTGAGGTGTGCATGTTTGCACACGTAGTGTGAGAGTTTTCGATCAGCCCACCTTTGTTTTACGTGTCACTTATTATATGTACGTTCAGGCAGCGAAAGAGTTGGTATTCCTGAGAAGGCTTCATATCGTTTCTAAATCAAGCCCCCCGTCAGGAAGTAATAAAGGTGGTGGTTGTGGAACGCATACTCAAGTATCTGCTAATCGAGAAATACAAGTGGTTCAAACCTCCCGATTCTATTTTCAGTATGTACCTACGACCGCCTTAAAGCCTGTCACACTGAGCTGAAAATGATAGTGCCTACCTTCCGCCCAAACAGCCCAACTTCGTAGAGCGCCGGGAGAACGTGAGCGCCACGGGGTCGGGCTGGGATTCGGAGATGACCGTAGTCGTGCAGGCTTCGGGGGTCGCAGAACTCAGGAAGGTGCTGTGTGGGCGCAGGGGAGGGAGGATGGTTTCCGAGGGGGATGACACGGTATTTGTGTACTTGGGGTGCAAATTTGCTGCTCTGTACTCAACACGTGCGTGAAGCGTTACGAACAGATGGATAAGGTGGACAGTGACTGGGAGAACTGGAAGATCCGTTATAATTTGCGGACGTGAACTCCCGTTTCGACGTTCTGAAGTTGTCCGAGTCGCTCGCGTTGGGTCTTTACAGCACGCAATCCGTATCAAGGGTTAAATGCCGCCAGGAATGACATATAAATGGCGACGTACTCGGGGTATAGTACCCTCCGAGACAGTACTCAAGTTCGAGAATGTGTCGTTGGTCTTCGTGAGGACAACCTCTGTATCCAAATCTCAGTAACTAGCTGGCAAGTTGAACGACCACCTGTCATCGGGTAGCCTAACGTCAGAACAACCTTCATCTTCCTAGCCTGACTGACAATTTATGACTTCTTCCGGTCGTCTTATATATAGTGGCCAAGTCGACGTTTGACTGCAAGCACCGATCATGGTGTAGTATCGATAGGCTGCGGAGGTAGGGGTTGTGTGAGTATATATGTGTGAGAAGGATGGTGCGATAACGAATACCGGTGACGACACCGAGAGACTGAGCAAGGGCGCGGACGATGGTTCCGCTGTGCAAGGCCGAGTCGGGTGACGAAGAAGATGAGGGAGGGCGAGAGACGATCTCACGGCGACGAAGAGGAGGATCACACGGAGAGATGAATAGAGAAAAGGGAGTAGAATTGGAGACGAACGATGAAGCTACTGATGCTGATGCACTCCACGGGAGCAGGAGGCGTAGCTTATATACAGATGAGTACCTATTGAGGCCCATAGTAAAATAGGGGTATTATGAAGAGGCTAGGACCGTGAAATCGAGAAAGCGGTGTAGAAGAAAGGCGAGGCGATGGTGCCGGCGTCGTGGGGAGGCGGAAGGCGGTGACAGCGAACGCTGCGGGCGAGGCAGAGCAAAGTCGGAAAGCTTCAGGTGAGACAGCGAGTATGGACAAGTAAATGGTAAAGCGATGCGAACTGAAAAGTGTCAGACTAATGAAGAAGCTAAAGAACGGGACGATACGGGTGCCGGACGACAGCGGCTGCCTAAGCGACGTCGAGCGGGCGAGCGACAGCATGACTGGAGGAGAGGTAAGAAGAGTGAATAGAAGGGGATGAGGCAGCGGTCGAGAGGAGAGGAACGGTCGGTTTCACGTTGCGGTGATGGCGACGTTATTAGCGTTGGCGAAGGCGGTGGTGGTGGTTTCGGGGAAAGGAGAAAAAGTGGGAGGAAACGCGGGAGTCATGCCTTTGTAGAGTACATAGCGCAACGAGAGCACCATTGCACCTTGGACATTTGGACAGGGACAAGGCCAGTGTGGATCGGGTATATTTTCGAGTGGTCGATCAAACGATAAGAACAGAATTTTCTGAGGTTGGCTGAGGTTGGATTACGTTTTCCTCAGATTCGTACTGCAAGACTACTGCAAGTCCTCCGAGTCGGGCCGGCCCCGCTTAATGCCGATGAACTCATATTCACTCAGTTTATCTCGGCGCTGGATTTCACTTTCACTGTGCCTGATGGGGGATGGAGAACAGAGACATAGGGCTGGCAGGGATTGTGCAATGCTGAAGTTGGTGAGCCCGGAGCCGTGTCTGGTGATCATCGATCACATCCACGTGGTGATCGCGCCTCAAACGTGTCTCATCCTAGGATCCCAACCTCCTTCACTCAGCCCCGCACCCGCCACCCATTTTCACGTCTTCAATGGCCACAACCCCTTCCAATTTCCAATCCATCCTGGATGCCGCGTTAGACGACTACCACAAGCACACTGGAATAGATCTCACCAAACATCCCTCTGCAGCGCAGCTCCAGAACTGCCATTCCCCAGACGATGTCATCCAGCTACTTCAAGAAAGAGAATCCAACTTCAAAGACTATAGGGAAAAGCATCGCAAGTTAATCGACTCCCTTCGCCCTGTAGTCAATCTCATCCATGCCTTGTCTGGCATCCTTGGCGAGAGAGTTGGTCTCGTAAGCGATTCGCACTACATTCTCCTTACAAGTCCATATGTTTACAGGTCCTTACAGGTGCCATTCCAACCGACCAAGGTGATATTCACCGGCATTGATATTCTCCTCTCAGTGTGTAGTATCCTTCAACTATCATACCTTTCTGCGATATCGAATCATATCAGACAGCTATCAGCATCAGTGCAAGCTACGATGCCCTTGGCGATCTCTTTGAATGCGTCGCATTTTTCCTTAGACGCCTTCATATCTATACCGAAAATATCCCGCCATTCCCTGCGATGTCAGATATCATGGTAAAAATCATGATTGAAGTCCTCAACGTAATTGCGCTGGCCACAGAGCAGATAAAAAACGGACGCTTTAGTGAGTGGCCCACCACCCACTGACTTTCACTGGCTGATCGTGGTATAGAGAAATTCGCAAAGAGATTACTCGGAGAGAGCGACGTCGAAGCTATCCTCCAACGATTAGACAGACTTACCCTGGAGGAGGCAAGGATGACTGGCGCCCGCACACTGGAAGTTGTCCTTGGATTGTTCGACAATTTGAAAGTCGTCATGGATGGTGCGATACCTTATTTTGTTGACCATCAGAGGATTAACGAGACTCGTCTGAGTAGATGGCATGGCATCAACAGTCGCTATACAACAAGCTCTAGGTATGTTCAACCTGTGTAGAACACCCAACCCTCCTAAAGATGCATATTAGTTGCGATTCAAGAGACCGCAGATGGCATAAACAAGTTGCAGAGTTAGTCCTGAAATTTACACTTACGGTCGTTGAAGCTGAACATGATTCTCAGGGAATCAGTTCCAAATGAATGTTCGAAGTTGGCTCTCCCCTCCAGATCCTTCAGTCAATCACAATATTGCCCGCAGAGACCACCTCGAGGGAACAGCGTCATGGTTCATTCAAAGCGACATTTATAAAGAATGGACAGCGACGGGGTCTCTCCTTTGGATTCATGGTAAACGTACGCTTCTCTCCCACTTTTTTCGAGCACAACCTGATTGCCCCTGACGGGTGATATCACAGCGGGGTCAGGCAAATCTATATTATGGTAAGTCATCCCCGAAATGGTTCATCCAGCTCATTCAAACCATCGTTCAGTTCTAGCATTATTCATCAAGCAAAACACCTTCGTGATACTGGATTAGCATTGGTTGCCTATTTCTACTGTGATTTCAGAGATCGCAAGAAGCAGGAGGTCACCGGATTACTGGCTTCCCTTGTTTCTCAGCTCTCTGCCAAATCTGATCTTTGCTACAACATTCTCTCTAGTCTGTATTCTGAGTATGATGGAGGATCTCAGCGGCCCGACGATGGCACGCTGCTTTGTTGCTTGGAGAAAATGCTAAAAACCGAAGGGATTCCGACAGTGTATATCATCGTTGATGCCCTTGACGAATGCCCCGCCGATTCTGGCGTGAAGTCACATCGAGAATGGGTCCTTGATCGGGTCAAGCAACTCCTCGACTTACGCCTCCCAAATCTTCGCATCTGCGCCACCAGTCGCCCTGAGGCAGATATCCAAGCTGCCCTCGCGTCTTCAGCATCTCACATGATTTGTCTTCATGGCGAAGTCGGACAAAACAAGGATATTGCTGACTATGTCAGGTCTGTCGTCCACTCAGATTGGAAGATGCGAAGATGGAGGGACGAAGAGAAGGAGATGGTGATCAGTACACTCTCTCAGAAGGCTGACGGAATGTAAGCCCTCATTACTATGCCAAATCATGACAGTTCTGATGTAGCTCCTCAGGTTCCGCTGGGTCACGTGCCAACTGGAAGCCCTGAGGCACAGTCTTCCCTCCGCAATTCGACGTGCCCTTGATTACCTGCCGGAGAGTTTGGACGAGACCTACGATCGCATACTGAGGGGTATCCCTCGGGCGAGACAGGGATATGCACAACATCTCTTCCAATGTGTTGCGGAGTCGATTAGGCCACTTTGTGTGGAGGAGCTTGCAGACATCCTTGCGATTGAATTCGAGGCAGGACCAACTCCCAAATACCACATCAATTGGCGTCCAGAGTACCCAGAAGAGGATGTGTTATTGATGTGCTCAAGTTTAATCACCCTTGTCGACATGGACGGGTCGCGAGTAGTACGGTTCTCGCACTTTTCCGTCAAGGAATATTTGACATCGCAACGTCTCACCGACGCTGGCAAGGGCCTTTCCGAGTATCACATTCTTTCGCATTCAGCCCATACGATTCTCGCAATGGCTTCTCTGAGCGTACTTCTTGCACTAGGCGATCATATCAACAAGGATAGCATGAAGAACTATCCCCTTGCTGTCTACGCAGCTCGATACTGGGTCGAGCATGCCCAGGCCCACGACATATCCTCTAGGATCAAAGACGCAATGGAGCGTCTTTTTGATCCCAACAAGCCACACTTTGCCGCATGGGTGTGGATTCACGACATTGACTATTCATTCCGGGAAACCATGTTCACCGTGAACCCGTCGCCACCGACAGCTCCTCCATTATACTATGCCACACTGTGTGGTTTCCGTGACCTTGTAGAACACCTCACTGTCACCAATCCAGGGGATATCAACGCCAGGGGCGGGTACCACGCTACCCCATTACATGCCGCTGTGATCAAGGGAAATATCGATATTATGAGATTACTTCTAGAACACGGCGCGGATGTGGCCACGTTGGAGAACGAGAATTGCGACGCGCTGTTCGAAGCATCTCGAAGAGGGCGTCTAGATGTGATAGGGCTGTTACTCGACCACCATGCGGATGTCAACTCTCGGAACGAGCGGCAGAGAACCCCGTTGTTTATGGTGTCACAAGAGGGAGAGCTGGAGGTTGCACGGGTATTGTTACAACATGGCGCAGTTGTGAACTCCCGTGACATGTATGGCTGGATGCCATTGATGTCAGCGTCGAAATTTGGACATCTAGATGTCGTGCATTTGTTACTCCAGAGCGGTGCAACTGTGGACTCGCATGATGACGAAGGGCGGACCTCATTGATGTCTGCATCGCAAAGTGGACATTCGGATGTCGTGCGTTTGTTACTGCAGAATGGTGCAACTGTGGACTCGCACCACAATGATGGCTGGACCTCATTGATGCTCGCATCGCAAAAAGGACATTTGGATGCCGTGCATTTGTTACTGCAGAATGGCGCAACTGTGGACTGGCATCACAACGATGGCTGGACCTCATTGATGCTCGCATCGCAAAAAGGACATTTGGATGCCGTGCATTTGTTACTGCAGAATGGCGCAACTGTGGACTGGCATCACAACGATGGCTGGACCTCATTGATGCTCGCATCGCGAAATGGACATTTGGATGTCGTGCGTTTGTTACTGCAGAATGGCGCAACTGTGGACTCGCATGACAACCATGGCTGGACCTCATTGATGTTCGCATCAGAAAAAGGACATTTGGATGTCGTGCGTTTGTTACTGCAGAATGGCGCAACGGTGGACTGGCATCATAACGATGGCTGGACCTCATTGATGGTCGCATCGCAAAATGGACATTTGGATGTCGTGCGTTTGTTACCGCAGAATGGCGCAACTGTGGACTGGCATAACAACCATGGCTGGACCTCATTGATGGTCGCATCGCAAAAAGGACATTTGGATATCGTGCGTTTGTTACTGCAGAATGGCGCAACTGTGGACTCGCATAACAACTATGGTTGGACCTCATTGATGGTCGCATCGCAAAATGGACATTTGGATGTCGTGCGTTTGTTACTGCGGAATGGCGCAACTGTGGACTCGCATAACAACCATGGCTGGACCTCATTGATAGTCGCATCGCAAAAAGGACATTTGGATGTCGTGCGTTTGTTACTGCAGAATGTCGCAACTGTGGACTTGCATAACAACGACGGCTGGACCTCATTGATGATCGCATCGCACTACGGACATTTGGATGTCGTGGGTTTGCTACTGCAGGATGGCGCAACTGTGGACGAGCATGACAATGAAGTCTGGACCTCATTGATGATCGCATCGCAAAATGGACATTTAGATGTAGTGCGTTTGTTATTGCAGGACGGCGCAACTGTGGACGAGCATGACAACGATGGCCGTACTTCATTGATGCTCGCATCGCAACAAGGACATTTGGATGTTGTGCGTTTGTTGCTGCAGAATGGCGCGACCGTAGACTCCCGTCACACCAGTGGCCGTACCTCATTGATGCTCGCATCGCAAACTGGACACTTGAATGTCGTGCGTTTATTACTACAGAATGGCGCATCTGTGGACGAGCATGACAACGATGGCTCGACCTCATTGATGTTCGCATCGCAAAATGGACATCTCCATGTCGTGCGTTTGTTACTCCAGAACAGCGCGGCGGCGGAATCCCATCATCATAACATACAATTCTCATCCAGTGGTACGTCACCAGATTTATACACATCCTGTACAACAGTTCAAAATCACCATCATGTAGTTCCCAATCTGGATGAAGGGTGCCGTGGTACTGCTCTCCATCTCGCATTCAACAATGGCAATCCAGCCATTGCCAAATTACTCATCCAGTATGGCGCAGATGTTAATTCGCAGAATCACAATCGAGAAACCCCCTTACACTTAGCATCAGGTCACGAACAACTCGAGATTACGCATCTGCTGCTCGCATCCGGTTCAAATGTCAATTCTCGAGATAGCGAGGATTGCACTCCACTACACAAAGCAGCTCAAAGTGGACATCTCAACCTCGTCACACTGTTACTCGACTCCGGTGCGGACATCAACGCTCGCAACACCAAGGACGCGATCCCATTGGACCTGGCATCCAATAATGGGAGATCTGATGTCGCAAGGTTTTTAGCGGAGCGCATGGGAGTAGTAGTAATGGATTCCCCGGTCCTCACCGACGTGGTCCATGCGCACACGGGACCACAGGACTCTCTTCCGCAAGTCGGACAACCATCAGTTGGCCACGGGGAAGGCACAAATGGTCCTGACGAGAGGACCACATTACATTCCGCATCAGAAGCGGGTGATGTTGAGACCGTCCGGGCATTACTTGAAGGTGGAGCCGATGTTAACAATCGGGACGCAATTCACCGGACTCCAGTATTTTATGCGTCCAAGAGCGGAAAGGTCGAAGTTGCCAAGTTGCTGATCAAGCATGGTGCGGACGTGATCTCCCAGGACGGGACTGGCCAGGCGCCGTTGCACATGGCGTCACGATGGGGACACTTGGACGTTGTCCAGTTATTACTCGATCATGGCGCTGATGTGAATGCAAAGAGGCAGAACCACTGGACTGCATTGCACTCCGCTTCAATGTTTGGATACTGTGAAATTGTCGAGGCACTCCTCAAGCAAGGAGCGAATGTTGGGATGCGGAATGACTCAGGCCGGACAGCATATCAAGTAGCATCGCGGTATGGAGAACGGAACATTATGCGGTTATTGTCGGAATATGATGTACAGGGGATGTAGGGCATTGTTGAGACGAATGGATCACTGTACAGACCGAATACATTTTTCTTGGCGGCTCAAAGCAATCAATCAACGGTTTAATTGGACCCAATGACGAGACTCCCGAATACAATACTGTTCGAAAGAACTCGTAGTAGGACACGATTTAAGTTTCTTTCTTCTGCCCGAACATCGATACGGATGTGGGGAGAAATCTCGGTCCTTACAATCGGCATTCAACTACGGCTATATATGTTGGCATTACCCAAACTCTAGGTGGTTGCCCATGACTTAAAGGTGCGATAAGTGATGACTGAAACCAATAGGAAAACAATTGGAAAGTCAAATAAAATCCACATCCCAGAGAAAGCATGGAAGGTATGGAGGCACCATACCAACTTGAAGTGATGCCGATGGAATGCGTCGCTGCCGCCTACGGATAGTTCTGTAACGAAAATATGTCTCCATGGCTTTGTCTCCGTTAATGCCTAGGTGATGACATGGTACATTGAGGGTATTGAGAGGATGCAACGCATATCGAAAAAAGGAGCAAGTCTGGTCATTCCTACCTGAGAAATGGTACTACAAGACGGACATTGTGCTCGAGGCAAGCGCGTGGAGTGTACAAATACAATAGGAAATGACAAGCGAGCGGGGGGACGCACGCAGTATTTCTGTTCTTCTCAAAGTCCGGAAGAAGGGTCCGCGTCCCGCAGCAAAATCTCTCCAAGAAATAGGTCTTGACGGCGTTTGTGAATTCATTCATGCTTCTCTGCTTGGATAAACCCTAATCCTAAGTAGGGGTGAAAAGAACGTCACGTGCGTCAGTTGCCAGTCGAGCGGTTAGCGCTTAGCTCTCCTCTCCGACTCGGAATCTGAATGTCTTCGGGTTCCGAGTCGTACCGTGGCCATCCAACTTGCTCACCGCCAGCTCTATGTAAATCTTCTTTCTTGCGACGTCCCACATGCAAAATTCCTCACCAATGAACACGCGCGATGTTTCCTCGCCGTGAGCAATCGAGAGAGGCACTGCGACCTTGTTTGTCATTTGGAGAGGAAATGTGCTCAAAAAAATTGCGGACCCCGCCTATCGTCGGTTCCATTTGCCAGTTCCGTTGAAGTTGCCTCAACCAAAAATAATCCTGTTTGTCTGAAGGCTAGATAATACAATGAGATGGTGCACCATCCAGAAAAGAAAGATAAACAAGGTGTCCTGAAAAGATCAACCAAACGTGCTCTCAGTCTTCACAGAACCGCAAAATCTACAAGTCCAAAACGTATGCTCCATGCCCTGTTCCCCGCAAACGCTGCAGGTCCAGCCCGCAGCCGGGACAGGGCCAGTCGTCTGCGTCTGTGTCTGAGAGGGCCGCGGCGCGAGGCAAGCGTCGCACCGCAGGGCGAGCGGCTGATTGATGAGCGTGCACGTCGGACACGTCCAGGGGTTCTCCGAGCCAGCCGTTGGCCTGGTTGCCTTCTTGATTGGGGGAGGTCGCGGCTTCGTCAAGACATTGACACCAGGCGGACCGTGCTGGTTCGCTTCTGGCCGCGAGCCAGACGGCTGGGAATCAGTTGAATTTGATCCACGGGGACCCGTGGACCCAGAAGGTTCGTCATCCAGGATTATAAGGTCGTCGCCAAAGTCAAAATCGCCAATGTCGACGTCGCCGGTGAGATCGATGGCGTCGCTGTGGTGGCTATCGCGGGCAGCCTTCTCGGCCTCCTGCTGTGCCAGAGTTCCGGAAGCACACCTCTTCTCGTCCGCAGCCCGCATATCGGCGGCCTGTGTAGGGAGTAGGAAGAGATGTATGAGGTGATCATGCTTATGCGAGAACCGAATGCCAAGGCGCACCAAGACCGCCAATTCTCTCGGCGTTAATCCAAGCGTCGCTCCCAAACTCGCAAGATCTCCTCCTCCTAACCTGACCGGGCCATTCGTCCCAGGAATTGTATTGGCCTTTCGCCTCCTCGCGGCAGCCTCGAGCGCACGTTGCTGCGCGACCCACGAGGGAACGGTTTGGGGTATACCGGCACCGAGTTGACGCCCGTTTGAGAAGAAGCCTTCGCCTGCGTATCCTGTCCGCTTGAGCTCATAGTATT
>Ga0307510_10005613_pt1 | contig 14953 bp, 9 predicted proteins | sample 12_EM_MG_FD_207224 | JGI IMG/M metagenome (GOLD analysis project Ga0307510, IMG submission 207224) | Populus trichocarpa ectomycorrhiza microbial communities from riparian zone in the Pacific Northwest, United States - 12_EM | ecosystem: Host-associated > Plants > Roots > Unclassified | place...
AATGGTGCGATACGGGCGACTTGGTATCCGGTGTACCGCTTCTCAAAAAAGAAAAAGTCAAACGCAAGTGATGCTCCCGGTGCAGCATGCAAAGCAAGATCGACTTTGAGTGGTAAACTCAACATTGGAGACGCGGACAGGGATGTCGGCTCCGATGTGGACGGTTCGCGCACGTAAATGAGGTGCGGAAACAGGATGATCAAGGTCCAGTAAATCGACGAAGTGATTACCCCCAACTTTCATATTCTGTCAGTGTGGGCAATTGGTGGGAGAACGTTAGATTGGACTATACCGGCATCGATATCATCAACAACCCTCGTTTGATGCTCACGAGAGCTATGGGGCACACGGCTCAGTGGGGGAACGCAAAACCTCCAGGGACTGACGAACCTGTTTTCGACGGAAAAATATCGACCGCCAGCGAGACGACCATAGTGAGCCATGCGACCGCGAGACTTGAGATCAGTGAGTTCCATGGGGCAGAGTGCATCTGTCTCTCGCTCACCCATGGATCGTGAGGAATTGGAAGTACTGGCCCTTTTGGGTGCGAATCCATTCACCTGCGGCGTCGTCTAGTGTAAAAAATGCCCAGTGCATAGTGTATGCTGCAGTTGCATGCAGGGCCAGAGCTGCTGATCGTTGTCGTGACATGATGCCACTGGAGAGTCTGGACGGTGATCAATGCGGCCTCCTTTCAATGGCATCTCTCCGACGTGTCCGAGATCTGAGTAACTTGCCACACCGCCTCACCGCCCCCCTTCGTCCTCGACCCTCATCTCTACTCAGAGATTCGGACTCCCTTTATCCTCTACCGCCATGTCCTCTGTCGACCCAGCACCCAGACCAGGCCGCACCGCGAGACCTTCCGGTATTTCTGGAGGAGACGGTAATGGAGGAGGTGGAGGCGGAGGAAGAGGTGGAGGAAGAGGCAAGCATGGGGATCTCCCTCCCCCTCCCCCATCTACTCCAACTAACAATACACCCCTCCAGGAAACCAGACGTCAAATCTCTATCTCTACACGTTTCTCGGTTCGTCCACCCAAAGCAAATTTCAAATAACCTCTTGTAGCTCTCGCTAATCGCGCACTTTCAGCCACATTGCTGCTCCTGCTCACTATCTCGGTCATCGTCGTGGGACGCTCCATCATCATGAGACGACGGGCTCGTCGGGTGATCGAAGAAGCAATACGGAATGGAACATGGTTTCCGCAAACGGGGAGGCCGGTCGTCAAGTTGGGAGAGAAACCCAAGCTTTTCGACGTCTACACGACCCTGGATGGTGTTCCCCGTAGGTCTCCGCCCGATAATGGTTTGCCCCCTTGGGGTGGTCTCAAGGTACCTCCGCCATTCCGCTCCTTCTTACCAACGGATACTCACCAGACATCCTTATCACGCAGCCGCTCTCTGCGACGTTGAAACAACAGGTTTATTCATCTCTCAAACCTCCGGTGGTACGAGCGCCTGCGCCAATAGAACCCCCTCCTTCCCTCCTTTTCCGTCTGGTTCCCCAACTCCGTCCATTGCCTCGGGTTGCTACCCCAGATTCACCTGCTTACCCACTTGAATCTCGCCAACCGCCGCACAACACAGCTCTTACGGTCTCCGTCATGATCGCCATGCCCACTCCTCCCACAGTCAAGTCTCACAGTTCCTTCGAGGACACATTCCCCCCCGTCCAGTTTGGAGTCACCCACCTCCCGGCACCCCGCGGATGGATTGTGAACGCGAAACCAGAGTCTGGCTGAGGTCCAATTTTTCCATTGTACCCCCCCCCCCCATCAGTATCGTTCTACGTACGCCACGGACAAGTGTTTCAACGTAATACCGTTGTAACAGTCAGCTCACGGATGAGGTTCCTGACCTCTAATGATTGATGACCACGTTTTCTTGTAATGTCTGATGTAATGCGGTGATTACGCGGGGCGTCTCCAACCAAAGGTGAATGTCGATCACGCAGGATTTCGGACGCGTGTCTCCAAATCCTCCAGGCTCCTTCGACTGGTGGAGTTCCGATTGACGTTCCCAACCGACGACCCAGGGTGCACTTGTGATTCAATCATGGGAAATGGATACAGAAAAAGGTGCATGCTCCACCCACGGACCCCGAAACTGTCAAGGATCCCTCAAATTCCTTCTTGGATGGTTACAACCCTACACCAGATCAAGACGGACCGGCGGTACCTTGCAACCCACGAATATTAAATCCCCGGCGGGCGGTATGTGCAACGGTCGATCCCGAGGTCCGCGTCACCGCGTCGGACCGGATGCCTAAAACCGTCTCAGAGTGCTGTAAACTTGTGAGAAAAAGAGAGATCAGAACGTCCCTCGAGAAGCACAGGTTCTTACCCTCAATCACTGTCCTCAATGAACTTTGCACTCTTGTACTTCGTTCGTTGCCCCCGTTTCGTGATGGACCCTTCGATCTTCGGATCCGGATTTTGAAACTTCTGAGCCCTGTCCCACAACCCCGATTCGTGGTTCATCTCAATATCCATATCCAATTCATCGAGCTCCTCCTCCTCTAAGAGTTCGTTATCGAGTTCTTCATCGTTTGTGTTGTCGGTCATCTCCGAGTCATCGCCGAACTCTGGGAACCAAACCAGTGGGGCATACATCTCTCTATGCAGCGGTGGGAGCGTTACGTCGGGACCACCTTCAGCAAACTCCCCTTCTGTTTCTTCTATCCCTGTGTTAGTGTCCATATCGGCGATAATATCTTCAAAGAACCCCTCTTTGTTGAGCTCTCTCGAGTTTCCCATGGAAACAGCTCTTTCGATGTCTTCTCGTGTGAGAACCTAGCGCGAAAAGTCGGCGAAGGAGTTGCGTGTGGATCAAATCGGGTGTTCAGCTGGCCACTTACTGGTTTCCCTGATAGCTTCCAGACCTTTGTCTCCGATTTCAGACCCCGTTCTTGTTCGCGAAGCGTGATCGCCCTATGAACCAAACTCGTAATGAACCAGACAACATGGGCGTTGAGCAGTTGGATGGTTTCGATCGAAATCCTTGAACCATGGCCGGTGTCTCCAGATAGCTTGTCCCACAAACTAATCACGTCAAGGATGGGGAGAATGAGGCCAGATGATGGGCGACCTACTTCAACATTTTAGAAACCCCCTCTGGGTTCAAAACGTCAAGCCCAAACCTCCTCAATTCGTCAGCGGTAAGGCCGAGGTCCCTGAGTTCGTCGATCGCCATTCGTTTTCCCCGAGGGTACCTCTTCTGAGTCATTCTCGACCCGTCGGCCCCGTGTGCCGGTGTTGCATCCCCGTCGTCCTCGAGATCCTCAGAGGTCGAGAGCTCCAGGTCAAGTCCCGTCTCATCCTCAGGAGATAGTGATTGTTTGACCTTCTTCCGGCCAGGTTTCAGACACCCGAGGCCCTCGTCAATAACTGTAACTCCAGATATCGAAGCGCGTTTGCGGCGCATGTATAGACGTTTCTGATAACGGCGGCGGGATGTCGGGGACAACCCCGCCAAGACTGCAGTCGAGTCTTGTTGAGGCAAAAATGACTGAAATCGCTCCGATGAGCTCTGCAGCGAGTGTTTTCCGTTCCTCTTTAGCCGCTGTTGAGTGGGGTTTAGGGGATCTTGTATCTCTGCGGCTGGGGAGGTGGTCGAGATGTCACTATTCAGCTGTGCAACGGTACCAGCAATCAACATATTACCGCCTACCTTTTGTGACAGAAAATGGAGGTATTTTGGTGACTTCTGGGCCTGCCTCCTGCCCGGAAGAACGTTGGAGTGAGGAGTTATGCGGAGGAAGAGGTTGTTTGATCTGGCTCGAGCCGGAGGAATTTGCGGCTTCGCGTAGGATGGAACCGATTGCAGTGAGTTCTAAAGAGCCGAGGGAACCGCAGAAATCTTTCTGTCGATCGCGAAGATCGGCATTGGCGATTTCTCGTTTGAGTTTGGCCTTACGCCGGTTTGGTTCCGTGTCGTGTGGCCCGGTCTCGGAAGCACTCTTTAGCAATTTGAGTTCGGCACGACTCTGTTCTGCGACGAGTTCGCGATGCCAGTCCTGTTCTCGTGCGACTACGCTGGAAGCCGATTCTTCCTCCATTGCGATCCATTCCGGAGAGACCTCAATTGCAATTGGAAGATTTTCCCGCCATTGAGAATATGGAACGGTGCTTTCCTGTCTGGATGCGGCGAGTTGTAGAACAGAGAGGTAGTTACATACGTCCAGTACCGATTTCGTCTTTATCTCGTGAGATATCAGGTCGGGCCGGAAGCGGGAGTAGACGGACAAGGCATGGAAGAGAGTGTTCTTTTCCTGAGGGGTCCAGACTGCATTGGGTGGGAGGAAAGACGGCGAGAGGGGTGTGCCATCGTTTCCGGAGAGATGGTCCTGAGTAGCACTGATGTTGTCCAAGAGACCGCTGAGATACTTCGGATTCAGGGGTTTAGCGGCCAAATCCGTTGAGTTGTCCTCTGACATGCGAAGGGCCCACCGACGTGTCAATGTTCACGAACCCGGTGGCGGCGGTTTTCGACCGGTAATAACGAGTAGCAGAGGGGTCGGGTATACGCTTCGACCCAGAAAGCGTGATCCTGTCCGTTTCGAAGTTAGACACACATGGATTATGCATTGAGAAGCGTGCAATGGAATACTTTTTCTACCTTAGGGCTCAGTTGAGTGTCGACAACTCGGAATCCATATCCGTGGCGGCAAACGGAAAGTCGGGTTTGTTTCCCCGAACAGTTTGCGTATGTTTGACTAGGGTATTGATCGCGGCCCGGAGTGTCCCGATCCACTGCTGAGCCGAGCCTGGTTCACGCCGTAAGAACAACGGAGTAAAGAAAGTTGTCCTTCTAGATCTCTTTCAAAGGTTGTACTACGAGTGTCACGAATTTCCGGTGGATGCACAACAGTATTCGTTGCTCTTCCTATCATCCGGGATCGGGCCGCGTACGATTTTCAACGTATGGGAGAACTCGAACTCCCAGGGTCCTCCAGTGCTAGTGCCGCTTAGGGCAGTCCCACGTATTATACTTTGATATATCCCTCGGGTAAAAATCGTCATAATCGCCTTACAACATTGGTGCGTTAATCATGACGCATTGGGTTTGGTTAACATGCCCGACCTCCGGAGTTCCACATGATGGTACCGAGGGATCCCTGATTCCGATTAAAGGGGCGCGCGGTGGGGGGCAAAGATCAATGTTAGAAGGACCTCGCCGGCGAGAAGAGGGTACGCTTCTGCGTCGTCAGCGAGCATTATACCCCGTCGTCGCGTGATATTTCATCAGACACCCTGCAAACGCACGACTCATTATACTTGCCCAATGAACCTCCCGAACAACAAGACAGTTCTCATTCTGATTGGTTTCTTTCGTTCGTCGGAGAAGCGAGTTAAAAATCCAGCAGTCAAACCAGCGAACAGATGAAGGGTACCATAATGAAGGCGCGAATCTCCAGGTTCCCTGTAGAAATCAGATAATTGTATTTGGTTGTTCCCCAACACTTCGACATGCGTACATGGCTTTTCCAAGAACTACCAGAGGACGGCAGGGGATTGAGTTGAGATTTTTTTGCCACGCGGGGACCGAGTACAAAGGATCTTCGCCTAAATGAATGCCATTTGTCTTTCCCTGCTTAGGACCGATGCTACACGATGGCTGCACCAACGGGATTTACCCAGTACCCAGTGTGCAAGCGTCGTGCGAAGTAAGGTCCCTTGTGGACCCAGTCAGTGGCTTTTCGACGGTCGGCCTTTTCCCACAATCCAAAGAGGGGTATGCGTAAATAGGTTTGGGGCAAATTTTGTACCTAATCATTGGCGGAGAGGCCCGGAACGAGGCAGCATACCCGATGGATCAGATGAAAGGCGAGCAACCCAGATACCTGGTGCTGATATAGTTTGCAGCGGTGGTCGAAGGCCTCCATACCCGGTATGTCAACACACCACAGGAGCGGCAAAGCCCACAGGGTATATGCAGCGTTTCGAGGTTTAGGGGACTCTTGGGTGTGCGAATCGAGACTGGCACATTAAATGGGTAGGTGCACCAGTCGTTAAGAGGGGATCGTTCAGACCATACGCTGGTAAGGGGCCGAGTGTGATGCACTTACGAGAGCCGCAATGATGATCAAAGTCTCGTTTGTCTGAGCTCTGGGGTTCGACAGAGCCTGTAGTTGACCTGATTATATGGGGGAGAAGACCCAAAATCTCCTCTTACCGAATCGGTGTTCTTTTGTCTGCACGCCACGATTGCAAGGGGGACCAGCACTGGCCTAGGCTGCCACGTTGACCAATGGGAAGAGCAGGTTGAGGGGCCAACCGTTGGATGCCGAGGTCGTTCTGCGAAGCATGATATCGATGCCAACCCGTTCCAGAAGAAGACTGTTCGCATTCCTCGATCAGAAAGATTTTGGCAACAGACGGCCATCCGGCAATGAGCGGGTTGGGCCGGTTGGCTGTGATCCCGTCCCCCTGACGGGATAGGTACGGCTATGTGCTCAACCGTGAATTGCACAGATCTGTCAACTCAAAATGCTTTCGATTTCTTCCTTGATGGTGATTGAGATTGGCGCACGTGTAACGTAAGACTCATCCGAGACGGTTCATGCGCAACGCCATGGGGTTCGCGTTTACTCCCGAAGCGGGGATCCCAGTCTCGCTTGGGTTTTGCCAAGTGCTCGTTTTCACGTGGTCGAATGCTCCTTCGCCATAGTGTAGGAGCGTTCTAAACTGATGACGATGATTCGGGGAACAAAAGTAGGTTTGTCCACCAGTGTTCGCAGTCACATGCCACCTCGCTTCTGCTTGACGGTCAATTTTCGTTTCAGAAAACGCGCCACTTCTCGGCACACGTTCGATTACCCATCCCTTGTGATAGCCCGTTCAGCAGGAGGAACCTCGGCGGACGTCCGTGCGGAATCATCTTCACTTTGTCTTTTTCCCTCTCTCCTACACAGTCTGGTTACGCGACCAAGTTCATCGGATGTGCCACCCCGGAGAAACAGATTCAAAAGCTACCTTCAGTCGAGACTGGACGTTTCAACTTATATCAGATGATCCTTGATGGGAAGGAAGCCCCGGGGTATGGAGAAGGACGCTCCATTTCACAACTCTTCAGATTCGAATCGGGTTCCGTCGACGCTCTCTTTCCTTTCGGATACCTTTTCCGAACGACGCGTCAATCTACTGATGGACTTTTTGGCTTTTCATGGCAGGTATATAAAATACGCGAGCCACCCAGGTTATCACCTCTCATCCCGCCATAATGGATTTCCGCACCCCTTTGCCTTCCTCAGTCCCGTCCCCGTCGTCTTCATCCAATCGCTACGTCACGCATGACCTTCTGCGTATGTTCTACCACCCGCAATCTACAATGACGACTTAATCTCCTACAGATATCCGGGATGCTCAAGATGCGTTGGTCTTGTTCGAGGCCGTCCGCCTGAATGTCCTTCCTCTGATTACAAGACGTTTAAATGGAAACGAGAGAGCCCAGCTCAAATCCGGGAATATTTTTGTTTGGGAAGAGTCCGAGAGCAAAGGAGGGTTATCCCGGTGGACGGATGGTCGCCGTTGGTATGATGTTCAGGCTTTGCCACTGACCGGATTTTAAACGCTACTTCTCTAGGTCCCAAAGCCGCATGAGAGGGGACTTTCTATGGTACGAGGAACAGATTGAAATGAGCCAAGAGGAACGAGATGCAAAGGCAGCCAGGAGGTGTGCAAGCCACAGACGCGGCCATTCCACTTTACTGATGCCAGAATTCGCAGGGCGAGGAAAGCCCTCGACCCTACAATCCCTTCCGTTGTCCGGCGGCAGGACCGTCCGGCTAAAACAGGGGGTTTCATCAAACAAACCTACAGCACCCTCGTTCGACACATATCAGGGTGTCGCAAGTGGCACATCGTTGCGTATTTTTCCGTACGTAAACTTCCCTATTGAGAAGCCTCAGTGCCGAAATGAAACTGGCGTTTAGGGTGACGATTATATGCGCCTACCTGTGGTCGCTCATTACGAGTATCTTCGGAGACTTCGCGTTCCTGACGGCATTTTCCTACCTGGAAAGGCCAACACCAGGAAACTGGAACTTTCAGAACCCATTGCTGTCGACGGAGATGCCTCGTCCTGGTCCGCAAATCATGACGATGACCATAACCGGCGTCGGACCAACTCTGACAATAGCCAAGGCACGGAGCGTTCTACAACATCCTCGCCCCGTTCCTCCGCTTCTCCAAGGTTTACGAGTTTACCCGTGCCATCACCTCATCAGATCCGCGAACATATGTACTCGTTACCTGCTCTTGCGCTTGTGGCGCCACGGAGTCCGTCCGGGCCGTCTCAAAGGGAATCGCGGAACATTCATGATTCGGGCGGAGCAAAAGGTGGCTATCATCCCCGCTCTTCTGAGGACCGCAAGGCTCTCGAGAGCTTCCGAATAACGCTGTAAACTCTACCAGTATGAGTATTGGTTTCTTTCGCTTGTTTGTGCACAGTTTTTAGATGGACGCTCTACGGGCTTTGTCTTCTGTTAAGTCATTGTTTTTTATAATATAGCGGGTAAATTCTGTCTCCTCCGATGCACCACCATCAGCCGTAGTTTTCACCATATCGATACCCCTCCTTCGGTATGCAACAATGAATGTGATAAGCGGGTGGGCACGCGAAAATTGTATTCGCTTATTTTGTCGGCGGGAGGATCAGATTGCCTGATGTCAACAAGATCAGTAAATAAGCTCAGCCGGGTTTGATGAAACGCAAGCATGACTGAGTTCCGGATTACAAGGATCCGTAACTGAGTATAGCCGCCCCGAACGCAGTAGTATCTGTAGGTGAACATTTGAAGAGAAGCCGCAAATTGAAACAAGGATGAAACCCTCGCGTTTTGGGCGTGCCCACCGCTGAATGGCCGTTGCTGTTAGCGGTAGGGAGAGGGAGGAATAGTGTGATAGTAGCGCGCAAGTTACATCTGATGGAAATTCTCAGATGCAATACGGCCATAATAAAGTGACCAAAATTACGAGGCCGTTGTCTATCGATTCGAAGTGATTCCTGCAGTGCTTGGATCCAAGTTGACGGTAAATTGAGAAGGATTCCGAACGCCGGATGGTGGGATACCATTATCAGTCTTACCGCATGTACTCGTAGTAGTGCGAATTTTCCGGAGAAGATCACTCGGCCAGGCTCGATTCCTGGCCTTCGGGATATTGGAGAACGGGAGGGCCCTACTCACTTCATGTGGTCCCTTGGTAAGTCAAACCGTCAAATTTTGCGAGGGGGTCGGCAATATTCTAGCACCGTTTACAGGTGAAATTGTCAACTTGCGGAATAAGTGCATGGTGATGGCTCCTGAACAATCCTCTGCCTCGATGGAGGGCGGAGGGCCATCGGAGCGTGATCGATGCAGTCATTAAAATAACGTTGGCCATTGTGCAGTTTTCGTTTCCGCTCTCCTGCGCGGCGATTTATCCTTTTCAAATTCAGTCCATATTTTAAGACCTATGTACAAAAGATTTATACATTTTAAAAGTTCTATTGCATCACGAACCCTTACTGATCCTGTCTCGAGACTCTGGCGGCGTTGACGCTTAGGAACCCAAAACCACGTGGGATTCCGGACACACCCGTTCAAACTTCGAGGTTCAAACCCCCAGGCCCCATCGTTCGGATTAATTGGGCGCCGGCATATGATGGTACAATATTCTATCCTCTCTTCCACCCACCGCTACCGTGCCGTTATCTGGGGTCTCTTGGTTTGATAGTCGTTGTGGGGCGGTACCTCTTTCATACACAGTGACACCCGCCTTATACATGACGACCTTGTCCTCGCTTGTTCTACGGCACCATCAAATTGAACGGCGCGAGGGTCGTGCGCCCTGCCTGAAATCATGACGCGCCCAGTTCTGCGTGAACCAACCGGGCCCGCCTACCCCTGAGGCTGTCCTTAAGGCACCCGCAGAGCTAGAAGTATGCCTTAGACCCATCAAAATTGTTGAGCATGTTGAACGCCCTCCCCTGAGAATTAGAAGGTGCTACATCAGATCGTCATTGGTGGTGTGCGTTCCATCCGTGCGCATCACTGTGTGGGGCTGCTAATTGTCAGATTGTAGTCAGATTCCCTAGATGGTCTGGTGGCCCGTTATCTTCTGGTAATGACCCGTTCAGGGCTCATACACGCGCCACAGACCTGAATATCCCCGCTGCCCCACCAAGCGCACCTCCTTCTAGACTGATATCTTCACCCTCGATTTCCTCCGTTCTGCGTTCGTTATAGCTTTACCATTGAGAAGCTCTCCTGGTCCTGATATAACGATTTTTGTCATGCTGTAAGCCCACCACGACAAGTTTCGAGCGCTATCCCGCCAAATGAATGTGGATGGGCTCGATAATGTGATGGTTGTTTTCCACTTCGCAGGAGTCCTGCGTTATGAGTTCTTTGGGAGTATGTGGAAACCGGTGCTTCCCTAGGACAACCAGTTCGGCACTTTGTACGGCCTATCACTGGCCACCGAGATATAGCGAGAAAACCCGACTGCAAGTTATCTCCTATTATACCTGGACAGAGCATTCCGAAGAAACGTCGCGCTTACGGATAAACCCGCCAGAGGAGAGGAAGAAATTTTGAGAATGGTGTGCGTCAGATCTGGGAGTGCAGTGCCACTGCCTGCCAGTGGTCGCGCAGGCATGCGTTACGAAACACACCCTCAACTTGTTACCCCGGCAGCCTAGTGTCATGGTACACAAACAGCATCCCGGTCGCCTTTACGTCGAACACTGTCCCATAGCACATTTACATCCCAGATAGCAGTAGACCGAGTTGGCGTCTGGCGGCGACGCCCCTGAGGTATCCGAGGTGGACGATCGCTAGTTCGGAAAACCACCATCCTCTGTGAGCGGGGCGGCCCGCTCCTGTATCCCTACTCACTGCCCCTCACATACGTTACGGAACTCTACCACGTGAATACTCCTGATGTCCCTCTGCTCTCCGGGGATCGTCGACGGTTTCTTTCCAAAGATTACCAAAGAAATCTTCGTACACCCTCCAATGGGGCTCCGTTGGTTCTAACTTCATTATTGGCGGTCCAGAGGCTCGAGCATCCCTTTAGAAGCGGGGTTTAGGCTACCGCCTGTCATGGGCATCGCTTGAGGCAGATGATTTGAGCGGTGGTGGAGCGCCGTGGCCGCCGAAGCACCGGAAACCGGTCAATCACGACTCGCAGTATTTTCCATACCCTCAACCTTGTGCATCTCAAGGGTTCCTCACATAATCTGTGCGCTACAGGATTTCCATCGAAGAAATACCAATCAGCGATATCGATCGATGTTGCCCGCTGCGTTTCCGGGTCTTACCGGCAAACTATCAGATCGCCGCACTCAATGGCACAATGTACTTATGTCCCTGAACGGTCACTGACGCTTTCTATACCGCCATGGGTTTCGCTGGCGGGTTAACACTCTTCCTCGCGGCTCTGCTACTCGTTTACCTCTACGGGAAACTCAACGACGCGAAACTTGCAAAGGTCCCTTCTGAAGTACGGGCTCAGAAAACCTGCGACTTCTCCCCCGAGAACATCCGATTAATCGCGGCTCGGCTCAAAGAATCTCCTCTTCGGATTAACAGTCGTCTACCGCCCCGAACTGGTAGACGTTATATTGTTGTTGGAGGGGTGGGTGAAGAGTCTTGACCTCGACTTAGCATCACTAAATTTTCCCGTTTATAGTCGGGTTTTTTGGGGGGATGGATCGTGAATCACCTGTTAACCCGGGGGGAAGATCCGAAGAACATTCGCATTTTGGACATTAGAGCCCCCACTCGGACTGATCTCACCCAAGGGCCCGGGAAGCTCGCCGAGTTCGTGCGAACCGACATTACGGATGAAAGGTCGACCATCGCTGGTTTTACCAAGAAATGGCCACCTACGGCTTCTCGGGACTCCGATATAACCGTATTTTGCACTGCGGCAAGCATACGGTTTTACGAAAAGCATATCGCGCTCGTCCCCCTCTCTGCCGAGGTCAACGTCGGCGGCCTCGAGAACGTTATCAAGGGATCGCTTGCATGTGGTGCCACGATTCTCATTGCCACTTCCTCTGGTTCCGTCGGAGTCAGGAGTACCAGATTCCTCCTTGCTCCGTGGGAGTCTGAGCCGAAGTTTTTTACCCAGGTCTTACGAGACGATGGCAAAGAATCGACACGACCACACCGTACATTCTTCTCCAACTATGGCTACACAAAGATGGTCGGGGAGGGTCGAGTCCTGGGTGTTGACAAGACTCCTGGAGCAGGCGGGAAAACTTTACGGACGGGGGCAATCCGCCCCGGCAACGGGATCTACGGCACGGGCGGGGACCAACTCGTGGAATTGTATCTCAAGAACCCAGATGCTCGTATAACTTGGATACCAAACATCGTGCAGCACTTCATTTCCGTGGAGAATTGTTCGCTGGCACACCTTTGCTACGAACAGCGGTTGGTCGAGTTGGAGCACGGTGCAAGGAACCCCGATATCGGCGGAAGATCGTTCGTAGTCACGGACGCTGGCCCGCCCATCTCCTACGGCGACTGTTACGAGACCGTCGAAGTTCTAACGGAGGGAAACGTCAAATTCCAAGTTCTATCCCCTTCCCTCGTGTTGTTGTTTGCGCACGTCGTTCAAATGTACCATCTCGGGACATACTTCCTCTCCCAATCTCCCAACATCCTCCTTCGGGCCGTAGGCGCTTTTCTACCCAGACTCTCCTATCCGGTTATCAACCTTCAGCCATCGTTATGGAACCTCACCAACGTCCATCTCATCTTCGATAGCTCAAATGCTCGGGCTCGTCCGGAAACAGGGGGTTTGGGGTATGAACCACTCTGGACATCCTTGGAAGGGATATGCCAACTGATGTTGGATTATCAGTCGAGGCGTGTGGTAGACGACGCTCACTCAAGTGGAAATCAGGGCAGCCTCGCGACCTCTGGGGCTCCTCATGTACAGGTCGGGGTTAAACGAGGTTTGGAAAAGGCGGAGTCTATTGCCACTCGCTCGCTCCGAATCGCGAACTAGATACTATCTAATACCGTCGAAACACCTCTCGCCCCTATACCCGAGCGGCGACACGGTGGTAGATATCCTGTTTTTCATTGTTTGAACATGTTTGCTCTATGACAACAGTGATGAGCAATCAATCAAAATGACGAACCCCTCTTCCAAGTCCCTCCAGATATCGAAGCCAGCACGGGCTTAACTTACATGATCTCTCAGTCAGTTGCTCCCGCTGTGCGTGGTACGAGAGGTGGGGCCAGGGGTGCCGGAAGGAAACACTCTCAAAAGCAACCATCCACGGGCAGGTTGGGAAACACAGCACCAACCCAGCGGGTCCCATTTTCCCGCCCGACGCACTGTAATTATTCCAGTCCATAATTAACAGAAACCGGCCCTTACGAGACACATGAGACTAGTTATAGCGCTTCCAGTTGTGAGTGCGTCGTTGCACTAGGTTCCTATCCTATCGATGGGTTTTTGTCATCCTAGGGCCACCATGTCGGGCTGTGCGAGCTTATGGAGAGGTTTGGACAATCTCTGCTCGACGAGACTGATCCGCCTATCTCGGGGCTTGACAAATCGGTCCTGGTCCCTCCCCGGAGGCTTCATTTGACTCTTGGGGTTATGTCGTTGGGGAGCACGACCTCTGCCGACCGCACAGGAGGAACCACAGACCCCATCCAACCTCGGACCCTCGACGACGCGGTCCGATTTCTTGAAAGTCTGAAACCTCGCTTAGACAACCTCCTACGGGCTTCAGCCCCAAGTTCCATTGACCAAGCTCAGAAAATCCGCCTCGTTCTCAACTCCATGGACACAATGAAACTAGAAAAGGGAGGAGCGGCACATGTCCTATGGGTCGGCCCGAAGGATGGGAATTCGAAGGACATCACCGACGAAGAGACCAATAAACTTAGGCGAGTTTGTGGTGAGTTCTGTGACTTGCTCCAATGAACGTTCTGGAAGGAGTCATTCAACCGTCTCACTTAGATTTTATCCATACCTCGTTCAAAAGGGCCGGCTTTTTAGTTGAAGAGAATCGTCCGTTGAAGGTTTGTTTATTCGTACCGCTCACATTGTCCAACCCCTACCTTGTCTTGAAGATTCGTCTTCACCGTTGAAATACCTCGAGTCTTACCTTCTTCGCTTAACACCCTTTCCTATCAGCTCCATTGTACAATCATCAATACTGTGTACAGGAAGCCAAAGCCTAGGGATGGCAAAAGGATTCCATTTGTATATCCAGACCTTCTAAAATCATCATGGTTTTCCCGTTCGAATATAGGATCGACCCTTCCGCTGCACAAGACAGGGCCCCAAAGATCTTTGCAGTCAGGATCAGACGTGGACCATCTCTCTGGACGTGGCCCCATCAGCGTGGACTTCGGAACGTGGAACATTGATGAAGTTCAGATTTGTGAAATGGGGAGTCATGGGCCCGAGGGGGAATACGTTTGCGTAGGAAAGATCTCTTTGTGAAGTTGAGAAAGATAAGCGGGTTCACGGGGAACTAGTAATTACTATGTGTATATCGAGGCATCGAATCTCCAGTTTAGTCATCCAGACCAAAGGAATCCCGAGCGCCGTGTAGCACAGGGTTGATATTATTAACACTCTGGCGAAGGTCGCCAAGAAGTTCTAGGTTTGTCTCCCTAGTCTGCCCGACAACACCGGTCAAAGCATGTTCCCGCAAGCGCTCGGCAGGGGAAACTTTGCGCCAGCCCCCGCATGAACGGCCCTGGGATCATTAATTCATTCATCACCCCCTTCATCTTATTCCAATTCGGAGGCAGGTCGACTTGAGAGTAAGGAAGTTTAGCCAACTGTAGCGGAGTGCCGTTCATCGCTAAGGCGATTGAAGGCGGGATTGCGATACAACCGATCTCAAAGCAGGTCTCAGGTACGGTAACACAATCGAGCGCCGTGCCGTTGGACTCCTCGGAATAGTCTTTCGGCCGCAGCGACAG